>OHAJ01003132.1_pt1 | contig 10697 bp, 9 predicted proteins | sample 1577101 | NCBI WGS metagenome assembly OHAJ01 (sample SAMEA3541531, study PRJEB24748) | human gut metagenome | biome: human gut; feature: human-associated habitat; material: faeces | place: China | collected 2012 | reverse complement strand
GAAAATACAAACTGCCGAATTCACCCTCTGCGCGGGTACTTCCCCGTGCAGAGGGCCTTTTGTCGTCCGGCCAATACCGTCGCGTGCAGACGCATTCCTTTCGCTCCGGTCATGCGGCCGGTCACGATCATCCTTTTGCACACAGTCGCGCACGCACATTTAGCCAAAATGCCAAAATCTCGTTTTTTTCTTCAAAAATAGAGAGAAAACGGAGCCCTTTTTGCGTCTAATGAGTAAACGCCCTTCGACGCGGTGCATCCACCGCGCAAAACAAGAGAGAAGAGAGGAAGAAAACCGATATGCAGCGCAGGCTGTTTTGCGAGCTCTCGCCGCTCGCGTACCGCATTTCGATCAAAAAAAGCTGCGCGCTCCGCACGCTGCGGGACTGCACAGCCGGCGAGCACTTTTCCAAAGCGCGCGTGGAAGCGCCGCTTCCCGCACTCATCTGCCGGCACAACTCCCTCTTCCGATCTTTGTTGTCCTGCCGCACGCTCGGCGAGGTCGACCCCGTGCTGCAGGACAACAAGGCGGTCAATCTTGCGCTTGCCGCGCCGAGGATCAACGGCATTCTCATTCGCCCCGGCGAAACATTTTCATTCTGGCGTCTTGTCGGGCCGCCAAGCGCCGCACGCGGCTACCGCACAGGTCTCGTCATCGCCAACGCGCAGACCGGCACGGCCGTCGGCGGCGGGATGTGCCAGTTCAGCAACCTTATCCACTGGATGGTGCTCCATTCGCCGCTGACCATCATTGAGCAGCATCACCATGACCAGTTCGATCTGTTCCCCGACTTTGGCCGTCAGGTGCCGTTCGGCACCGGAACATCGATCTTCTACAATTACCTCGACTACCGCTTCCGCAACGATACGGAGCAGACCTATCAGCTCCTTGTCCGCACGACGGACACCCACCTGTGCGGCGAGCTGCGTGCGGAGTCGCCGCTTGCAGTCAAATACCACATTACGGCAGAAAACGAGCATTTTATCCGCGAGGGCGGCTGCGTTTACCGCTGCGGCGAGGTGTACCGCAGCAAAGTGGACAAATCCACCGGCAGCGTGCTCTCGCGCGAGCTGCTGCGGCGCAATCACGCCCGCGCGCTCTACGATACGGCAGGGCTGGACATCCAGGGGGACGAGGCAAAGTAAAAAGAGATGCCACCGTCTGCCGGCGTGCAGGGTCTGCCCTGCGGCAGGTTCTCCTTTCATTTCCCCGCCCGAAACAGTGATGGACAAGCCCGCCGGCAAATGCTATAATGCCAGATGTTCAGACTCTATTCCGCCAAGGAGGAATGCCGTCGTGCACTATGGTGAGATCAAAAACTGTGACATTGCCAACGGAGAGGGCGTGCGCGTCTCCCTGTTCGTCTCCGGGTGTACCAATCACTGCGAAAACTGCTTTCAGCCCCAGACGTGGGACTTCTGCTACGGCAAGCCCTTCACAAGTGAAACGGAGGACGAGCTCATCCGCCTGCTCTCCCCCGACTATATCAACGGTCTCACGCTGCTCGGCGGCGAGCCGTTCGAGCCTAAAAATCAGCGCGCGCTGCTGCCGTTTCTCCGCCGCGTGAGGCGTGAGCTGCCGCAAAAGACGATCTGGTCGTTCACAGGCTTTACGTGGGAGGAGCTGCACGACCCCGCCGCGTATCCACGCTGCGAGGTGACGGACGAACTGCTGTCACTGCTCGATGTGCTCGTCGACGGGCGCTATGTGGACGCGCTGCACGATATCTCGCTGCGCTTTCGCGGCTCGTCGAACCAGCGCATCATCGACGTTCCGAAAACGCTGCAATCAGGCGCGCTGACGCTCTGGGACGAGCGCGCGAACATCTGAAAAAACATAACAAATCCGCGGTTTCCATTCTTCGTCAAATTTTAACATTTCGCTACTTGCATTTGAAACGGCGTTATGTTATATTCCCACTATGTTAAAGAGCTCTAATTCATACTAACAGGAGGTTTTTTCAATGAAACATCTCGGTTTATTTGCAGCAGGCGTGCTGTTCGGCACCGCCGGCCTCAAGATCCTTTCCAGCAAGGATGCCAAAAAGGTCTACTCTCACACCACCGCCGCGGTGCTGCGTGCCAAGGACTGCGTGATGCAGGCCGTCACGAACGTCCGTGAGGATGCTGAGGACGTCTACGCCGACGCCAAGGACATCAACGAGCGCCGCGCAGCGGAAGAGGACGCCGAAGTCATTGCGGACGCGTCCGAGGAAAAAGCGGACGAGGAATAAATCGCAGGAGAGCCGCGACGCGCGGCTCTCTTTCACTTTCGGAGGAATTGATACACTATGAAATGCAAAATTCTGCACGAATCCGCCGGGCGCATACGCGTGCATCTGAATTGCCGCCGCATGACGCTGCATCAGGCGGACGTCCTGGAATATTATCTGCGCAATGTGGACGGCGTGCGAGAGGTCTCGGTCTTTGACCGCACGCAGGACGCCGTGATCGTTTACCGCGCGGACCGCGCCGCGCTCGTGCACGCGCTCGCGGCGTTCTCGTTCGACAAGGCCGAAACAATGGACCTTGTCCCCGACCATACGACGCGCAAACTCAACCGTGAATTTGAAGACAAACTCTCGTGGACGGTGATCCGCCGCGTGATCTCGAAGCTCTTCTTCCCGCTCCCCGTCACCACGGCGCTCGCCATCTATCACTCGATCAAGTACATCCGCGAGGGTCTTTCCGCACTGCTGCACGGCAAGCTCTCCGTCGCCGTGCTAGACGCCACCGCCGTCACCGTGTCGATGGTGCGCGGCGACTTCTCGACGGCAAGCTCTGTGATGTTCATGCTCCGCCTCGCCGAAATTCTCGAGGACTGGACACACAAGAAGTCCGTTGCGGACCTCGCGGGCGCCATGTCGCTCAACGTTGACCACGTCTGGCTCAAGACGGGCGAGACGGAAACGCTCGTTCCCATCGGCGATATTCAGGCGGGCGACTGCGTCGTTGTCCGCACCGGCGGCCTCATCCCGCTCGACGGCAAGGTCGTCTCCGGCGAGGCGATGGTCAATCAGGCGTCCATGACGGGCGAGTCCATGCCCGTCCCCAAGCGCGAGGGCAGCTATGTCTACGCAGGCACGGTCGCCGAAGAGGGCGAGTGTGTCGTGCGCGTGGAAAAGGCGCTCGGCGGCGGCCGCTATGACCGCATCGTGCGCATGATCGAAGAGTCGGAAAAGCTCAAATCCACGGCTGAGGACAAGGCCTCGCGCCTTGCCGACAGGCTCGTACCCTATACGCTCGGCGGCACGATCCTGACCTATCTCATCACGCGCAACGTCACAAAGATGCTGGCCGTGCTGATGGTCGACTTCTCCTGTGCGCTCAAGCTCTCCATGCCTATCGCGGTGCTCTCTGCCATGCGCGAGAGCAGCAGCCATCACATCTCCGTCAAGGGCGGGCGCTTCCTCGAAGCCGTCGCCCAGGCGAACACCATCGTCTTTGACAAGACCGGCACGCTCACCTACGCCACGCCCAAGGTCGCAAGAATCGTCACCTTCGGCGGCAATGAGGAAAGCGAGATGCTCCGTCTCGCCGCGTGCCTCGAAGAGCACTATCCCCATTCCATCGCCAACGCCGTCGTGGCCGAGGCCAGGGACCGCGGATTGACGCACGAGGAGTATCACTCTCAGGTCCAGTACGTCGTGGCGCACGGCATTTCGAGCATGGTGGACGAGAAAACAGTGCTCATCGGCAGCGCACACTTCGTCTTCGAGGACGAGGGCTGCCGCGTGCCGGAGGGCGAAGAGGACAAGTTTGAATCGCTCCCGCCCGAGTATTCGCACCTGTACCTCTGTATCGCGGGCGAGCTCGCCGCGGTCATCTGCATTCATGACCCGCTGCGCAAGGAGGCGAAAGCCGCCGTGCGCGCGCTGCACGAGCTCGGTATCGACAAGGTCGTGATGATGACCGGCGACAGCCGCAAGACTGCCAAAGCCGTCGCCGCTGAGGTCGGCGTCGACGATGTCTACGCCGAAGTCCTGCCCGAGGACAAGGCCGCGTTCGTCCGCAGCGAAAAGGCCGCGGGCCGCAAGGTCATCATGATCGGCGACGGCGTGAACGACTCCCCCGCCCTGTCCGAGGCCGATGCCGGCATTGCCATTTCGACCGGCGCCGCCATCGCGCGCGAGATCGCGGATATTACCATCTCGTCCGAGGATCTGTTCGCGCTCGTCACGCTGCGCTCTCTCAGCCAGGAGCTCATGGCCCGCATCCACCGCAACTACCGCTTTATCGTGAGCTTCAACTTCTCGCTCATCGTGCTTGGCGTGCTTGGCATCCTGCCGCCGACGACCTCGGCGCTGCTGCACAACATGTCCACACTCGCCATCGGCCTCAAGAGCATGACGAACCTCCTGCCCGAAAGCGAGCAGAACAGCGCCAACTGATTTTTCCCGATAAAAAAGCTCCGTGCCAAGGCACGGAGCTTTTTTGCTATACAAGTTTGATTTTACGCAGGGCCGTAGGCCTTGATGGCATCGTCGACGATCTTTTCCGCGTCTGCGCCCATGATGTCGAGGTTTTCGGCTTCCAGGAGCTTGACGGTCGGAATGCCGAAGCAGTCCTGCGCGATGGTCTTCCAGTAGTCGTAGCCAAAGCGGCCGTCGAACGGTCCGCCGCTGGTCGTGACATGGTAGAGCTCGCTTGCGCGGCACAGGCCGACGGGCTCGCCCGCCTCGCTGTACTTCGTCACGATGCCCGTGACATAGATATTCTCCAAATACACCTTGAGCTGCGCGGGAAACGACAGGTCCCACAGCGGCGCAGCGATGACAATTCTGTCCGCCGCGGCGAACTGACGGGCGTAACGGAACATTTCATCGTCATACTTCTTTTCCGCGAGCAGCGCGTCGCGCTTTGCGATGTCCGCGCGCCCCAGCGGGTGCAGCGGCTCGTCATAAAGGCGCAGCTCCTCGTATTCGCCGAGCGCTTTAAGCAGCGCGCGGGCCAGTTTTTCCGTGCGCGATTCTCCGCGCGGGCAGCAGTTAATAAAAAGCGTCATGTACTTTCCCTCACAGTACGCAGTAGTACATGATAAATGTGTTCGCCACGCCGAGCAGAATACCGGCGATGACTTGCAGCGGCGTGTGGCCGACGAACTCCTTGAGCTTCGCCTCCGGAAGCTTTTCCGACGCGAGCGAGTTGAAGGCCTCGACGATGTCGTTGATGATGACGGCCTGACGCCCCGTTTCGAGCCGGACGCCCATCGCGTCCTTGCAGACGACGATGGCGAAGATGAACGCCATCGCGAATTCAAACGAACCGAGCCCGTAGACGAGCGCCGCCGCGGTCGCGAGCGACGAGACCGTGGCCGAATGGCCGCTCGGCATCCCGCCGTCGCCGATCAGGCGCGTAAAGTCGATGCTCTTCGTCACAATGGCATGAATGATCGTCTTGATGAGCTGCGCCCAGAACCACGACGAGAGACCGATGAGCAAAAAGGGATTCGACAGCAATTCCTGAAACCAATTCATATGTTTCCGCTTCCTTTCGCGGTGCGGACTTTGTCAGCCCTTGGATGTTCCTTATTATACCACCGTTTTCCAGTTCGGCAATAAACTTTCTTTTAACTTCTTCCGCAGAAAATATAAACCAGCGCAGGCTCACCTGCGCTGGTTTTTCTTTACGACGCCTGCGCGAACTGGCTGTTGTAGAGCTCGGCGTAGAAGCCGTTTTGCTCCATCAGCTGCTCGTGCGTGCCGCTCTCGATGACGTCGCCGTCGCGCATCACGAGGATGAGGTCGGCGTTCTTGATGGTCGACAGGCGGTGGGCGATGACAAAGCTCGTCCGGCCCTTCGTCAGCTCGTCCATCGCACGCTGAATGAGAAGTTCCGTGCGCGTATCGACCGAGGACGTTGCCTCGTCGAGGATCAGCATCGGCGCATTCTGGAGCATCGCGCGGGCGATGGTCAAAAGCTGTTTCTGTCCCGCCGAGATGGTCGTGCTCTCGCTGAGCACGGTGTCAAAGCCCTGTGGCAGCGAGTGGACAAATTTGTCGAGGCCGCAGGCCTTGCAGACCGTTTCGAGCTGCTCGTCCGTGATACCCTCCATGTTATAGACCAGGTTCTCGCGGATCGTGCCCTCAAAGAGCCACGTGTCCTGCAGGACCATACCAAAGAGCTCGTGCACATCCTCGCGGCGCAGGTCGGTCGTCGCCACGCCGTCGATCGTGATGCGGCCGCTGTTGACCTCGAAAAATCGCATCAGGAGGTTCACCATCGTGGTCTTGCCCGCGCCGGTGGGGCCGACGATGGCGACCTTCTGGCCCGGATGGACCTCAGCGGAGAAATCCTTGATGATGATCTTGTCGGGCGAATCGGGGTAGCTGAAGCGCACGTGGTCGAACATTACCGCGCCGCGCACGGCGTCGAGCTTCTCGGTCTTGTCGCTCTCGTCGCCGAGCTCTTCACTTTCGAGGAAGTCGAAAATGCGGTGCGCGGAGGCGGAGGCCGTCTGCAAATTCGTCATGCCCTGTGCGATCTGCGTCAGCGGCGTGGTGAAGAGGCGCACATACAGGATGAACGAGACGATGACGCCGAATTCGATCGTGCCATTGATGGCCAGCACCGAGCCGAACACGCACACGGCAACATACGCGAGGTTGCCGATCACGTTCATGAGCGGCTGCATCACACCGGAGAGGAACTGCGAGCGCCAGTTTGCGTCATAGACCGCCGCGTTCAGGCCGTCGAAGTGGTCGAGGACCTTATCGACTGCGCGGCTGATGCGCACGACCTCATGGCCGGAATACATCTCCTCGACATAGCCGTTGAGCTCGCCGAGGCTCTTCTGCCGCGCGGTGAAGTAGCGCTGCGACTTCGACATGATGGCGACGATCAGCACCATGCCAAGGAGCGTGATGCACAGTGCGACGAGCGCCATGCGCCATTCGGTCACGAACATCATAATAAGGCAGCCGACAAACTGTGTCGCGGCGCTGATGATGGTCGGCAGGCTGTTGGTAAGTCCCTGCTGGAGCGTTGACACATCGTTTGTGATGCGGCTCAAAATGTCGCCCTGCGAGGTGGTGTTGAAATACTTCTGCGGCACGCGGTTGATCTTTTCCGAGAGTTCGCCTCTCATGCGGTAGGACATTTTCAGCGTCACGACCGCCATGATATAGTGTTGGATGAAGCCAAACAGTGCGCTCAGGCAGTAAATAATGGCAAGGAACACGCCGATCTTCGCAATGGCGGCGAGGTCAATGCCGGTGAACAGGCCGTCGGACATGATGGTCGCCATTTTGCCGATCTTGTCGGGGCCGATGATCGTCATCACGGCGCTCAGCGCCGCCAGCACGAGGGCAAAAATGATAATGCCCATGCTCGAGCTCATATACGCGCCCGTGCGCTTGAGCGCGCCGACGGGATTGCTGTTTTTCTTTTTCATCTTCTCTCGCCTCCTTTACGCGAGCTCCGCGGCGCTGAGCTGGGAGGTCGCGATCTCGCGGTAAACGTCACAGTTTTTCATCAGCTCTTCATGCGTGCCGATGCCCACGGTCTCGCCGCGGTCGAGCACGATGATCTTGTCTGCGTGGCGGATGGTGCTGATGCGCTGCGCGACGATGATCTTCGTCGTGTCGTGCAGCTGCTTGGATAGCCCCTCGCGCAGCTTCGCATCCGTGCGGTAGTCCAGAGCGGAGAACGAATCGTCGAAGACGAGGATCTCCGGTTTTCTCGCCAGCGCGCGGGCGATGGAAAGGCGCTGCTTCTGGCCGCCGGACATGTTGCGGCCCATCTGCGCCACATGGTGCTGCGTGCCGTCTGGGAGCTTGTCGACAAACTCCTTCGCCTGCGAAAGCTCGACGGCCTGCGCAAGGCCCTCATCGTCCGCCGGCGCTTCGCTCTCGCCAAAGTAGACATTGTCGCGGATGCTGCCGGCGAAGAGCACCGCCTTCTGCGTCACGTAGCCTAGCTTGTTGTAGAGTGTGTCGAACGTGTAGTCCCTGACGTTCACGCCATCGACAAGCACCTCGCCCTCCGTCGCATCGTAAAAGCGCGGGATCAGGCTCACAAGTGTCGTCTTGCCGCTGCCCGTCGCGCCGATGACGGCAAGCGTCTCGCCCCTGTTCACACGGAAGCTGATGTTCGAAAGCTCATCCTCCGAAGCGTGCGGATAGCGGAACGAAACGTTTTTGAACTCCACTGTGCCGTGCTCTTTGCATTCGCTCACGCTACCCTCGCGGATATTCGCCTTGCGCTCGAGCACCTCGTTGATACGCTCGGCCGAGACCTGCGCCTGCGGCAGCAGCATGAAGATCATCACGAGCATCATAAAAGACATCACCACGTAGGTTGCATACGTGCTGAACACCAGCACGTCGCTGAACATCGTGAGGCGCGCTGCGGAATCGGTCAGCGCGATGTTGTTGACGAGCGCCGCACCCAGCCAGTAGATCGTGAGCGCCAGGCCGTTCATACCGAGCGTCATCGTCGGCTGGACGAGGGCGAAGAGCTTCTGGTTCTTTACCTGCACATTCATCATGTCAAGGCTCGGCTTGTTGAACTTGTCGTTCTGGTACTGCTCGGCGTTGAACGCGTGCACCACGTTGATGCCCGTCAGATTTTCGCGCGCCACACGGTTGATCTGGTCTGTCAGCTTCTGCACGATGCGGAAACGCGGGATGCAGATGCTCATCACCGTTATCACCGTCACGCAGATGACCACGACGAATGTCGCTGTCACGGCGGAGAGCTCCCAGCTCTTGCCGAGAATTTTGATGATGGCCCACACGGCCATGATCGGCGATTTGATCATCATCTGCAGGCCCATCGCCACGATCATCTGAATTTGCGTGATGTCGTTCGTCGTTCTCGTGATGAGGCTGGCGACGGAAAAGTCCTGCATCTCCTCGCTGCCGATGTCCATCACGTGGCGGAAGAGCTTTTCGCGCACCGTGAAGCTGAAGCCCGACGCCGCCTTGGCCGCGAGATACCCGCAGCCCACGGCCAGCACGGCGCTTGCGAGCGTGCAGCCAAGCATTTTCGCGCCGACGGACAGGATATCCGCCGTCGCCCCCGACGTTTTGATGAGCGTCGTCAGATCGGTCATGTAATCCGGCAGCCGCAGGTCAAAGTAGACCTGCACCGCCACAAGCACGGTGCACAGCAGCACCATGAGCACCTCTTTACGGCGCATGTTTTTGAGTAATTTCAGCATTGTTGTTCTCCTGATTTCTTCTTTGGGCCCTCAGCGCTTTTCCTTGCAGATGCCGTTCAGATTGCCATCCATTCTTTCAAGGCAGCGGCGCATCGTCGCCAGATCCTCCTCCGGGATGCCCTCGAGCAGACGTCTTCCGAACTGCCACTGCACCTGCCGTCCGCGCTCAATGAGCGCTTGCGCCTGTTCGGTGCAGATAAGCCGCGTCTGCCGCCGATCGCCCGGCATCTCCCGCCGCTCGAGAAGGCCGTCATTCACCAGTCTTTCCACATGCACGGAGACGATACCCGGTTTGTGCCCGCGCATGCGGCAGATGTCCTTCGCCGTGTTGTGCTCGGGATTGTTGGCGAGAAAGAGCAGAATGTCCAGCGCCAGCGGCGGCAGGCCTGCCTCCTTGCACAACGGAGTTAACATAACGTGATAAGCCTTTGTCATCTTGTTGGCGTGGCTGAAAAACGTTGCCCCGCGCATCGGTTCCTTCGGCATCATATCGGTTCCTTTCCGACCTCATTCGGTCACGCGCCGCGCTCGCTCGTCATCGAATGATAATCTTCTAATTTTAGAACGTCATCATTATAGTTGTTTCCATTCCAATGTCAATAAACAAATTGTGAACGTTCCAAAAAAAGGGCGCGAAAAAGCGCCGCCTTTCGGCAGCGCTTTTTTCGTATTCTGTTACAGAGACAGCTGGATAAGGCCGAGGATGAGCATGTGTACCGGATAAAACGCGTAGCAGGCATACTGAAACGCCTTGCTGTGGTGTCCCTGCCGCCCGCGGTAGAGCCAGATGGGCACGAGCGAGAGCAGTGCAAGCCCCTGCTCGCAGACCTCAAACTCCAGTCCGAAAAGCTCGATCGGGAAAATCTGTCCTCCGATGAGCGACACATTGATCCAATAGAGCGCCGCGATCTGCCCGAGCAGCTTCCACCACTCTCTGCCGCGGAGGAAATAGAACACAAACACCGTCAAAACGCCCATGCCGTAATAATCTACCATGCCGAGCGTGCCGAGCGCAAAGCCCAGCACCGTGACCGCAGCGCAAGTCAGAAGATAGAGCCATGTCTTCCCCTTTTCCCGCACGGCCTCCATCGCCCGAATGCCGAGAAGGCCGATGAGCAGCGTCCAGATGACATTCTGGTGCACAGGGTAGAACCACGTGCCGCCGTACATCAGGTCAAAGGGAATTTCCGACAGCACCGCAAAAATCAGCATCCGCTGCGCGTATTTTTTGAAACTGTGCGTGTGGAAGTAGCCCTCCACCGCCATGAAGGCAAAAATGGGGAACGCGAGACGTCCCACGCAGGTCATCCACTCCTGTGAAAGAAAAAGCGTCGCCCACAGGTGGTCGAGCAGCATGAAGGCCATCGCTAAAATGTGCAGCGCCGCGGCGCTGAGGTCAAACTGTTTTTTCATTGATCTCTCCTGTTGATTTCTCTCTTTTCCCCTCTGTTGCGCAAAGTTATTTTATTTTATCAGATCTCGCGTCAAAAGTCACGCTTAATTTTTGCGTTTCTTTCTCTGCAAAAAATACCGGC
>OHAJ01003129.1_pt1 | contig 10708 bp, 9 predicted proteins | sample 1577101 | NCBI WGS metagenome assembly OHAJ01 (sample SAMEA3541531, study PRJEB24748) | human gut metagenome | biome: human gut; feature: human-associated habitat; material: faeces | place: China | collected 2012 | reverse complement strand
GCTGACGGCGCGGCTGAACGAGCTGTACGCGAAGCGCCTCGGTCTGGACGCGCCCCATTCCGAGGTGGCCGGCTTCTGGGCGGCCGCGGGCAGCGGGGAAGCGACGGCTTTCGGCGATGATGCGGTGCGCGGCGTGCCCACGGGCCCCGATGCCATGCGGGGGCAAACGATTACCTCTATGGGGCGGATGGTGGAAATTGGCTTGAGAGTAAGCGCATTGATAATGAAAATACGCATGGAACCGGCTGTACGCTTTCCAGTGCGATTGCCTCTTATCTGGCGCAGAACTGTGAATTAACAGATGCCGTTATAAAAGCCAAAGAATATATATCAGGCGCATTGGCGGATGGAATGGATTTAGGGCAGGGAAGTGGTCCGCTCAACCATGCATTCCGCTTTAACCCAAGTAAAAATTGAAAGGAGTACATAGATATGTTATCAGAAAAAATGGTACAGTTAGGAACAAATCGCTCGGTAATCCGTGATTTGTTTGAGTATGGAAATAAGAGAAAGGCAGAAATCGGAGCAGAAAATGTATTTGATTTCAGTATTGGAAATCCGAGTGTTCCGGCACCGGAATGTGTAAAAGAAGCGGCTATTGATTTGCTCACAAACGGAGACCCGGTTGCCTTGCATGGTTACACATCGGCACAGGGAGACGCAGCACTTCGTGAGAAACTGGCTTCTTACGTAAATGAGCAGCATAGCACAAATCTTACGGCGGACAATTTTTATGTTACCGTTGGAGCAGCCGCATCGCTCACGATTTCATTAAAAGCACTGGCAGAACCGGACGATGAGTTTATCACCTTTGCTCCATTTTTCCCGGAATACCGTGTGTTTGTTGAAATGACAGGCTCAAAACTCGTTGTTGTACCAAGCAGAAAAGAAGATTTTCAGATTGATACCAAATTGTTGGAAGATGCAATTACAGAGCATACAAAGGGAATTATTTTAAACTCGCCAAACAATCCATCCGGCGTTGTTCTTACTGAGGAGTGCATCAAAGAAGTTTGTGCCGTATTGGAAAAGAAGCAGAAAGAATATGGAAAAGAAATCTTTTTAATTGCAGACGAGCCATATCGTGAACTGGTTTATTCGGATGTAAAAGTTCCGTATCTTATGAATTACTATGACAACACAATTGTCTGCTATTCGTACAGCAAATCGCTTTCCTTACCGGGTGAAAGAATCGGTTATATTGCGGTTTCGGATAAAGCAAAAGACTGGAAACAGATTTATGCGGCAGTTTGCGGTGCAGGCCGTGCCCTTGGATTTGTGTGTGCTCCGAGTCTGTTCCAGAAAATTATAGCACGATGCATTGGACAAACATCGGATATCTCGATTTACGAAAAGAACAGAGACATCTTGTACCGTGCTTTGACGGAATATGGATACCGCTGCATTAAACCGGACGGTGCCTTCTATCTTTTTGTTGAAGCACTCGAAAAGGATGCCAATGCATTTTCTGAGCGTGCAAAGGAGCATGAACTTTTGTTAGTTCCGGCAGACAGTTTTGGAACACCGGGCTTTGTCCGTATTTCTTACTGCGTAAGCACCGAGCAGATTGAAAAAGCACTGCCGGCATTTAAGGCGCTTGCAGAAAGTTACAAATAAAAATAACTGATAAAAGTTACCAAAAAATTACCGGTAATAAAAAATAGCTAACTGGGTGCGGTCGCGTAATTCCAATTTTTCCAAAATGGAACTGAGGTAATTGCGGACCGTGCCTTCACTTAAGTAGAGGGTCTCAGCAATTTCTTTATTGTTGAGACCATTTGCTACCTGTTCAATAATGGCATATTCTTTTTCTGTAATGCCATACTTGGCAAAGTCTCTCTGTGCCGTTGTCTTATTAATTAAATCCGGAATTTTATCCGTGATTTCCTCGCCAAAAACCGTCTGTCCTTTCTGAACCGCCTGAAGGGCAGGAAGAATACTTTCAAAATTCTGTTTCAGTAGATACCCTTTTGCACCCATGCGGAGTGCCCGCACAATATATTCATCATCTGAAAACGTAGTGAGAAACAAAATTTTGGCATCCGGGTAAGTTTCGAGAATCTGCTTTCCGGCAGTCAGTCCGCTCATTCCATCCATTCGGATATCCATCAAAAGAATATCCGGTTTGAATTTCGGATAAAGAGAAAGAGCCTCCTCCCCACAGTTTCCGATGGCACAGACATTAACCTCGCCGGAGGCTTCCAAAATGGTCTTTAAGGATAAAGAAACTAATTTGTCGTCATCTACAATTATAATGTTCATAACTACCTCCGTATGATAATTGTTATTTTAAATCCATTTTCCGTATCAAATCGTATTACGCCATTTAAGGCACGAACCCGTTCTTCCATATTGCTCAGTCCAATTCCGCGGGAATCCGTTGTGGAAATTTTGGTGCCGTTGTCAGCAATCGAGAGCAGGTAAAATCCGGGATGCATACAGACTCGGATGGAAGCATTTTTTGCGTTACTGTGTTTTTGAATATTATTTACCGCCTCTTTTACAATCGCAATAAAGGCATATTTAATCGGATTTGGGAGCGTTCCTTCTACATCATATTCCAAGGATATTTTTGTTGTGTTCACCCCATCGATAATTTCCCAGAGGGTACTTTCTAAGTCAATTGCGTCGTCGTGTAAATCGTGGACGCTTGTGCGAACATTTGTCATAGCGGTATTTAATGTATTTTGCAGTTCAGTCAATGGTTCATCTAAAGCATCATCACCGGCAATTACTTTCAGTGCCCCGACCTGCAGGAGAGAACGCGTCAGCATATGGCCGACGTTGTCGTGGATTTCTCTGGCAATGCGGTTTCTTTCCGAGAGCGTGGCGGCGTGTATATCTGCATTCTGCTTTTCAATCAATGCCTGATTCCGTTCGTGCATCATAATGGCATGCTCTTTGCTGGTATCCAGAATATGGTGCAGTTTTTCTTTGTAATCCGAAATTCTGCCAAAAGCATACGATAAAATTGCTGACAGCATCATAAGTAGAACGAGAATAAAAGCAGAGGATAAAAAGGCAGGGCAAAAACGTATCAAACCAATTCCTGCCGGTATCAGTAAAAAATAATCTTTAGCCTGAATGATATCGTAAATAAAGACAGGCAGATAAAAACCGAAAGCAGGAAAACAGAGCATTAACAGGCAGACGAGAGCGGTTAGAAAAAGAATTCCTCCTTTTGAACCCTCCCAATAGGAAAAAAGGCATCCGATGATAAAGGCGCATAACAAAAAGAGAATGCTTGTTTGTGTGATGTTCTGACTATTTATAAAAAAACAGCTGCAAAGCAGAAAAAGAACTGCCTTATTTCCTAAATGCACCATGCCCTTTAACCTCCATCATTTGATATATTCCATTATAAAGGAAAATAGCAAAAAAAGTAAATGACAAATGTCACAATTCAAAAATGATGGATGACACTTTTTGCGGTAAACATAAAATGATACAATGAGTGTAACATCACAAAGAGGAGGGATATGAATGGCTGTTGTTATTCAAATTGAAAATTTAGTAAAACGATATAAGGAACTAGTGGCATTGGACCATTTGAATCTGGAAGTGGAAGAAGGAGAAATCTTTGGCTTGCTTGGACCAAACGGTTCCGGAAAATCGACAACGATTAACTGTATTCTTGCACTGCTTAAATACGATAAGGGAACGGTAAAGGTATTTGGCAGAGAGATGAAGCCGGATTCTTATGACATTAAAAGAGAAATTGGTGTTGTCATGCAGGATGTTGCCGTGTTTGATGAATTGACAGTTTATGAAAATGTAGATTATTTTTGCGGTTTGTATATCAGAGACAAGGGACTCCGCAAGCAGTATGTAGAAGATGCAATTGCCTTTGTCGGTCTTGATGAATTTCGCAAATTTTATCCAAAGAAATTGTCAGGAGGTCTTTTGCGCCGGTTAAACATTGCCTGTGGAATTGCCCATAAACCAAAGCTCATTTTCTTTGATGAGCCAACGGTGGCAGTTGATCCGCAGAGCCGGAACAAAATTTTAGAGGGTATCCAGAAATTAAATGAGGAGGGGGCAACGATTGTTTACACCACTCATTATATGGAAGAGGCAGAGCAGATTTGTACCCGGATTGCCATTATGGACAAGGGACAGCAGATTGCCATTGGAACGAAAGATGAACTGAAAAAAATGATTAAAAATACGGAGACGGTTTCGATTGGGATTCCGGAACTTCAGGAAGAAAATTTAGAGGCACTCGGAAGTATGGAGCATGTGTACAAAACGGAATATGATGAAGGAAAACTTACGTTAAACTTCAGCGGCGGTACACATAATCTGATTCATGTCCTTGATTATCTGAAGGATAAAAACCTTGTATTTGGCAGGGTATATTCGGAGCTGCCAACGTTAAATGATGTATTCTTAGAAATTACCGGAAAAGAACTTCGGGATGTGTGAGAGGAGGAAATTTCATGTTTTTTCGTGAATTTAAGTATATGCTTCTTAGTTCATTGAGAAGCAGAGAACTCATTTTTTGGACGCTGTTATTTCCTTTTGCAATGACCACATTTATGTATATGGCGTTTGGCGATATCTTTGACCGAACAGAAAAATTTGAACCGGTTCCGGTTGCGATTGTGAAAGAGCAGGATAACATGACACTTACAGCGATGTTAAATGCTGTGTCGGCAGAGGGAGACAAAAAACTTCTTATTACGACTTATACAGGAGAAAAGGAAGCAAAAAAACTGTTAGAAGAAGATCAGGTAAAAGGCATCATTTATATGGGAAACAAGCTTTCTCTCACAGTGAAAGAAAGCGGCATGGATGAGACGATGCTGCAAAGCGTTTTAAAACAATTTACCAAATATGAATCATTGATTCAGGATACGGCACAAAAACATCCGGACAAAATTGAGCAGGCAGTGAAACCGATGCAGCAGGAAATGTCGTATTTTACAAAGGAGGAAAATACGAGGGGAAATCAGGATAATGTAGTCAATTATTTTTATGCAATTTTTGCGATGACTTGTTTGTTTGCATCCTTTTCCGGTTGTGCAGCAATTCTTCAGATGCAGGCGAATCTGACACCGCTTGGACAGCGGCGCAATGTATGCGGAATGAAAAAAAGTACCATGTTTGTGGCTGATTTTGCTGCGACAGAGTTAGTTCAATTTGTTTTAGCGTGTGCCCTTCTTATCTATATGCGTTTCGTTTTGAATTTGCAGATTGGCGAGCGGTATGCGGCAATGGTATTACTTTTGTTTGTAGGAACCAGTTTTGGTATTGTGTTTGGTATGTTGATTGGAAGCATTGCACACTTGTCGGAAGGTGGAAAAATCGGTGTATTAGTCAGCAGTAACTTAGTGCTCTGTGCGATGAGTGATTTGATGATTTCCGGGATAAAAGGAGTCATTGAAAAAGCAGCACCGATTGTCAATGATATCAGTCCGGCAGCGTTAATCACGGATGCATTTTACGCGTTAAACGTCTATGACACATATGAGCGCTTTTTTGTAGATGTATTGTCACTGGCAGGATTAACCGTGCTTCTTGGCGGTATTTGTATCTGGCGTGTAAGGAGGAATCGTTATGCAAGTATATAAACTATTTTTTCAAGTGCTGCGCAAACAAAAAGGGCAGATTATTATGTACTTAGTTATCTTTTTGTCGGTAGCATTAGCGGCTGCTTCACAGGGAGAAAAGACAGGAGAAGCAACATTTTCACCAACTACGTATAAATTTGCTGTGATGGATGCAGACAATTCGGAAATCAGCCGGGCGCTTATTGCTTATTTGGAGCAGGGAAATGAAAAAGTCCATATCGAGGATAAAAAGGAAGTCATTCAGGATGAGATTTACAACCGGAGTATATCGTGTGTTCTTCGGATTCCAAGCGGATTTTTTGAATCCTATCTGAGTGGCAGCGAGAATAAAAAAATGGAAGTTATCGGTGTTCCGGGAACCATTTACAAGGAATCATTTGAGCAGATGATTTCACAATATTTGAATCTGGTAAGAGGATATATTGGCGGCGGATTTTCTGTGAAGGAGGCACTTGCAAAAGCGGGGAAGGCAGATGAGAAAACGGTTGATGTGAACGTATTGGAAACAGGAGAAAAAACGACACACAGCTATGTGTATTATTTCTTTGCGTATGTTCCGTACATTCTTTTGTGCCTGTGTATTGTAGGAATATCACCGGTTTTGGTAGTGCTTCATAAACCGCAGATTCGAGAACGGATTCAGTGCTCCTCGTACTCGTTTGCTAAAACAAACCGTGAAACCATTTTAGGTACTTTGTCGGCAGGATTATTGTTTGGAATTTTATATCTTGTGTGTGCCGTGATTGGGGCAAGGGAAAGGGTGTTTACCGTGCAGGGCGGATTACACTGTTTAAACCTGCTTGCGTTTTTGATGGTGGCACTTGGTATTGTATTTTTAATTGGTCAGGTTATGAAAAAGGCGGAGACTGTCAGCATGGTATCAAATGTCATTGCATTGGGAATGAGTTTTCTGTCCGGCGTATTTGTGCCAATTGAATTTCTAGGAGATGGAATTATAAAGGCTGCTCATTTCCTTCCGGCCTACTGGTATATCATGGGAGCACGGCTGATTGACAGTGGAAATTATCAAAGTTCACCTGACTTGCTGTGGAGATATATGGGAATTGAAGTGTTATTTGCAGCCTGTTTTGTCTGCCTCGGACTTGCTTTAGCAAGAGCGAAACGGCAGACAAAACAGACAGCATAATTATAAATTGTAATAACGGGCGTAAATGCCGTTTTTTGCAAGTAAAGTTTCGTGTGTACCGCGCTCGGCAATGCCATCTTCTGTGATGACAATGATTTCGTCGGAACGTTTGATGGTTGAGAGTCGGTGGGCGATGGTGATGGTTGTACGGTTTTTCGCCAGTTCTTCCAGACTTTTCTGGATGTAGCGTTCGCTCTCGTTATCTAAGGCACTTGTTGCTTCGTCTAAAATAAGAATCGGTGGATTCTTTAAGAAGACGCGGGCAATGCTGATTCGCTGTTTCTGACCGCCGGATAAGCGGGTGCCTTTTTCACCAACATAGGTATCATATTGTTTTGGAAGCTGCATGATGAAGTCATCCATATTGGCTCGTCTGGCAGCTTCTTTGATTTCTTCATCAGTTGCATCCGGCTTTCCGTAAGCAATATTTTCCCGGATGGTTCCGTCAAATAAATAGACGTCCTGCTGTACCATTCCGATTTGGTTTCGCAGACTTTTGAGCGTGAGATCACGCACATCTTTGCCATCAATTGTAACTTTTCCGGCTGTCACATCGTAAAAACGAGGCAGCAGGGAGCAGATTGTTGTTTTGCCACCGCCGGAAGGACCGACAAGTGCAACGGATTTTCCGGCAGGAATGTGAATGGACACTTGCGAGAGAACGGTTTTATTATCGTCGCTGTAGTGGAAAGAAACGTTGTCGTAACAAACGTCACCCTTTACATTTTCTAAATCAATGGCACCTTCTTTATCTTGAATTTCCGGCTCGGTTTCAACGACTTCGAGATAGCGGCGGAACCCGGAAAGACCTTTTTGCAGCATTTCAACAAGTTCGACAAGGATTTGAATCGGACTGATGAAAATACCAATGTAAAGAGCGTACATCGCAAGGTCAGCCGCCTGCATTTGTCCCATGGCAATCAGATAGCCGCCGTAAATTAACGTTGTGAGATACATCATTCCCTGAAAAAAAAGGTTAGAGCTCATAAAAGTTCCCATGCATCGGTAATTATCTTTTTTGGACTCTAGGAACGCCTCGTTGCTGTGATTAAATTTGTGCAGTTCCGTATCCTCATTGGCAAAGGACTGAACGACACGGATGCCTGAGAGCGTATCCTGCAGACTGGCATTGATGTCACCAATGCGGATTCGATTTTCCAAAAAGGTCTGCTGCATTTTTTTATTCTGCCGAATGGAAAATAAAATCATGAGAATGACGAGCAGCAAAAGCGGCAGGGCGAGTTTCTGATTAATCAAAAACAAAAATACAAATGAGCCGATAATTTTTACTAAGGAAATAAACAAGTTTTCCGGACCGTGGTGGGCAAGCTCGGAAATGTCAAACAAATCGCTGACTAGTTTACTCATCATCTGACCGGAGTTGTGTGTACTGTAATAGGAAAAGGACAGTTTTTCATAGTGTTCAAAAAGTTGTTTTCGCATATCGCGTTCCATTTTCGCTCCCATAATGTGTCCTTGGCAGGTGACGTAGTATTTGCACAGGCTTTGTATGGTATACATCATAAGTAAAATGAGGAAGAGCCAGGGCAGTGCTCCTAAAATTGCGCTTTTGTTCCCGGTAAAAAGTGTTTTTGTGAGACTACGCAAAAGCTGTGGATAGGCTAAATCGACCACGCTGATAACGGCAGCGCAGAATAAATCGAAATAAAAGACGGCACGGTAAGGCCGGTAATAAGAAATAAATTTCTTTAATGTATTCATAAATAATGCCTCCAATTCTTGTTTTCCATGCCCTATCCTAGCACAAGAAAAGAAATTTTTCAATTTTTACATAAATTTTACATAACGTCTATTTCAATTTTACTTTGATACGTTATTGTAAATACTGGTAGAAAGAAATGAAAAAAGATGGAGGTATGAAAAATGTACACAGAATTTTTGCTGCAGGCATTGTCATTGATTGGCGGCCTTGCGTTCTTCCTTTACGGTATGAATGTGATGGGAGACGGACTGACAAGATTATCCGGGGGAAGATTAGAGCGAATATTAGAAAAGTTGACGGATAACCGCATTAAGGCAGTTTTACTTGGAGCCGGTGTTACAGCAGTGATTCAGAGCTCATCTGCAACAACGGTAACGGTTGTCGGTTTTGTAAATTCAGGAATCATGAAATTAAATCAGGCGATTGGTGTAATTATGGGTGCCAACATTGGTACTACGGTGACTTCATGGATTCTGAGTCTGACGGGAATTGAGGGAAATAATTTACTGGTTACTTTATTAAAGCCAACATCGTTTACACCGATTCTTGCGATTATCGGAATCTTTTTGATTATGGCATCCAAACAGGAAAAACGTAAGGACATCGGAGCAATTATGATTGGTTTTGCCATCCTTATGTTTGGTATGGACACGATGAGTGCTGCGGTAAAACCACTTGCTGATGTGCCACAGTTTACGCATATTTTAACGATGTTTTCCAATCCGATTTTAGGAATGTTGGCAGGTGCAATTCTTACTGCGATTATTCAGAGTTCTTCCGCATCGGTTGGTATTTTACAGGCACTTTGTCTGACCGGAAGTGTTCCTTATGCGACAGCAATTCCGATTATCATGGGACAGAATATCGGTACGTGCGTGACGGCACTTTTGTCATCGATCGGTGCCGGCAAAAATGCGAAGCGTGCCGCACTTGTTCATTTATATTTTAACGTAATTGGTACAACGGTATTTATGATTGTATTTTACTCTTTGTATGCATTTATTGATTTTTCCTTTATGCACGATGCAGCAGGAGTCGCAGGAATTGCTGTGATTCACAGTTTGTTTAACATTGGGGCAACGATTCTTTTGTTCCCATTTGCAAATATGCTTGAAAAACTGGCAACTCTTACGATTCGAGAGGATGAGGAGGAAACAACGTCGGAATTTGCACGTTTGGATTCCCGTTTCTTAGATAGTCCGGCACTTGCTCTTGAGCAGTGTGAGCGCTCGGCAAATGAGATGGCTTATCTTACTTTGGAAAATGTGACGCTTGCCTTAGAAGGTATCCATGATTACTCGGAAGAAAAGCGTAATCAGGTAATTGAAATGGAAGAAAAGATTGACCGTTACGAAGAGGAAATAGGCGAATATCTGCGTCAGATTGCAAACCGCAACGTGATTGTGGAAGAGTATGCGAAATGGAATTTACTTGTGTATTGTATCCGTGATTTAGAGCGTATTTCTGACCATACGATAAACATTATGAGTGAAGCGGCAAAAATTTCAAAAAGCAAAGCCGTATGGCCGAAGAAATTAAGAGAAGAAATGAATTTCTATGCAGAGCAGGTGCATGATATTGTAAGCACAACGGTTTCTGCTTTTATAAAAGACGATGGCACACTTGCCAATGTAATTGAAGAAAAAGAAACACAGATTGATGATATTAACAAACGCATTAAGAAGCAGAATCTGAAGCGGGTAAAAAAAGAAAAAACATCGCCGGAAATTGGAATTTATGTCAACGAACTTGCGATTAATTATGAGAGAATGGCAGATCATTGTGAAAACATTGCCATGAGTTTAGTAAGTGAGCAGGAAAATGAGGCAGGAGGTGTTCCGGAATGATTTGTGTTGTAGAGGATGACCCGAATATCCGGGAAATTGAAGTGTATGCAATGAAGGACTGTCATATGGAGACGAAAGAAGCGTCGTGCGCCAAAGAGTTTTGGAAATTGTGTGAAAATGAAGTTCCGGAACTCGTCCTTCTTGACATTATGCTTCCGGATGAGGATGGTATTTCGATTGTCAAAAAAATGCGGGAAGATGCAAGGCTTTCCGATGTTCCTGTGATTCTTGTGACCGCCAAGGGCACGGAAATTGACAAGGTAAGAGGGCTAGACGCAGGCGCTGACGACTATATTGCGAAACCGTTTGGTATTTTGGAGATGATTTCCCGCGTGAAGGCCGTACTGCGCCGCAGCAAATCGCATACTGCATTACCTCCTGCATAGTACTCCTCATTGTAACACATTTTTTGCAAATG
>OHAJ01003127.1_pt1 | contig 10711 bp, 9 predicted proteins | sample 1577101 | NCBI WGS metagenome assembly OHAJ01 (sample SAMEA3541531, study PRJEB24748) | human gut metagenome | biome: human gut; feature: human-associated habitat; material: faeces | place: China | collected 2012 | reverse complement strand
GCAGGGTATGGTGTCTATGCTTCGCAAAGAGCTGAGGCTATGTCTGACTTGGCTTTGGCTAATGTGGAAGCATTGGCTGATCCTGAGACGAGTAGCGATTGTGTAAAGAAAGATGGTTCACAGTGCTGGGCGCTTGTTGTAACTCCCAATGGGAGTTATAGCGAAGTCTATTTTGATCAAACGCCAAGAAGTTAATTGATTTTGTTGGGATATCATACAATAAAATCAATTTCCAATTTTTAAGGGCAAGGGATAAATATAATATTTCATGATATAATGTATTTATCCCTCTTCCCTTATATTTAAAATTACTACCATGAGAAAAAGTATTAATTTGATTCTATTATTTTTATTCGTTTGTTCTTGTTCTAATCGACATAGCAAGAACATTGATGTCCTATCAATGACATCGGTTGAGTTGAAAACCAAAAGAGTTAACCAGTCAGAAATAATAGCAAGGGGAGCTTTTCCGTTTGTTATGGTCGATTCTATGTTTTTCCTGTTTAATGGAGACCCGTCTTCCGGTGCAGTTGTTTTAAGGGAGTCGGATGCATCAGAAATTGCGCAGTTCCTGACGAAAGGAAATGGATTTGGAGAGTGTATAAATGCTGGCTATATGGGGCGTAGCAAAGATACTCTTTTCATCTACGAAGCATCAACTGTGAGGAAGATGACTTATTTGTTTTCCCTTTCAGGTGATAGCCTGAAATATGAATGTATAGAAGATGTTCGTCCTCAAAATGGTTCTGAATTTTGTTATGCTGTGCATCGTTTAGATAACGGTTTATCTGTGGGAGGCCGATTAATAGGAAAAGATCATCTGTTTGTACTGTTAGATGAAAATTTAGATACAATTACTACTTTTGGGAAAATACCTGTCGAATATACAGGCTCTAATATTACAACATTTACAGGTGATTTGCTGGTAGATGGTAACACGGTTTATTATGCGAGTAATAATTTTACTTATATGGCGGCTTATGAAATATCTAATAGAAAACCTATAGTGAAGTTTGAAAAGATGTTCGTCCCTCCCGTTCTTCTGAGTTCAGGAGATAGAATATCTTTTAATAAAAACAAACATTTGGATGGTTTCCTTGCTCTAAAATCTTATAAAGATTATCTGTTTGCAACTTATTCAGGGAAACCAAAAGCGGAATTAGATTTGAATGGATCTTCTGCCTTAGTCCCTACCACGATATTGGCATTTGATAAATCGGGCAATCCTTTAGCTAAGTTTACAACTCCATATAAAATCAGGAGTATTGCTTTTACGGATGAAAAGATGTATTTATTGGATTTGGATTGCAATATTGAATCCATTAATATGGATGAAGTGTTGAAATATTTATAGATGAAAAGTATATGTTGCATTTGCTTGATATTGAAATTCATTGCTGATAATAAACGCTGAAATTGCAAATCGTTTTAGGATTATGAAAATTTCTTTTAGTGCATACATAATTATTCTTATTCTATTTAGTTCTTGTCAAAATAGTAATAAGAACGAAATCATTTCATTGGTGAAAGAATGGGAAAGTAAAGAAATTCTTTTTCCGACTAGTTCTGTCTTTACTATACTGGAAAAGGATACCGTAGAACATGCCAAAAATGATGTAGATTACAAAATTGCAACTTATACGGATTCTACGGGCTGTATGAGTTGTAAACTGCAATTGTCACGTTGGAAAGAGTTTATTCTGGAATTGGATACAATTAGTCCCAAGAAAATACCTTTTCTGTTTTACTTTAATCCGAAGAATAAGTCAGAACTTAATTTTATTGTTTATCGTAATGCTTTTAATTATCCTATTTGCATTGATGAAAAAGATTCCTTCAATAAGTTAAACCATTTCCCTGCAAATATGATGTTTCAAACATTTCTATTGGATAGGGATAATAGAGTACTTGCCATCGGTAATCCCATTCATAGCTCTAAAGTGAAAGAACTTTATCTGAAGATCATTCAAGGTGATAAAGTGCAGCCTGACAATAAGAAGAACATCATTCAAACAGAAGTGAGTGTTGATAAAACCACCATGTTTTTGGATCATTTTGATTGGCATAAGGAACAGCATGCAAAGTTTATACTGACGAATACAGGAAAGGAACTTTTGATGATATATGATGTAACGACTTCATGTGGCTGTACTGAAGTGGCTTATTCAAAGGAACCTACGCGTCCGGGCACTTCTGTATCATTGAATGTCACTTATAGAGCAGAGCATCCCGAACGGTTTGATAAATCCATTACCGTATATTGTAATGCAACATCTTCACCGTTGCAACTGAGGGTAAAGGGAGAAGCTGAATAATCTTTTTTGCAAGAACCGGTAAACGAACAGAGTGAAAATGACGAAGAATAAATCCCATAAGAAAAAAAGCTTAGGTTGGTACCTGGATCTGGCACTGAATCTGATACTGCTATTCTTCGGATTAGTACTGGTCTGGATATTGCTTCAAGTGACCTGTATTGCTACATTCAAGATCCCTTCTGACTCGATGGAGCCTGCCCTGCTTGACGGAGATAATATTCTGGTGAATAAATGCGTGATGGGAGGGCGTCTGTTCAATGTGTGGGATGCTTTGGACAATAAGGAAACAGACATATCCCGTCTGCCGGGGCTGAGTGAAGTAAAAAGAAATGATGTATTGGTTTTTAATTTCCCCTACTTGGAGCAACGTTGGGACAGTATCGCATTCAGGGTAATGAAATATTATGTGAAGCGTTGTGTTGCTTTGCCCGGTGATACATTTGAAATAAGTAGGGGGCATTATAAGGTACATGGCTATACCTCAGAATTGGGCAATGTGAAGTCACAGGATGATTTGATGCGGATTGTTGAGCGTGGCCGGGAAGTGGACTATGGAATTGTGATGAGGGGTTATCCTTATAGTGATATTGTGGATTGGGATATAATGAATTTTGGTCCTTTATATCTCCCGGCAAAAGGCGATGTGATAGGGATGACTTCCAAACATGTTGCTTTGTATCGGAATGCAATAGAATGGGAACAGAAAAAGAAACTTTTGTTACGTGGAGATACGGTTTTGTTGAACGATAGTGTAATACACACATACCGTTTCAAGGAGAATTATTATTTTGTGGCAGGTGATAAGGTGATGAACTCTCAGGATTCCCGCTATTGGGGCTTGTTGCCCGAACCTTTTATTGTAGGGAAAGCTGTCAGGATATGGAAGTCTGTAGATAGGAATACGGATAAAATAAGGTGGAACAGGATATTTAAAAAGATAGAATGATAAAGTTGCAGATACATACAGTAAAGGATACCGTGACTGCTTGCCTGCTTTTTGTGGCAGTCTGTGTTCCATTAGGGGTAGTGCGGATTATTACACCTGAACTGCCAGCCGAGGAAACTATAGGGCAGTGGGTATGGTTCGGAAAAGCTCTCTTACTTTCAAGTATTTGTATTCTCATTGCAAGTTTATTGCAACTGATGGGGAAAGATACCCGGAAGTATGTGTTACGTTTCTCCTATTTCTCTGTTTGCGTGTCGTGGGGATTCATGTTGTGTGGTGCTCTTGAGGCTATTGGAGGATTACGTCAGCTGTATGGTTTTGCTGCTTCCGGTCATTCGCGTTATGCGCTTACAGGCTCTTTTTTCAATCCGGGACCGTATGCGGGGTATCTGGCAATGATATTGCCTGTTTGTCTGCATTTGTATTTATGTATTCCTAAAGATAAAACAGTTATTCATTATTTGGAAAAGGGGATGATTGCCTTAACCGGTATTCTTATTCTCTGCGTGTTGCCTGCTACCATGAGCCGTTCTGCATGGATTGCTGCCGCTGTGGGATGTGGCTGGGTGGCATATATGCATCGTGATAAACGCAGGTGGTATGTTTTGTGGGAAAGATATAAGAGGCGCTATGTATTATGGGGAACAGGAATTTTCTTTGTTCTGATACTGGGAGGTGTCGGGGCTTTTGTTCTGAAACCGGATTCTGCGTTAGGGCGTCTGTTTATGTGGAAAGTAACCTGTAAGGCGATAGCCAATCATCCTTGGGGGTGTGAAAAAGGTTTTGCCTTTGCTTATGGTGAGGCGCAGGAATCTTATTTTGAACAAGGGAATTATGCTGTATGGGAAGAGCGTGTAGCGGGTAGTCCGGAGTATGCATTTAATGAATATCTGTTGCTTGCCTTGACAGAGGGGATTGCAGTTTGTACAGTGGTTGTGGTGGTGATTGGAATGTGTCTGAGAATGGGCATGAAACGTGGCCGCTATGGCATTTGTGGTGCAATCCTGTCTTTGCTTGTTTTTTCTTTCTCCTCTTATCCCATGCATTTTCCGGCATTTGTGGTAGCCGGTGTATGCTTGCTTCTTGCTTGTGGAATAGGTGATGTCATTGGTAAACCTTTCATTCTTTGTGTATGCCTCACTTTATGGGCAGGTGGATATATGGAAAAGTGGCAACAGGAAAAGGATGCTTGTAGGAAATGGATGTATGCACGTATGCTGTATCACTCAGGTGGCTATAAGGCAGCCAATGAGGCTTACGAGAAACTTTATCCGGTATTGAGAGGTAGAGGGGCATTTCTGTTTGAGTATGGGCACAGTCTGCATAAGTCCTTCCTGTATGGTGATTCCAATAAATATCTGGAAGAGGCTTGCCGATACAGTTCCGACCCGATGGTATTGAATGTCATGGGCAAAAATTATCAGGAACAACATTGTTATGAACAGGCTGAGAAGTTCTTCTATAGGGCTATCCACCGTTTGCCCGGCAGGATTTACCCCTACTATCTGTTAGCCAACCTTTATGCGGAACCGGATTTTTATAAACCCGACAAGTTGAAGGAAGCGGCAGACAGTGTACTGACTAAAGAACCTAAAGTACACTCAACTGCCATAGATGAAATGCGTAGTGAGGTCAGGGAGATATTAAAACGAAAAGACAAATGTGAAATAAAAAAATGAAATAAGCTATGGATACATATAACGATAATTGGTGTTCTTGCTTGTTGTTCAGGAATAAACAACTGACTAAAGAATTGAAGCGGTTTGAAGACTTTTCTACTCTGTCCGGTTCTTCTTCGCGTATGTTGGCTTTGAGTCAACTACTCAAGCTACATCTGACTCCTGCCTATGGAATTATAAGGAATGAATACGAATGGCAGAATTTATTTGCAGTGATTGATTTGCTTTATGGTGATGATTGGCTACCGGCTGATCTGGAGATTACCCATTTGAGCTTGCAAGAATTGAAGTTGTGCTATCTGGTGCGTGCCCGGTTAACCAATAAGGCTATTTCTCTTCTTTTCAATATTACTCCAAAGTCTGTACTGAAAGCAAAGCAGCGTATCAAGATGAAGCTGTCTTTATCGGGTACAGATAGTTTTGATGAATATATACAGCGGCATTGAGACTTTTATATCGATTGAAATCTCTATATTATTATCTAAATAATGACAGAATTATGCATAGGAACTTTTTTCTGATAGTTGTATTTTTATCTCTTTTTTCATGTATGGGTACTGTAGACCGTTTGGAATGGGCTTTGACCTTGGCCGGTGAAAATAGAACAGAGTTGGAAAAGGTACTTCAATACTATAAAGATGATAGTCTTAAGTATAAGGCAGCATGCTTTCTGATTGAGAATATGCCTTACCATTATGGTTATGAGGATGCGCGGCTGGATAGTGTGAAGGCTATACTGGCTACTGCTCCGTTGGGAGATGGGTATATTCCGGATAGTGAGAGGAAAAGAAAGTGGAAGTCTTTTAATTATAAATCATTGCCCATATTACAGGATGTGCAGCGAATGACAGCTGCTCTTTTGATAGAGAATATAGACGTAGCCTTCGAAACTTGGAATAGGGTGTCTTGGGCTAAATACTATTCGTTTGATGATTTTTGTGAATGGATATTACCATATCGTGTGGGTGATGAACCTTTGGAAAGTTGGCGGAAGGCTTATTATGATCATTACCATCCTATACTGGATTCGCTTTATCAGGGTGAGAATATCCTCGAAGCTGCCGATGCTTTGAATAAATTCTTGAAGTATGAAACCCCTTTTTCTCCTAATTCAGATTTTGATTTACCGCATTTGGGGGCTAAATATCTGTTGAAATACAGGTTGGGCACTTGTAAGGAGACGACGGATCATACAGTATATATATTCCGGTCGTTGGGGTTTCCTGTGGGGATAGACGAATATCTGTATTCTCCTTCCAATCAGAATTCACATGTCTGGAATATACTTAAAAACACGGATGGAAAACCCCTTTCCTTTTGGTACATGGATTCCCGTGATCTGGCAGTCGGAATGACTGATGGACGTAAAAAGGGGAAGGTTTATCGTATGCAGTATGGAATTCAAGAGGAGAAATATCAGGGAGTATATAAGGATAATAGTACTCCTTCAGTGGTTCGGAATCCTTTGTTGAAAGACGTGACAGAAGAATATTTCGGGAGCAATGAGTATCCAGTTAGGATAGATGGGAAGGTTAAAAGTAAATTTGTGGCTTTAGGAATTTTTACACCTTTCGGTTATGTTCCGGTGGACGTAGCTTTGCGGGATGGTGATCAGGCTATTGTGAGGAATATTGAGCCGGGAGTCATCTACCAGCCTTTGTGCAATGAGAAAGGGCTTTTCCAGCCATGTGGTTATCCGTTTATGATAAAGGATGATACGGTACGGACTTTTGTCCCGGATATGGACAAGAATGTTTCTCTGTCTATTAAACGAAAGTATCCATTGCAGAATCATATTCTTGAGTATATGTCGTGGATGACCGGTTCTAAAATAGAAGGAAGCAATGATATAAATTTCCGCAATAAGGAAATTTTGTATTGTATTGCGGATACACCTCGGGTGAATGTAAACTTTTATCCATCCCATCCTTCACGCCCTTACCGTTATGTACGTTTTGTTCCCCGTGATGGTTGGCGTGCGGAGGTTGCAGAGTTGGCTTTTTATGAGAATATTCATGATGATGTGGCAATTTCTTCAAAGGCTATATTAGGTTGTCCTCCTGTTGATGGCAATCCTGCACATGCTATGGATAAAGCGAATGATGGTGACTGGCTTACATTTTTCTTTTCTGAGGAAGCAAATGGCACAGTAACGTTTGATTTACAAAATCCTACTTGGATCAGGAAAATATTGTTTGTTCCCCGTAATGACGATAATTTTATTACGCCCGGTAATAGCTATGAACTTTTCTATCAAGATGGTGTGATGGGCTGGAGATCACTTGGCAAACAGATAGCTACTACCTATGAATTGATTCATACGAATATACCGGAGGGAGCTTTATTGTGGTTGCGTAATCTTACTCGGGGCAAAGAAGAACAAATCTTCTATATTGAAGAAGGTAAGCAACGTTTTGTTGGGTATGAATGAAAATCTTATTACGTATTAGTTACGCAACGTCAGCACCGTAATTTCGGGCCATGCTCCAAAGCGAAATGGCAATCCGACATAGCCGATGCCTATATTGACATATAATCCCCGGTCTCCTTCTGTGTACATTCCTCTCCATTCGGGATAAATCAGTGAAGCGAGTGAATGACCGAACATAATGGCTTGCATTGCATGAGTATGTCCGGCAAGCATCAGCTCAATGTCTGTGTCTGGCAATACTTCCCGCCGCCAATGGGTAGGATTGTGGCTCAACAAAACACGAAACATGCCGTCTGTTCCTTCAGAAGCCTTCTTTAAGTCGGCAAATTGGGAAAAGGGTGGTTCTCCATCATTTTCCACACCAATAAGGGCTATACTATCTCCCTGATGGTATAATGTAGTATGTTCATTATTCAGTAGTTCCCATCCCATTGCCTTTTCCATACGCACCAGGTTGTCGAGGTTATTCACTTGTTCTTTCAGGTTTTTCCAACGGTAGTAACTTCCGTAGTCATGGTTACCCAAAATAGAATATACTCCATCTTTGGCATGCAGTTGTGACAGAATATTTTGAAAACCTTCCAGCTCACAGCTGCGTTGATTCACCAAGTCACCGGTGAACACAATTAAATCAGGTTTTTGCTCATTGACCAATTTTACCAATTCATGGATAGGCTTTTCATTCTCTATCCAGCTGCCGATATGTATATCAGATAACTGTACGATGCGGTATCCGTCGAATGCTTTAGGCAGGTTCGGGTGATGGAATTCTATTTCTTTTACTTCAAACTTACTGATGCCTACCAGTGTGCCATAAAGGATATTGAAGAAACTGGCTACTCCCAGCACCAATCCTACAGCTGTAAATGGCGAACGGGGCCAGCGCAGTAGATAATGGAAAGGTAATCCCACCAGTGAGCATATCATAAATATCGTTTTGGGGATGGCAAACAGGAAAATGGCAATTGCCAGTCTTCCAATGGCCTGGGCATGGTGTGCCATTGCATTTTCACCTATGCCTTGCATCAACAGAAAGTAACCTGAAATTAATAAGAGGGTAGGTATCCAGTGGATAATACGTAACCAGATGTTTTTGGTTTTCCGGATAATGTACATAAAATAGATGTACGCATCAGGGATCAGTAGAAAAAGGATAAGGAGTAAGGTTATTCTGTGCATATATCTTCTAATTCTTCTATATTCTTCTTGATATCGTTAAGATGTTTATAAGCTACTTTCTTGTATAACAGGTAAATGATGGCAACATCGCAGAGCACAAAGAATGCGATCAGGGTAGCCTGGACGCCAAAGGATGCCTTATAATATCCCATTACCCAATAATTGAGAATATTGAATATAATTACCCATGCGATGATGGCGATAATCTCATACCTTGTCCATCGACGGAAACTTGCCATGCGCTTACTAACAATAGCTACGGGCATTTCTTCAATCTTTGTGTTCCTTATCCAGCGATAGTTTTTATGGTCCCACCAGATCCCTATCAGAATACTGATTCCAACAAAAATTACAAGTGTATTTATTTTAGGCTGCCATTCTTCGGTGATTTGAAAAATGGATGGCAATAACCAAATAACCAGAAGGAGAGCAAGCCCTACCACTCCGATGCCTATGGAGAAGCGCTGCCAACCTGTAAGACGCCCTATACTTTTACGTGCGTTTGCCTTATATTCGGCAATCATGCCTGCAATCTGCTTTTCGTCGGTAATCGGCTCTTTCTTCAATTGCTCGTCCAGTGCATTCCAAGATTTCTTCAGTTCATCCAGTTCCATATCATTCCTCCTTGTTCATTTTTCTAAGTTTGTCCTTAATCCGGCTAATTTTGGTAGCAATGTTTGTTATTGTCAGTCCGGTAATTTCAGCAATTTCCTCGTAGCTTTTTTCTTCCAGATAAAGCAAAATAATAGACTTCTCCAACGGGCCCAGACGGTTAATCATCCGGTAGAGCTGCTTTAGCATGGCTTGTGTTTCGTCCGATTCTTCCATTCGGTCGGAGTCCTGGCTTAGAGTCACGATTTCGGGAATGTTCTTTTCTTTGCGAATAAAGCTAATACAAGTATTCAGTGCGATGCGGTACCCATGCCGCCGCAGGCGGCCACCGCGCCCGCCAGGCCGCCCAGGGAGACGCCCACCCCCATGCCGCCCTGGAGAACGGGAATGGAGAGGTGATGTCCTCGTATTTCCATTCTTATCCTCTCAACTCCGCCAGGCGGCGGTCGCAGCCCGCGGAGAGCTCCTCGAAGATCTGCCGCAGGGGCTTGATCTCGTGGAGCATCCCGGCCACCTGTCCGGCCATCAGGCTTCCCGTTTTGGTGTCCCCGTCAAAGACAGCCCGGCGCAGGCTGCCCAGGGTGTACTGCTCGAGCTCCATCATGGTGGCGCCGGCCCGCTCTTTGGAGACATAGGTGCGGGCCATCTGATTCTTCAGGATGCGTACCGGGGTGCCGGCGATCCGGCCGGTGACGATGGTGCCGCTGTCCTTGGCCTTCAGGATGGCCTGCTTATAGTTTTCATGAATGGGGCACTCCTGGCTGACCAGCAGGCAGGTGCCCACTTGGGCGCCGCAGGCCCCCAGGGCATAGGCGGCCAGCAGCTGCCGGCCGTCGGCGATGCCGCCGGCGGCCACTACGGGCAGATCCACGGCGTCGCACACCTGGGGAACCAAGGCCATGGTGGTCAGCTCACCCACGTGTCCGCCGGACTCGGTGCCCTCGGCGATGACCGCGTCTGCGCCGGCCCGCTCTGCCACCTTAGCCACCGCCACCGCGGGGACCACGGGGAGCACTTTGGCGCCGTACTCCTTCCAGACAGGGATATAGGCGCCGGGGTTGCCCGCGCCGGTGGTGACCACCATCACCCGCTCCTCCGCCACCACCCGGACCATCTCTTCCACCTGGGGGTGCATCAGCATCACATTGACGCCGAAGGGCCTGTCGGTCAGTTCTCGGCACCGGCGGATGTTCTCCCGCAGGCTGTCCGGTGTCATGCCGCCCGCGCCGATCAGGCCCAGGGCCCCAGCGTTGGAGACGGCGGCGGCAAATTCACCGGTGGCAATGTTGGCCATGCCGCCCTGGATAAAGGGGAACTCCGTCCCCAAAAGCTCATTCAATTTCATGGTTTCCTCCCGCATCCGCCCCTCGAGGCAGTTTGTTTGTCATCCCCACGTCCCCAGCGGAAAGAGCGCCCGGCGCTCCTCACCACCGGAACATTGCTCCGCCCCAGGTCAGCCCGGCGCCGAAGCCCAGGCACATGATCCACTGTCCCGGCCGCAGCAGCTCCTGCTCCGCCATCTCGTCCAGCGCAATGGGGATGGTGGCGG
>OHAJ01003117.1_pt1 | contig 10736 bp, 8 predicted proteins | sample 1577101 | NCBI WGS metagenome assembly OHAJ01 (sample SAMEA3541531, study PRJEB24748) | human gut metagenome | biome: human gut; feature: human-associated habitat; material: faeces | place: China | collected 2012 | reverse complement strand
CCGCATGGAAACCCAACAGCCAGCCTGCGGCCACGAATGACTCGACCGGACGGGTAAAAAATATCCACAAGACGATAGCACCAAGGATAATCGAGAGCAGTCCACTGAGGGCAAGCCAGATTTCACCCTTGATTTCCCGACGCAGCCGAACGGCGGCGGATATCTCCAGCACACCGGTGAAAATCGCCCAGAAGCCCACGCTAGCCCATAAAAAAGAAGCCAGGACTATCGTGGCGACCCAAGGAGCAACCAGGACGACGACGCCCGTAAGTATGCCGACAATGCCGCTGAACAACAACCAGCCCCAGCGCTCTTTTTTCTGGATATGGCGCACCGCTGCAAACAAGTTGAACGCGCCATTGACCAAGGAAAATGCGCCGAACATGATGGTCATGGCCAACAGAGCCGATTGTGGCATCCAGAACGCGAGGGCTGCAAAAATCAATGCCAAGACACCGCGCAGCACAAAAAGCCACCAATTTTGGCTAAGCGAACACAGTGCTTTGGTGGGGTCATCCGCACTGGAATCGGTGATGGTGTCTGTGTTCATGCAATATCTCCTAAAGATCTATACAAAATAAAAAATCAAACACTCATGGGACAAGAGAGGGGGCACTATGCGCCCCCTCTCCAGCGGTTTCAGAACAACTTGGACAGTTTTGCCTTGACTTCATCGAGCCAGCCTTTTCCGAAGCCTCCCCCTCCCGTCTTTTCCTTGATTTTCTTGAGTTCAGCGTACAGGGGCTCAAAGTCCTTCCTTTTTCCATAGCCCAGCAGTTCTGCCATTTCCAACTGCTGCCGGGCTTCGTTCAACAATGTCTCCAGGCGCTCATTGGATGCTTCGCTGCGCTGACCATCTTCTACCAGAGGCTCGGCGCGCTTCAGGAGCAGCTTCGCACGCAGGACGGGCAGCGGAAGCACGCTGCGCTCCTCGACCAGCGTGCTGAGCGCTGACTGCAGCGCGGCTTTGGCTTCTTCGATCTTGCCCTGATCGATCAGCGGCACGACTGCCTTCACGGCTGCGGGATAGGACGCCAGAGGGATGTTGGTGACCGTGATCACGATTTCACTGGCCAGCAAAGCCAGCACGTGGCGAGCCTGTTGCACCTCGCCATGTTTGAGGGCATCCAGCGCCTCGTCGGTCATCGCCTCAATGGTTTCCGTGTTGGCGAACAAGTCGTGCACGATGGTGCGCACATCAACGGGGGCCTGGGCGAGCGTGGGTTCGCGTGCAACGATCAGCTCCAGCTTTCCCGTCACTTCGGCCAGCGTTGCCAGTGCTCGCGCGGATTCTTTTTCGTCCAGGGCCGCCAGCGCTGATTTGGTCAGCGCCAAGGCCGAGACGGCCTCATCGAGGACTTGTTTACGTTTGTCTGCCGCCTGCGAGTCCGTTTCCTTCTGAACCTCAGGCTGTACCTCCGTGACGACTTCAGGCTTGGGCTCTGGTCTGGCAGGAAGGCTGCTTACCGCGGCCTGTTCGTTCGTGCCTTCGTTGATCGCGTTGGGATTCGATGTTTGCTCATTCATGGTGATATGCCTCGTATGAGATAGTGAAAATAGGGGAATCTGTTGGGGCCGACTGCGAATATCGCGAGACTGACCGATGGAGCAGTCGGCCCCTTCATCACCTCAAAACAGCTTTTGGATGCGCGTCTTCAACTCGTCGAACCATCCCTTGCCGCTTTTGCCACCAGCCGACTTTTGCTCAATGGACTTCACCTGATCGAAGATGGGTTTGAAGTCCGCCTTCTTGCCATAACCCAGGATCTGCGCCATCTCGATCTCCGTGCGCACGGACGACAGCAAGGTGCTGAGCTCCTCGTTCTGCTTGGCATCGCGCTTGTCAGTCTCGGCCAGCTTTTCAGCTTTTGCTATCGCGGCTTCGGCCCGTAGCACGGGCAGAGGGAGTACAACTTGGGTGACCACCAGCGTGTTCAGTGCTCGGGCGAGCTCTGCTTTGGCTTCGTCGATCTTGCCGCTGTCGACGAGCCGTGCAGCCGACTTGATCGCTGCCGGGTACGTTGCCATGGGCAGGTTGTCGGTTTCGATCACGATTTCGCTGGCCAGATTGGCAACGATGGGCCGGGCCTTTTGCACCTCGCCATCACCCAACAACTCCCGAGACAACTTGACCGCTTTCTTTACCGATTCCACGTTGGCGTGGATATCGTGGGTGATGACGCGTACATCGACCGGCGCCAAAGCAAGTTTGGCGTCGCGTGCCAATACCAGTTCCAGCTTTCCGGTGGCCAGTTCCAGCGCAGCGAGCGCCTCCTTGGTCTTATTTGCATCAAGGAGGGTCAAAGCCTCCTGGGTCTTGGTGAGCGCCGTGATGGCGTCCTGAGTGAGCTCGGAACGCTTTTTTTCGGCTTCCTGGGCGGCCTTGTCGTCTACTTGTGGCTGCGCCGCCTTGGGTGCGACAGAGGGCGCTGCAGCGCTTGGACTTGCCGCCGATTGGGCCAAAACCGGTCCACTCAGTCCGATGCAGACCGCCAGGGCAAGTGCGGAACGGATGTATTGGGGCTGTTTGATATTCATGATGTTGGACTCCAATTGAAGTTAATTGACTGAAATTTCAATCTGCTTCGGCTTGGCTTGCTCGGCCTTGACAAGCCGCACTTCCAGCACGCCGTCTTTCATCGAAGCCGTCACCTTGGTCGGATCAACGTTGTCAGGTAAGACAAAGCTGCGCACAAAGCGGCCATACGCACGTTCGATGCGGTGGAATTTCTTGCCCTGCTCCTCTTTTTCCAGTTTGCGCTCGCCGCTGATGGTGAGCACGCCGTTTTCCGCGCTGACGCGCACGGCATCCTTGGGGACCTCCGGCAGATCCAGCTTGAGGAGGAATGCGTTCTCATCCTCGCTGATGTCCGCCATTGGTGCCCAGTCCGCCGTGGTCATGGCTTCGTTGCCGGTACGGGCGCCCTGTCGCTGGGGTATTCGTCCGAACATCGTCGCCAGGCGGTTTTGCAATTCATCCAGTTCCCGGAAGGGGTCCCACGGAGTCAATGCAGACATATCGGTTCTCCTTGAACAATGCCGGCGAATTGGATGACGCACCGAACAGAGCCGCCGGCTCACTCTGAATAGCGCCTACTACTTTTCGTTTCTATCTAGAACAAGTCCTTGGGTCAATTGAAGGATGTCGTTCTCGTCGAGCGTTTCCCGCGCCAGCAGTTCGCGCGCACAACGCTCCAGCACCGCGCGGTTGGTGTCGAGGATCCGGTAGGCGCGCTCGAACACGCCCATCACGATGTCGCGGATGGCCTGATCGATGCGCGCCTGGGTCGATTCGGCCACCCGGCAGCCGCCGTGGGCCAGTTCCGGTGTATCGAGAAAGCGTGGCCGCTGCGCCTCGAAGGCGATGTAGCCCAGTCCTTCGTCCATGCCAAAGCGGGTGATCATGTCGCGGGCAATGTCGGTGGCCCGTGCGAGGTCATCGGCAGCCCCGGTGGACAGCTCGCCGAACACGAGCTTCTCGGCCGCACGACCGCCCAGCAGCACGGCGATCTTGTGTTCCAGATCGGCGCGCGTCATCAGGAAGCGGTCTTCGGTGGGGCGTTGCAGCGTGTAGCCCAGCGCGCCGATGCCGCGCGGGATGATCGAGATCTTGTGCACGGGGTCGGTGCCGGGCAGCGCCAGCGCCACCAGCGCATGGCCCATCTCGTGATAGGCCACGGTTTCCCGCTCCTTGGGATTGAGCACGCGGTTCTTCTTCTCCAGGCCCGCCACGATGCGCTCGATGGCGGCGGTGAAATCCTGCAACTCCACGGCGGACGCTTTGCGCCGGGTCGCGGCCAGCGCGGCCTCGTTGACCAGGTTCGCGAGGTCTGCACCCGAAAAGCCCGTGGTCAGCGCAGCCACCTGTTCGAGATCGATATCCTGAGCCAGCGTCACCTTCTTGACGTGGACTTTCAGGATGTCCAGCCGTCCCTTCTTGTCGGGCCGGTCCACCAGCACCTGACGGTCGAAGCGACCGGCGCGCAGCAGCGCCTGGTCGAGGATTTCGGGGCGGTTGGTGGCGGCGAGGATGATCAGCCCGACCGAGCTGTCGAAGCCGTCCATCTCCGTGAGCAGCTGGTTGAGGGTCTGCTCGCGCTCGTCGTGGCCGCCGATGGGGCCGCCGACGCCGCGCGCGCGGCCCAGCGCATCGAGCTCGTCGATGAAGATGATGGCCGGCGCCTGCCCGCGGGCCTGCTCGAACAGGTCGCGCACGCGCGCTGCACCCACGCCGACGAACATCTCGACAAACTCTGATCCGGAGATGGAGAAGAAGGGCACCGCCGCCTCGCCGGCAACAGCCTTGGCCAGCAATGTCTTGCCGGTGCCCGGTGGGCCGACCAGCAACACGCCCTTGGGAATGCGCGCCCCGAGCCGTCCATACTCCTGCGGATTCTTGAGGAAATCGACGATCTCAACCAACTCCGCCTTGGCTTCATCGACGCCAGCGACATCGGCAAAGGTCACGCCAGTGTTCTTCTCCATGAATACCTTGGCACGGCTCTTGCCGATGCTCAGGAAGCCACCCATGCCCTGCTTCTCGGCGAAGCGGCGGAACAGGAAGAACCAGACGCCGAAGAAGGCCACCGCCGGCAGAATCCAGGAGAGCACATCACGCAGCCAGGTGCTTTCCACCACCCGCGCATAGGGCACGTCGTACTTGGACAGCCGCTCGGCCAGGTCGGGTTCGACACGGGTGGCCACGATGGTGGTCTTGCCCCGGCTGTCCGGCGATTTCAGGTGCCCGGTGACCGTGCGGTCCGACACCAGCACTTCGGCGACGCGCCCCTCGGCCAGCGCCTTCTCGAATTCGCTGTAGGGCACGGGCTCGACGGTCTTGGCCGCCTGCCAGTAGTTCTGCAGCGTCAGCAGCAACAGGCCGGCGACGATCCAGTAGCCTATGTTCCATTGATCTTTCTTTTCCATGGGCAATGTTCCTCGCAAGTCGTGTCGCTAGAGAATGGGGGTGAACAGACGGGCCACCCCGTCGCGCAAGCGGATGGCCAGCGGGCGGGCGCGCAACGCCTTCGCCGATATCTCGCCCGACGCATCACGAGCGGCATCAAAAAGGGATGACAGCCGCGTAGACAACGCGGTGTCGTACACCTCCACATTGAACTCGAAGTTGAGGCGCAAACTGCGTGCATCCCAATTGGCCGAACCCAGGCAGCACCACGCTCCGTCTACCAGCATCAGCTTGCTGTGGTCGAACGGGCCAGGCCGTTCGAAGATGCGCACACCGTGCTCCAGCACCTGCCAGTAGTGGGCGCGCGCGGCCCATTGCACCGTGGGATGGTCGCCGTTTGCGGGCGTCAGCACGTCGATACGCACGCCGCGCAACGCGGCCGTGCTTAGCGCCGCGATCATCGGCTGATCGGGGACGAAGTAAGGTGTCCAGATGCGCACCGAATGCTTCGCGGCGCTCAAAGCGCCCATGAAGGTCCAGCGCATCCGGTCCAGGGCCTCATCGGGACCGGCCTCGATGCCGCGCGCCCAAGAGGTTCCTTGCTCATCAGCCGTTACGGGCGGTTCGCCCCAGTAACCCTTGCTGAGCCGCTCGCCCGTGGTATCGCACCAATCATCGGTGAAGCACCGCATCAGATGCGCAATCACCGGCCCGCGCAGACGAAAGTGCAAATCGTGACAGGCCTGGTCCGGCGCATCGGGCCGCCAGTACGGGCTGAAGATGTTCAATCCGCCGGTGAAACCCGTCTCGCCATCGATCACCAGCAGCTTGCGGTGATTGCGCAGATGCGCGGCATGCAGGCGCGCGGGAATCAATGTCGGGTTGAACGTCGCCGCCGGAACGCCGGCGCGCTGCAAGGCGCGGTAGGCGCTGCGGGGCGTCCAGCGGGCATACACGTCGTCGATCAGCACCCGCACTTGCACGCCGCGCTCATGAGCCCGGCGCAGCGCATCGACGAACTGCGCCCCGATACCTTGGCTGTCGAAGATGTACGAGGTCAAGGCGACGCTGTACCGCGCCGATTCGATGGCGGCGAGCATGGCCGGGTAGGCCTGCTCGCCATCGACAAGCGGCTCGATGCGGTTGCCGCCGGTCAGCGACTGGCCGGTGGCGCGTCCCACCAGGTGGGCCAGACCGGCAAGTGGCGGCGATACAGCCTCGGGTATCGTGGGCGAGAGATCCTGCCGAACAGCAGGATCTGCCCCCGGGAAGAGCCGCCGCGCCCGCCGCTGGTAACGGTTGATGCCGAACAGCCCATACAGCAGCGAACCGCCCAGCGGCAGCAAGGCGATCAGCAGTACCCACAGCGTGGCCGATCGAGGGTCACGCTTGTAGATGACCGCATGCCCCGCTGTGGGGATAGCGACCGCCAGCGACACGAGGGTGGCTGCCCATGTCAGCCCATTGGGGTCGGACACGACAGCCTCCCATCGCTCAAGATTCGCCATCCGCTGACTTCTTCTTGCGCGCAGGCTTGCTCGCGTCGCCAGGCGGTGCCTCGGCCACGTCCGCGGCATCGGGCTTTTCAGGCTCAGCCGACTTCGCGGGTGGCTCCTGGCGCTCGAAGACCACCCGTTCGGCCTTGTCGTCCCAGCGGGCGTTGGCGTGATCACCCTTGCCGATACCGCCACCCAGCATCTCGCGCGCCAGCGCGGTTTCCAGCTCGCTGCGGATCAGCCGCTTGAGCTCACGCGCGCCGAACTCGGGCTTGTAGCCTTCCTCCGCGAAGTGGTCGATCAAGGTCTGATCGAAGGTCAGCGTCACGCCCTGGCTGGCGGCGTTGCGGGCCACACGATCAAGCTGCAGGCCGACGATATGGCGGATCTCCTCCTTGCCCAGCGCATGGAAGACGATGATCTCGTCGATGCGGTTGATGAACTCGGGGCGGAAGTGTCCGCGCAGCACGTCCATCACCTCGGACTTGGTCTTCTCGTATTCCTCGCCGGCGGCGCCACCGGCCTTCAGCCGACGCTGGATGATGTCCGAGCCCAGGTTCGAGGTGGCGATGATGATGGTATTGGTGAAATCCACCACCCGGCCCTTGCCGTCGGTGAGCCGCCCGTCGTCGAACACCTGCAGCAGGATGTTGTAGACGTCGGGGTGCGCTTTTTCGATCTCATCGAGCAGCAACACGCTGTAGGGCTTGCGACGCACCTTCTCGGTGAGCTGGCCGCCCTCGTCATAGCCCACATAACCCGGAGGCGCGCCCACCAGGCGTGCCACGGCATGGCGTTCCCCGTACTCGGACATGTCGATGCGCAGCAGCGCACCTTCATCGCCATAGATGGACTCGGCCAGCGCCTTGGCGAGCTCGGTCTTGCCCACGCCGGTCGGCCCAAGGAACAGGAAAGTCGCCACCGGCTTGTCGCCTTCGCGCAGGCCCGCGCGCGACAACCGCACGGCATCGGCCACCGCGCGCACCGCTTCGTCCTGGCCCACCAGGCGCTCATGCAGCCGCTGCTCCAGATGCAGCAGCTTCTCGCGTTCTTCCACCGTCAGCTCGTTGACCGGAATGCCGGTCAGGCGCGAGACGATCTGCGCGACATGCTCGGCCTTGACTTCGGCGCTGCCCGAGGCGCGCTCGCGTTCCCATTCCTCGACGAGCTGCTTGAGTTCAGTCTCCTTGGCCTCGATGCGCTTGCCCAGCTCGGCGGCCTTGTCGTACTGCTTGCGCGAGGCCATGTAGTCCTGCTCACGCCGCAACTGGTGCAGTTCGGACTCCAGCTCCTGCACCGCCACCGGGCGAGCCGTGGCCGACAGCTTCACGCGTGCGGCCGCCTGGTCAAGCAGGTCGATGGCCTTGTCAGGCAAAAAGCGCGCGGTGATGTAGCGGTCCGACAACTCGGCGGCGGCGATGATCGCATCCTCGGTGATGCTGACCTTGTGGTGCGCCTCGAAGGTGTCGCGCAGGCCGCGCAGGATCATCATGGTCTGCGCTACCGTCGGCTCGGGCACCATCACCGGCTGGAAACGACGCTCCAGCGCGGCGTCCTTCTCGATGTACTTCTGATACTCGTTGAGCGTGGTGGCGCCGATCAGGTTCAGTTCGCCGCGCGCCATCATCGGCTTGAACACGTTGGCCACGTCCAGCCCGCCTTCGCCGCCACCCTGGCCTGCACCGACGATGGTGTGCACTTCATCGATGAAGAGAATCATCTCGCCCTGGTGCTCGGTCACTTCCTTGAGCACCTTCTGCACGCGCTCCTCGAACTCGCCGCGATACTTGGCGCCTGCCACCATGGCGTTGATGTTGAGCTCGACCAGACGCTTGTCGCGCAGCGTCTCGGGCACTTCACCGGCGACCATGCGCTGCGCCAGCCCTTCGACAATGGCGGTCTTGCCGACGCCGGGCTCACCGATCAACACCGGGTTGTTTTTCTTGCGCCGGGCCAGCACCTCGATGGTGGTCTCGATCTCCTGCGCACGGCCGATGACTGGATCGAGTTTGCCCTCGCGCGCCATCTTGGTGAGGTCGCGCGAGTATTTATCCAGCTCGGGCGTGTTGGTCGGCGTCTCGGCGCGGCCATCCTCGGCCCCTTTGCCGACCACCTTGCTTACCTGCTGGCGCAGCGCTTGCGGCGTGAGGCCGTAACGGCGCAGCAGGTTGGCCGCCAAACCTTCGCCTTCCTCAGCGAGCCCGATCAGGAAATGCTCCGGCCCGACATAAGAGTGGCCGAGTTCGTTGGAGGCCACGAAAGCGCGGCTGAGCGCGTCCTTGACCCGGGGCGACACGCCGACTTCGCCCTCGAACGGCTTCTCGCCGCGCTTGGCTTCGGATTCGATCTGTCGCTTGAGGTCATCGACCTTGATCTTGAACTGTCCCAGGATGGTCTTCACCACGTCGCTGTCGGATAGCGCCAGCAGCAGGTGTTCGGTATCGACTTCGGCGCGCCCGAACTCTGCAGCGTGTCGGGCGGCCTCCTGCAATAGGGCCTCGGACTGTTCGCTGATACGGCTGGCGAGCCCACTGCCGCGACGGCGCGCAGTGCCCGTACCGGCCGGGGCGGGTTCGCCGAACGAGGCATCGACCACCTCGTCGGTATCGGCCGCCATGGACGGCGAATCGTCACCGATGCGGAAGAAGTCGCTGCCGAGGAAGTCTTCGAACAAGCCGCTGCGCGAGCCAAACAAGGCTTCCAGCGGCGAGACGGTGCGCTTTTGCTGGCGCGCCAGTTGGCGATAGTGATCGTCACACAACAGCATGGTGCTGTGGCGACCATTGAGATTGGCTTCCACCCGCACCGTGGCGGGCTGGCCGCAGACCTGGCATTGTTTTCTGGCCATGCTCATGCTCCTTGAGAGGACTGATTTGACGAGGCGCCGAAGGTCACGGCGCCTCGCCATTCACTTGGTTTTTCTGTAGAGAACAAGCCGATCGGCGTCAGCCGTTGATCGGGATCGAGCGGCCCTGCTTGGGCGCACTGGCCTCGCGCTTTTCCATTGTGATCATGAGTACGCCGTTCTTGAAAGCGGCCTTGATCGTGTCCTGGTTGGCATCGGTCGGCAGGTTCAGAGCGCGCTGAAAGCTGCCGTAGGAGCGCTCCACCCGGTGGAAACCGCCGTCTTTGCTTTCCTGCTCCTGACGCTTTTCACCGCGAACCAGCAGCACGTCGTTGTCGAGCGTGATATGGATGTCTTTTTCCTCGACGCCGGGAACCTCCAAAGAAATCTTGTACTGCTTGTCGGTCTCCTGGATGTCCAGCGCCGGCTTCAGCAGGCCCGGCCAGTCCGACGGCCAGCGTGGCATGGCCAGCGCCGGAAAGCCGAAGCCTCGAAACGTGTCGTCGAAGAGGCGGTCGATCTCGCGGTGCAATTGCAGGATGGGACTGACGGGCCCACCCGCTACCGGCAGGTCATTGCGCTGCACCGGCAGCGAGGCAGTGCTCTGTTGTTCTTCCTGCTCCTTCTTGAACCAGTTCCAGGGAGCCAACTTCTTGAAATCAATGTCCATGTCACACCTCCAGAACAAAAATTGAAGACTCTCGCTCACTCCGTTTGCCTGCGGCTATGGATAGCGCGCCCAGGCAACACGGGATGTTTCGCTGACTTCGGCTGCTCATCTGTACGTATCACCTCCTTCTTTCTGCCTGCTTGGATCTGATCATTGATCCATCGATCGATTTCACTTTGACGAAACCGCCACGTCCCGCCGACCTTGAAGGCCGGAATCTCCCCGTGCGCGGCGAGCCGGTAGAGCGTCCGCTTGCCGACCTTTAAGTAGGTAGCCAACTCGTCGAGTGTGAAGATCGCCTGCTGGCGCGCTGTCATACCACCCCCACAAGTTCCGTCGTCACGCGGCCTCGCCTGAGGAAGTTCTTGCAAGACTTTGCAAGATATTGCGCCTAATATGCCAAAAGTCAAGAGTCAACATCCAGCGATCTGCTGGCCGATTGATGTGACTCAAATCTTCAAGGACGGTATGCCAGGGCGGGCCGGTCCGGCGCAGGGGACGGTGGGTTGATCGGGACCTTGCGGGCGCCGCCCACGGCCGCAGATCAAACACCGATCCTCACGTTGTAACCGAGCGCCCGCAGCCCCTTGCTCGTGCGCATGTTCCTTGGCGGAAACTCGTCTGGGCGCGCCCAGCCGACGATTTCCCCGAGGCTGCTCAGGCCAATGTGCGGAATTGCCCAGTCGTCGCTGCGGATCGCGTTCCAGAGTCGGGCCGAAAAACCTCCGTTGCCCCAGACAACGTAGTTCAACAGTATCCGTCCTGCCAACACACCTTCCCGACACCGCCGCCGAAGGCCATGGCCCATCAAGCGGATTT
>OHAJ01003115.1_pt1 | contig 10744 bp, 9 predicted proteins | sample 1577101 | NCBI WGS metagenome assembly OHAJ01 (sample SAMEA3541531, study PRJEB24748) | human gut metagenome | biome: human gut; feature: human-associated habitat; material: faeces | place: China | collected 2012 | reverse complement strand
GTCTCCCAGGTTATCGGCCCGGTTATTGACGTTCACTTTCCCGATGGGCGGCTGCCCGCAATAAACAATGCACTCACTGTTCCGATCGGCAATAAAACGCTGACGGTTGAAGTTGCTCAGCATATCGGCGGCAACACCGTTCGCTGCATTGCGATGGAATCCACCGACGGCCTCAAGCGCGGCGAAACCGTTACCGACACCGGAGCTGCAATCAGCGTTCCCGTCGGCAGGAAAACACTCGGAAGGATTTTTAATGTTCTCGGCGACCCCGTGGACGAAAAACCAGCCCCGAAGGACTGTGCTCATTGGGCTATTCACCGCACGCCTCCCGCATATGCGGAGCTTTCCTCTTCCACCGAAATTCTTGAAACGGGCATCAAAGTCATTGACCTGATCTGCCCGTATGCCAAAGGCGGAAAAATCGGTTTGTTCGGCGGCGCGGGCGTCGGCAAAACGGTTATCATCATGGAGCTTATCAACAACATTGCCACCCAGCATGGCGGCATCTCCGTATTTACCGGCGTCGGCGAACGTACGCGCGAGGGCAACGATCTTTATAACGAAATGAAGCAATCGGGCGTTCTTGAAAAAACCGCGCTTGTTTACGGACAGATGAACGAACCGCCGGGAGCGAGAATGCGCGTCGGCCTTTCCGGCTTGACAATGGCGGAATATTTCCGCGACGAGGAGCATCAGGATGTTCTGCTTTTCATCGACAATATCTTCCGTTTTACGCAGGCGGGCAGCGAAGTTTCCGCACTCTTGGGGCGAATGCCCTCCGCTGTCGGCTATCAGCCCACGCTTGCAAATGAAATGGGCGCATTGCAGGAACGCATAACGTCAACAAAAAAGGGTTCGATAACCTCCGTTCAGGCGGTTTATGTGCCTGCGGATGACTTGACCGATCCCGCACCCGCAACCACTTTTGCGCATCTTGATGCAACAACGGTTTTGAGCAGAAGCATTGCTTCCCAAGGCATCTATCCCGCAGTTGACCCGCTTGAGTCAACGAGCCGAATCCTCTCCCGCGAAGTTGTCGGCGATGAACACTACGCAATTGCCCGCGAAGTTCAGCGCATATTGCAGCGTTACAACGAACTGATGGACATCATTGCTATAATGGGCATGGACGAGCTTTCCGATGAAGACAAACTGACCGTTTCGCGCGCACGCAAGGTTCAGCGTTTCTTCTCTCAGCCGCTTACGGTTGCGGAGCAGTTCACCGGTTTTAAGGGCAAATATGTTCCGCTCAGCGAAACGATTCGCGGTTTCCGCGAAATTATCGAAGGCAAGCATGATGACCTGCCCGAATCCGCCTTCCTCTTTGTCGGCTCGATTGATGAAGCGGTTGAAAAAGCAAAAAATCAGAACTTATAATGTTTCGGGAACATAATTAATGTCTCCCGCACACAGCGTTTATTGCAGCAGGTGCAGTATGAAAGATTATACCCTTAAAATTTCAACCCCCGACGGTGATGCTTTCTCGGGTTCCGCCCTGAGCCTTTCCGTGCGCGGCACCGAAGGCGAGCTTGGCATTCTTGCAGGCCACGCCCCGTTCGTGACGGCCGTTGTCCCCTGCCGCTGCCGGCTCATTGAAGCGGACGGAACGGAACGCAGCTTCAGCTGCGGCGGCGGCTTGCTCTGCGTTGCACCGGGCGGCAAATCGCCCGAAGTTTCCCTGCTCTCAAGCAGGATAAGCTTCGAAAGCTGAACACAGTATTTTTTACAACACAAAAGATAAAAGCGGACAGTCCGAGGGTTTGCTCTCAAATATCGGGTTGTCCGCTGTTTTCAACTTTTTCTCGGCATTCAGTATAAAACCGATTCATTGTATAACCTTTGTTTTTATACCTCTGCGTCTTTTATCATATACCATCAACGTTATTTTCGTGCACAAAATGTGCTCAATATATTTATATGTGAATGGCTTCGTTCCCGCAACGTTTATGTTTTTGTTAATTGAAAACGATTTTTGTTATTTGATTATATCCTACTCTTTCGGTACGAAAATATGTATTGTCCAAAGCGCAACACAACATCTTGGGCTTGACTCGATACCGAGTGCCAAAATATAGTGTTCAAATGTCGCCCAAAACCCTTGCAGCTTCCGCTGCGCTATGCTATAATAAAAACAGACGATAGAATCATTCTCGAATTTATTCTGTTTTCGGAGGTAAAACACTATGTATAGAGTCATCAAGAGGGACAACAGCATCGTTGATTTCAACCTTTCAAAAATCAAGGACGCAATGAGCCTCGCATTCCAATCCCGGCAAAAACCTTGTCATCCCGATGTTTTGGATCTGCTCGCGCTGAAGGTTACAGCCGATTTTTCATCCAAGGTTAAGGATGAACTTGTGAATGTCGAAGACATTCAGGACAGTGTTGAGTCCGTTCTCATTCAAGCCGGCTATGCAGATGTCGCAAAGGCATATATTCTCTATCGACGCCAACGCGAAAAGCTGCGCAACATGAAAAACACTTTCCTCGACTATCGTGACACGGTTAACAAATACCTGAACGTCACCGATTGGCGCGTCAAGGAGAATTCAACCGTCACCTATTCCGTGGGCGGGCTTATTCTTTCCAACAGCGGCGCAATAACTGCCAACTATTGGCTCAGTGAAGTTTACGACGACGAAATTGCAAACGCTCACCGCACCTGCGAATTCCATCTGCATGATCTTTCAATGCTGACGGGGTATTGCGCGGGTTGGTCGCTGCGCCAGCTTATCGAAGAGGGTCTTTCCGGTGTCGCGGGCAAAATAACGTCCTCCCCTGCAAAGCATCTTTCAACGCTCTGCAACCAAATGGTCAATTTTCTCGGTATCATGCAGAACGAATGGGCGGGCGCACAGGCGTTCAGTTCATTCGACACATACCTTGCACCGTTTGTCCGCACGGATAATCTGACCTATGAACAGGTCAAAAAGTGCATCGAAAGCTTTATTTACGGTGTGAACACCCCTTCCCGTTGGGGCACTCAGGCACCGTTCTCCAATATCACCCTTGATTGGACCGTTCCGGAGGATCTGCGCGACCGTCCTGCAATCGTCGGCGGCAAACCCATGGATTTTACCTACGGTGACTGCAAAAAAGAAATGGACATGGTCAACAAGGCCTTCATCGAGATCATGATAGACGGCGATGCGCACGGCAGGGGCTTCCAGTACCCGATTCCGACTTATTCCATCACTAAGGATTTCGATTGGTCCCCCACCGAAAACAACCGGCTTTTGTTCGAAATGACGGCAAAATACGGCACACCGTATTTCTCCAACTATGTCAACAGCGACATGAAGCCCAGCGATATCCGCTCCATGTGCTGCCGTCTGCGCCTTGATCTGCGCGAGCTGCGCAAAAAGAGCGGCGGATTTTTCGGAAGCGGTGAAAGCACCGGCAGCGTCGGCGTTGTTACGCTGAACATGCCGCGTCTCGCTTACCTTTCCGCAAACGAGCAGGAGTTCTATCAGAGGCTTGACAAGCTTATGGACATTGCCGCACGTTCGCTGCATGTAAAGCGTACCGTTATCGGCAGGCTGCTTGACGAAGGACTCTATCCCTATACAAAACGCTATCTCGGTTCGTTCAACAACCATTTTTCCACCATCGGACTTGTCGGCATGAACGAGGCTTGCCTTAACGCAAGCTGGCTGCGCGAGGACCTGTCGCACAGAGAGGCGCAGGAATTCACAAAGGCGGTTTTGAACCATATGCGCGGCAGGCTTTCCGACTATCAGGAACAGTACGACGGGGAATTGTTCAACCTTGAAGCAACTCCGGCGGAGTCCACCGTGTATCGCTTTGCAAAATACGACGCAAAGAACTTCCCCGGCATAATCACCGCCGGAAAAGAGGGTGAAACGCCTTATTACACCAACAGCTCACATCTTCCCGTCAGCTATACGGAAGATATTTTCTCTGCACTGGATATTCAGGACGAGCTGCAAACGCTCTATACCTCCGGCACGGTGTTCCACACCTTCCTCGGTGAAAAACTGCCCGATTGGCAGAGTGCGGCGACCCTTGTTCGCAAAATTGCGGAGAATTATAAGCTGCCCTACTATACCATCTCCCCCACCTACTCGGTTTGCCGCACGCACGGTTATCTTGCAGGCGAGCAGCACACATGCCCGCATTGCGGAAGCAAAACCGAGGTTTACAGCCGAATCACCGGTTACTACCGCCCGGTGCAGAATTGGAACGACGGCAAAGTTCAGGAGTTTAAGGACAGGAAGGTGTACAGCATGCTGGACTACCGCGAGCATAAGCAGCGCAAAGCCGAAGCCGCTGGGAAACGCGAAAATTTCGAAGTTTTCGGCAGCGCATCCCCCGATGTCGCGGCTGCATATACGCTTTTCACAACAAAAACCTGCCCGAACTGCAAAGCGGCAAAGGCGATTCTTGACCGAGCCGGAATCAAATATGATGTTGTTGATGCGGAAGACGAGCCCGAGCTTGCTCTGCGCTACGGCGTGATGCAGGTTCCCGCATTGGTTGTTGTCAGTTTCGGCGAAAACGGCTCCGGCAACGCCGAAAAGCTGTCCGGTGTCGGCCCTATCAACGGCTTTGTGCGCAGCATGGGCTGTGAACAGACGGCGAACTGAGTGTCCTGCTCACAAATTTCCGGTAATGAAATAACAAGTACGATCTGCCGCCGGGCAAAGTGATTGCCTTCACCCGCCGCATTAAAATGCAGCTTGTGTTTATCACTCGGTCCGTGCGGCATTGTATTATTGCCTGTTTTTACTTTATTGTCCAACGGAGTGTTTATTTTATGGAACTTTTCGACACACATGCCCACCTTTCGGATGAAGCCTTTGACGAGGACAGGCATTCGCTGATTCCGAAACTTTTCGAAAGCGGCGTCACACGCATTATCGATGTTGCCTGCGATGTTCGCACCGCTGACCGAACGATTGAACTCATCGATCGCTATCCCTTCATTTACGGAACCGTCGGAATGCATCCGCACGATGTTTCCGCAATGGATAATGCGCTGATGGACAGAATTTCAGATATTTTGCAGCACAAAAAAATGCTTGCTCTCGGTGAAATCGGGTTGGATTATCACTATGACCTTTCCCCGCGCGATTGTCAGAGAAAATGGTTTGCGGAACAGCTTGAGCTTGCAAAGCAGCTCGGTTATCCCGTTGTGCTCCATATTCGCGAAGCATTCGGGGACTGCATGGACATTCTTCACGCACACCGTGACGGACTGCGCGGAGTTATGCATTGCTATTCCGGAAGCGTTGAAACGGCATTTGAATGCCTTGACTTAGGACTGAAATTCAGTTTCGGCGGAGCCGTAACTTTTAAAAACGCAAAAAAACCCGTTGAAGTTGTTCAAAAGCTGCCGCTCGACAGCATCATGCTGGAAACGGACTGCCCCTACATGACCCCCGTGCCGCATCGCGGCGAACGCAACCACCCCGGGTTTATGCACCTTACGGCAGAAAAAATTGCGGAAGTTCGCGGCATTTCCGCAGAGGAAGTCTGCTCCGCAACTTATAAAACTGCCAATAGCTTTTTCGGCATTGAATAATGAAATGAATAAATGCCCGCCGCACTTCCGTATTCACGGCAAATGCTGCGGGCTTGTCAATGCTTTATTTTACAATTAATTCAAACTTTTCGGTTTTCAAACCGCTTAAGCTCGGCGGTCATTCCTCATTCGCGTTCGAGTTTTGTTTTGCTATTTCCATGATTTCGGGATATTTTCGGGTTATATAGGCATAGCCCGCTTCGCTGTGCGGAAGGCCGCATGCAGAGCAGTCCTTCACGCCACCCGCAATGAATTTGAAATTCCCGCCGCATTTATCGCCCAATGCATACAGCGGACAATAGCAGAAAAGGCAATTGAAAAAACCGTTTTCAGGCAGTTTGTGGCAGGGGAAATACTCGCACCTGCTGTTTTGAAAATATGCAAAATGCGGCTGACCGTAATTTTCTCGCTGCTCCGTTTCCGAACCGCTCGTGCTCATATCATTCACATTTTTTGTTTCATCCATGTTCAAAATAGCTCCTTATTGATAGAATCCGATATTCTGCAATGCGTTCCGTTTCAGCTTTCCGCAGCTTTTTCTGCATTCTGCATACTGTCAATGTATTCGCAGGCCGCAATCGCCGCAACACCGCCGTCCGCGCCCGCTGTCACAAGCTGTCTTACGGATTTTGTTCTGCAATCCCCCGCTGCAAAAATCTCCGGTCTGGAAGTCTTGCAGTCCTCGCCCGAACGGATAAAACCGCTCTCATCAAGCTTCACAAGCTCCGCAAACACACCGTTGTTCGGCGCAAACCCAACGGCTATGAATGCGCCGCTGACCGAAAGCTCCCTTTCCTCACCCGTTTCGCGATTTTTAACAACGATTCCGGAAAGCTTGCCTTCCCCGATGAAGCGCGCAACGGTGCTGTTCAGAACCGGCTCAATGTTTGCGCAGGCAGCAAGTCCGTCCGCAACATGTTTTTCGGCACGAAATTCGCTGCGGCGGTGAATCAGATAAACCTTGCTGCAAATCTTTGAAAGGTATATCGCATCCTGAACGGCTGTGTTTCCACCGCCGATGACCGCAACGGCTTTATCCTTAAAAAACGCACCGTCGCAAACTGCGCAAAATGATATTCCGCTGCCGATAAATTTCTGTTCGCCCTCCGCGCCGGGCAATCTGTGTTTAAGTCCGGTGGCAATTATGAGCGTTCGTCCCGTAAATTCCTGATAATCGGTTCGTACCGTCACTGTTTTGTCCGCGTTTTCGCTGACAGCAACAACGGCACCGACTTCAACATCCGCACCGAGATTCATGACCTGTTCAACAAGCACTTCAACAAGCTCATTGCCGCTCATCGGGCGTGTGAACGGATAGTTTTCAACATGCGGGGAGAGCGTTATCTGTCCGCCGAATGCTTCTTTTTCAATAAGAAGCACGGATTTTCCTGCGCGACGCGCATAAACTGCGGCTGTCAACCCGGCAGGTCCCGCGCCTGCAATTATAATGTCATAAATTTTTTGCTGCATTGGAAATCCCTCCGTTACATCAGTTTCTTCAGCGGTTCAAGTTCCAGTTTGTCGAAAGCTCTGAGCGCATTGTAAAGCTCCGCCGTGATAAGACGCATTCCTCCCACGGAATTGCTTTCGATATTGCAGGGCATGAGCGGATCGTGCAGGCTGCGACGAACAAGGAACCAGCCGTTTCCGTGCGTTTCGTCCGCATTCACGCGGACTCCCTCGTAATTCGGCTGAACAATTTCAAATCCGGGAAGGTTTGAAAAATGCTCTTTCACAGTTTCCAATACAGCATCAGTGTAATCCGCCGTGTCGTCAAGCAGCACATTGAGCCGCGCTTCCGCGCTTTCGCAGGGTTCTTTAAGGTTTGCAATAAGTTCGTTCAAAGTCTTGCCTTCGCGCCGCGCTTCAACAAGCGCGACAAGCAGCTTTACAATTATGTATGCACCGTCATCAAGAAAATAGTTTTCGCGCAATGCACCGTGGCCGCTGGTCTCCATAGCGAATATCGCATTCGCGAATATCGCATCAGCGAGTATCGCATTAGCGAATATCGCATTTTTTGCCGCTTCTTCCAAGGCAAGCAGGCGTTTCGCTTCGTTTATAACGTTGCGATAGCCGCGCTTGAACCTGTGGTGACGGCAGCCGAGGGAGTTGATGAAATCCGTGAGTCCGGTTGATGTAATCGAATCCGTAACAACTGTTATCGGGCCGTACTGACGAACGAGAATCGCCGTCATAAGCGCAATCAGCCTGTTTCTGTCAAGCGCAATAACGCCGCCGTCGGAAGGGAGGACCGCGCCCGCTCTGTCAACATCGGTGTCGAAAATAATGCCGAAATCCGCACCCGTTTCCGTAACGGCATCGCATATGCTGCGCATTGCATCGGCATTTTCGGGATTGGGCTGATGATTCGGGAACCTTCCGTCAGGTTCAAGGAATCTGCTGCCCGTGATATCCGCACCCAACGGTTCAAGCAGCCGTTCGGCAAAGAACCCCCCCGCACCGTTGCCGGCATCAACAACGATTTTAAGGCCGCTGAAAGGTTTTTCATCTTTTGCACAGCCGAGGGCGGATCCTTCATGGCGGCGAAGTACAGGTCCTCGAAGATGGCGCCGGGGCGGAGCATGCGGAAGATGTTGTCCCGGGCCCGGAGCATGGCGTCATAGGCCCGGGTGCGCTCCTCGTTCACATGGCCCACGATGACGGTGCGCTCGTTCTCCACGTTGTAGCCCGCGATCCGCGCCCAGCTCATGGGCATGGTCAGGTCGCCGGGCATGGGGACGTAGCCGGTGGGGCAGTCACAGCCGTAGTTGAGCCGCTCGTTGGACATGCACCAGACCACGAAGGTGTCGATGTCGGCGGTCTCCGAGTTGGAGAAGCCGGACACCTCGTACTGCTGATACTTCTCATGCCAGCGGTTGCGCATGGCGTACTGTCCCTCGGTGGCGGCCTGAGCCTCGCTGGCGCCGCCCTCCAGGGCCTCGATGGCCCGGGTGACACCCAGGTCCACCAGCTCGCCGGAGATGCGGCACATCTTGATCTCGTGGGGGTCCTTGATGAGCCGCAGGTCCACGGCGTCCTGGGCGATATCCACATAGCCCTTGACCTGGAGCTTCGTCTTCAGGCGGTCCAGGAAGTTCATGCTGGCGTAGTCGCCCTCCACGCCCACGGTGAGGGGGCCGCCGCCCAGAAGCTCCCGCATGGCGTCCATGGCGTCCATGGCCACGGCCTGGGTGGCGCCCCACTTGCCGTAGCACAGGACCTTGTCCACCGCGCCCTCATTGACGGCGTGGTCGTGGCGGATGCAGTGGACCAGCAGAAAGGCGTCATCCCGGGTGAGGATGAAGTAGGGGACGTGGCTGATGAGGATGGGGTTGAAGTTGCTGAAGTAGAACACGTTCTCGGGGCGCATGAGGATGGTGACATCCACCCCTTTGCGGGCCATGACGTCCTGCATCTTCCGGATGCGCTCCTTGACATAGCCGCGCAGCTCCGGGCTGGAGCGCTTTTCGTCTAAAACATTCATAGATGACCTCCTGAGATACACATTTTTCATAAAAAGTGAGAGTTACATGGAGAAATGGACCGGGCTGTTGGGACCCAGCGGCAACCCAAGGAAGAAGTAGATCAACAGCTCTGCGACCATGAAGAGGAAGAACGCAATGACGTAAGGCATGGTATTGGACATCAGGGTGCCGAAGCCGGCCTTCTTGTCATATTTCTGGGCCAGGGCCAGCAGCATGCCGAAGTAGGCGTCAGACACATTCATGGGATTGGTAACTGCGTCGCCGATGCGGTAGGCCATCTGGACCAGGGCGGGGGAGTAGCCCATCAGCATGAACATGGGCACGAACACGCTGGCCAGGATGGACCACTTGGTGGAGGCGGAGCCGATCAGCAGATTCAAGAAACAGCACATCAGGACGAACAGAACCAGGATCATCCAGATGGGCAGGCCGGAGGCTTCCAGAGCGTTGGCACCCTTGATCGCAATGACAAGCCCCAGATTGGACCAGTCAAAGTATTTCAGGAACTGGGCAATGAAATAGAAAAGTGCAATATAAGTCGCCATATTGCCCATAGCCGTGCTCATGGCGGCGGCGACATCGTCAAATTTCTTGAAGCGGCCGGAACCATAACCGAAGGCGATGCCGGGGATGGCGAACATCAGGGCGATCAGCACAGTCATGCCAGACATGAGGGGAGCCTTAGAACTGATGAGAGAGCCGTTTTCATCGGCCAGTACGCCAGTGATGCACAACACGACAATGACTGCGATATAGGTCAGAAAAGCAATCAAAGCGGCTTTCAGACCCTTTTGGTCCATAGGGGAAGTCTCATCGGAGATGGGGGAATAGGTTCCGGTGTAGACGCCGAGGCGGGGCTCCACGACCTTTAGGGTGACCAGGGTGGAGACAATGACCAAGCAGACTGCCGATACCGCGGAGAAGTGCCAGTTCATGGAGGGACTTAAAGAAATCTCGGGAACCAACATCTGGGCAGCTGCCTCGGTGAAGCCCATGTTGATCACGTCCATGGAGGTAATTAGAATATTGGAAGCAAATGCGCCGGTGACAGAAGCGTAGGCCGCAAACATGCCAGCAAAGGGATTGCGGCCCATGGCAGACCAGAGCATGGCACCCAGAGGGGGAAGAACGACAAAGCCAGCGCCGCCCGCACAGTCGGCCAGAACGCACACAGTGATGAAAACAATAATGATCTTCAGGTCAGCGCCCTTCGCCTTCGCCAGGCCGCGCAGAGCAACCTGGAAAAGGCCGGAGGCCTCGGCCACGCCGACGCCCAGCATACAGGTCAGGGTCAGACCCATGGCAGAGGTGCCAGTGAAGTTGGTAACAAAATTGGTCAACATGCGGATAAAGCCATCTTTGGTGAGCAGGTTGACAACCTCTACGGTCTCACCAGTGACGGGGTTTACCGCGCTGACATTAAAAAAGGAGCAAATTGCAGAGGCAAGAACGACGATAATACAAAGTGAGATAAACAGCAGCATTGGATTGGGGATCTTGTTTCCTAAGACTTCAACACCCCGTAAAAACCGTTCCAACAATCCTTTCTTTTTGACTTCCATTTCCATAGATGGATGACCTCCCTAAGCTTTTCTTGTAATCACACACATTGCAGGGGAATGGAAGATTCCGGACGGCTCGGCTTCCGACACGGAACCTTGTGCCGAAAAGGGTGGGACCCCACTTTTGAACAGAATGTTCCCATCTGTTC
>OHAJ01003113.1_pt1 | contig 10751 bp, 6 predicted proteins | sample 1577101 | NCBI WGS metagenome assembly OHAJ01 (sample SAMEA3541531, study PRJEB24748) | human gut metagenome | biome: human gut; feature: human-associated habitat; material: faeces | place: China | collected 2012 | reverse complement strand
ACGACTTCTCGACGCTCGACGCCCGCGCCGACAAGGACGTTGACCCCGACGCGCCTATCTGCATCGGAATGGACTACAACGCCAACATCAACTGGATTGTCGCCGGTCAGCCTCGCGACCGACGCCTCAATGTAATCAAGAGCTTCTACGTCAAGTTCGACCGCAAGATACCGGCACTCGTCGAGGACTTCTGCCGCTATTACGCCGCGCACCGCAACAAGACCGTGGTCTATTATTACGATGCAACGGCTCTCGGCTCCAACTATGCCGTCAACGACCAGGACTTCCATTATAACGTGGTTAAGGAGTTCGAGCGGCACGGCTGGCGCATCGAGTCCGTGTATCTCGGAAACCCGATGCACCACGACGAGAAGTATCTTCTCATCAACAACGCCTTCTCCGGAAAGCAAAGGCTCATGCCATTCTTCAACCGCTCCAACAATGAAGACCTTATCCTTGCCATTCAGTCAGCCGGTGTCTCAAACGGTCGCAACGACTTCCGCAAGGATAAGTCGGGCGAAAAGCTCGCCGAGTCCGAGGAAGACCTGCTCGAACACCGCACCGACGGCACCGACGCCTTCGATACTCTCTACATCGGCTGCGAGAAATTCCCGTTCCACGATACCTTCTCACTGTCAATGAGCGGCGTTCTCTGAATAAATTCTTAACTTTGCATTGTAGGAAGCGCGGGTCGGGATGCCGATGCCCCCCGTCTGTTGATAGATTAGTCTATGCTATCGGAGTGTGAGCCGGACCTGCCTTGCTCACTTTTTTATTTGTGACGATGCGCCGCGATGATGTTGCCCTCCGTAAGTGAGGACTTCGGGCGGTGCCTCCCGGCCATCCGAGAACATTCATCGCGGCGCCGGACTATCGTATATCGAGCCTTTACGTCTCGACCGTCCGGCTTCTATCCCTATCGCAGGGCGTGAGTAAAATCACGCCTAATTTTTTCAACCTAAATAGGCTTGTTTAACTTAGATGTGCGCGATTTTTGCTCACCCCTCGTATTATCTTTGCCGCCAAGTGCTAAAGTCTCGAAATTAATTCGTAACTTTGCACTTAAAGCGTACTCCATCTGAAAATGACCCAATCATAATCACAAAGATATACGGCGAGAGCCGACAAAACTTTGGAAACTTCCGCGTAGTCGCAAAGGCTTTGGTCGGCCTTCAGATGCTACTCGGAAGTTACTTGTTTATTAATATGAGCAGCAAATTCTTCAATAATACCTCAACGAATACCCTTTTTGAAAAACTAAAGGGTATAGCTTCTGCTATGTCCTCGTTTGATAGATTTCTTGCTGTGGTTGGGTATTTTCGCTCATCGGGTTATTTTAAGCTTCGCAAAGAATTAGGTGATATTTCAGATATTCGCATCTTAATTGGCATTAATGCAGACAATATTTTCCGCAAACATAATCTCGGTTGGGAAATGCTCGAAGCGCCTGAAAAGGCTAAACAGCTGTACAGCGAGCAATTCCGACAGGATATTATTGATGCCAATTATTCTAAGGAAATTGAAGATGGCATTTTCCAGCTATGTCAGGATATAGTTGACGGTCGCTTGCAACTTCGCATAATGCCCGACAAAAATCTTCATGCAAAGTTCTATCTATGCTTGCCGCAGACTCATAATGAAAATTCTGATGGCTGGGTTATAATGGGGTCGTCGAATATCTCAGACCCAGGACTCGGAACCGGCCAAGCGCCTCGTTATGAACTCAACGTAGCAATGAAAGACTATGACGATGTTCATTTTTGCCACGAAGAATTTGAAAAGTTATGGGCGCAAAGTGTTCCTTTGAAACCCGAAGACCTCGAAGCTCCGGTTAATGGAACTTACTTCGGTTATCAACCGACTCCTTATGAAATTTACATCAAAGTCCTTATCGAGGCCTTCGGCGATCAAGTAGAGGAAGATTTCAATATTCAGCTTCCCGATGTAGTGAAGGAACTGAAATATCAGAAAGACGCTGTAATACAAGGCTATCAAATGCTATTACAGCACAACGGACTTTTCCTTTCAGACGTTGTCGGTCTCGGCAAAACTATGATTGCCTCGATGATTGCCAAGCGCTTTATCGAAGCAAACGGAAAGAATACCAAAATCCTCGTGGTCTATCCTCCGGCACTTGAAGACAACTGGCGTAGCACTTTCAAGTTGTTTGGTATCTATAAAAAGGCTCAGTTTATCACAAACGGCAGTTTGTCGAAAATTCTTGAAGGGCGCGACCAGTATGCCGACAAAGAAGAATTCGACCTTATTATAGTGGACGAGGCTCATCAGTTCCGCTCCGACACCGCTGGTCGTTATGATGAACTCCAAAAAATTTGTAAATCGCCCTGTACTAATCCGGGCTTGTTGAAGTCTATCCGAAAGAAAGTAATGCTTCTTTCGGCGACACCGCTCAACAATCGCCCCGACGATTTGCTTAATCAGCTGCTCTTATTCCAAGATGCACAACGCTCAACCATTGATGGCATTACAAATCTAAAGCAGTTCTTTGCAGAACATATAGCCAACTACAAAAAACTCATGCGCGAACGAGATACGTGCGATGTCGGTCCCGAAGTTGACAGAATATATGCTCAAATTCGAGACAGGGTCATTGATAAAGTCACTGTGCGTAGAACCCGTAATAATATTTTGAATGACCCAGACTATCGCAAAGACCTTGAACGGCAAGGTATCGTGTTCCCCCATATTCTACCGCCGGAAGATGTATCGTATCAGTTGACGGAAAATCTCTGTCATAATTTTACTGATACTCTAATCGCATTGACTGACGAAAAAGCTCCAGAGCATCTTACATACGCCCGTTACCGTGCCGTAGAGTTCCTTAAGCCTGAGTTCCGGGATAGATATAAAAATGCCGTTCACATCGGTCAAAGCCTGGCGGGCATTTATCGTGTTCACATGGTGAAGCGACTTGAAAGCAGTTTTTACGCTTTCAAGAGGTCCCTTAACACTTTGCTTCGTATCACTGAGGATATGATTAAGATGTTCGACGAGGACAAGGTCGTTATAGCCCCCGAACTTAATATCAAAGATATGATGTTCAGCGGCATGGAGCTTGACGAGATTATTGCCAAAGTCGAGGAAAAAGGCTACACTCGCGGCGACTTCCTTTATAAAGCAGAGGATTTTGATGAAAACTTCATTGAAATGCTTCGCCGCGACCGTGATTTATTGATTCAGCTCAATAATCGGTGGGCTAACGTGACAGAAGACCCTAAACTCGATAAGTTTGTTTCTATTCTTCCGACTCTCACCGATAACTCTATCAATCCTACCGGCAAGCTCGTAATATTCTCGGAAAGCGTTGACACCGTCAACTATCTTTATGAATATTTTACCGAACATCTTGGCAGAACAGACGTGCTTCGAGTTTCGGCATCTAACCGTAAGGCTCTTTTCAGTTGTATCAAAGAAAACTTCGATGCAAACGTACCGGTCGGAGAGCAGAAAAACAAATACTCAATTATCATCACGTCGGATGTACTTGCAGAGGGCGTCAATCTTCACCGCTCCAATGTGATAGTAAATTACGATTCACCATGGAATGCTTCAAGGCTTATGCAACGAATCGGACGTGTAAACCGTATCGGTTCTGTTGCCGATAACATATACAACTACATGTTCTATCCTTCTAAGGAGGGTGACAAAGAAATTCAGCTATATAAAAACGCGCTCATCAAACTTCAAGGTTTTCACTCCGCGTTTGGTGAGGATGCACAGATTTATTCTCGCGAAGAAATCGTCAAAGATTTTCAGCTCTTTGACTCCAATGTGCGTGATGTCGTAGACAAGAAAATCGCTTTGCTCCGTGAACTACGCCATCTCTATAACACCAACCGCGAGTGGTATCATCGTATCAAGGCATTACCTCTCAAGAGCAGAGTAATGCGTGATACAGGAAAACATTCCGGCGAAACCATCGTTTATGTTGCGACAAAACTCAAAACAGAGTTTTATCACATTAAAGGTGAATTACCGCCCGAAGCAATGGATTTCCTTTCGGCAGTAGCTTATCTAAAGGCCAAGCCCGAAGAACAGGCCGCAGGAGTTCCTGACGAAACTCATTACCTTCACGTCAACAGGGCCGTTAATCAATTCCGCGATGAGTTGCAGACTCAAACCGACAGCAATTCAATTCAGACTGCCAACCTTGACAAGACAGCGCAAGCAGCCGACAAGTTTCTTCGCAGCCTCATGCAAGTGTGTGAGGACTCCACACTCAGCAGAGACTGCAATATCCTCCGTACTTATCTGAAAGAGGGTACATATTCCCGCTTACCCAAAACACTTAAAACCATCTCACAGGAGTATAAGAACGACCGCTTGAAAATGAAACAAGATGCGCGTATCCTTACCGGGCGTATTGCTGAACTTGTAGAAGAATACCATAACGACACATCTTCTGCGGCCGACAAGACCGAAATAGGCACTCCTTCAATTATAATCTCCGAGACTTTCCTATAATATGAGCAAATATACTACAGAGCAGCTTCGAGCTGTTTTTCAGCGTCCATTCGATAAAGAAACCTGGAAAACTATACTTATTGACATCTTCCGTGCCAATAATGTACGTGTAGAGCCGGAGAAATTTACAGACTCGAGCCAGTCAGAAACAGGCTGGTACATGGGTAATATTGAGACTCCCGATAACTACCGCATTGGTCTGTTCTTTTACCGTATAAACTCAGGTTCCGTAGCCCACAAAAAAGTTGGATTACGCAATCTTGTTAAATCCTGGGTAAACCCTAATTGGGGCGAATTTGATGCTGCTATTGTAGTATTCAGTGATGGTACTGATTGGAGATTATCTTTTGTATGCGACATCAAAGATGTTGCAACCTCCCCAAAACGTTTCACTTTCGTTTTTGGTGAAAAAGATAATTTCTACCGTACTCCGATTGAACGATTTACAACACTTCAAAATGAATCACCAACCTTTAAAAATATCCATAAGGCTTTCTCCGTTGAAGCATTGAGTGATGACTTCTTCGACCAATACCGTGACCATTATGCTGATTTTGTCGAGTTTATAACCGGGAAACGATATGTAAAAGAAGGCACCAAATGGGTAGAGCGCGTTATCCATATACCAAATTATCAATATAGCGATACATTTGGATGCGACGATAAACTTGTGCGTGACTACATCAAGAAAATGTTCGGACGTATTGTGTTCCTTTATTTCCTTCAACGTAAAGGATGGCTCGCCGGAAACCGCAACTATATGCACGACCTTTTTGTCAATTCCGACAAAAAGGATGATTTTCTTGACGGCGTTCTTGAACCTCTGTTTTTTGAAATCCTGAATACTGACAAACCCTATCGTACAGATGCCGCTAAAGCTCTCCCGGGCAGTGATAACATCCCATATCTCAACGGTGGTCTTTTTGCAGCTGATGAAATTGATGAACTTGACTGCAAATTCCCTGAATCTTTGTTCTCAAAGTTCTTCGACTTCCTCGATAGCTATAACTTCACTATTGACGAAAACGATACCGACGATGCCGAAATCGGCATCGATCCGGAAATGCTTGGACGCATTTTTGAAAACCTGCTCGAAGACAATAAAGACAAGGGAGCTTTTTATACCCCTAAGGAAATTGTCGACTATATGTGCCGTGAATCTCTCATAGCATACGCTAATCAGTATTTCTCCGCAGAAAAGCACAAATCCATTCGTAAATTCATTGAAACGCTGGATGCATCCGAACTTTCAGAAAATGAAAAACTCGATTTGCGAAAACATTTGCAGGCTGTGAAAATTTGTGACCCAGCTATCGGTTCGGGGGCGTTCCCAATGGGTCTTGTTAATCTTCTCTCAAAATTATATGTAGCGATGAAACCGGACACAGACACCTCGGTAATGAAACGCTATATTATGGAGAAGAATATCTATGGGGTTGATATCGAAAAAGGTGCGGTTGACATCGCTCGTCTTCGTTTTTGGCTAGCAATGATTGTAGAAGAAAAAGACCCGATTCCTCTGCCTAATCTTCACTTCAAGATTATGCAGGGTAATTCCCTCCTTGAAAGTTACCAGGGCGTGGACTTGAGCGATTTGACTAAAGTCAAACCTATCACTCGTAACCTTTTTGACTCGGAAGACACCGAGCGAGAAACACTCTTCGCTGACTTAAAGAAATATTATGAAACCTCCGACCATGCCGAGCGTGACCGCCTTTTTAATGACATAATTAAAAATGTACGTAGCCAGCTTTTTGCGAAGAACATTACCTTACCACAAGGAATGGACCCTTCTGCAAATGAAGATTTCTTCCTTTGGCACACTTGGTTTGCCGATGTGTTTGAAAATGGAGGCTTTGATATTGTCATTGGTAACCCACCGTATGGATATATATTTAAAGCTCAAGAATATCGAAATAGAATACTAACTGATTATGCAGTTGCCGAGTACAAGGTGGAAGCATATTCGGTGTTCACTGAACGTGCATATTCACTTTTGCGCCAAGGTGGAATTTTAAGTTTTATAACTCCTTATACATTTGTGTCCGGAGTATATTTTTCAAAATTTAGGACTTTCTTAAAAGATTCTGGATTGATGGATTTTATTCTTTTAGGAAAAAAAGTATTTGATGATGCAGAGGTTGATACTGCTATTTTTCTACTCCATAAAGGATGCAAGATAGAACGTATAAATTTTTCTGATTTACGTCCATTTGAGAACTCAAGAGACTTAAGCTTAAGGAGTTTCACTCTGATTAACACCTCAGACTTTTTTGCCAAATATTCAGAAGTCCTTTTAACCGCTTCTAAGAGCGAAATTGATATTTATCTTAAGCTATATAAAATAGCAGAAGAACGATTAGAAAATGTAATAGAATTTTATCATGGTGTTCAAACACGTGGAAACGGGAAAGCTTTAACTCAGATACCAAGTGGAGACAATGAATATCCACTAATAAAAGGTGCTGATTTTAATCGGTATAAGTTTCCGATTCCATCTTCTTTTATAAAATTCACAAAGGATAATATTAAGTCCGGTGGTGACATTTCATATTATAATGTAGAAAAGAAGTTAGTTGTCCGTACAACCGCAGACCGTATCATAGCCTCTATTGATTATAATCAATACATAGCATTGAATAGTGTTAATGTTGCTATACCACGAGAGAACTCCTTTGAACTTGAGTTTGTCTTGGGCATTATGAATTCTAAATTAATGGAATTTTGGTATCGTATGACTGTTCAAGAAACTGCTAAAACTTTTGCAGAAGTAAAAATAGTCTATCTTAATCGTTTGCCGCTCTTGTTTGATACGACTTTAGGCAAAACTATTACCAAGCTTTGCAAAGAGGCTTATAATTCAGAGAATAATGAATCAATAATTCACAAACTGAATATTGCCGTATATCGTTTGTATGGATTATCATATTCCGATATTTTAATAATCGATCCCGAAACGACCATCACCCGCGAAGAATACGAAAGTTATGAGTAAACTTAGCAAACTATATGAACTTCGCCGACTCTCGCAAGAGTTCGGTATGGAGTGGACCGAAAAACAGGAGCGGCAGCTTGAAGCGGAAGAAGAACATCTTATTAAAAACGAGGTGCTTCCCGTTGTAACCAAAAGCATTGAACCGGCTCTTTCGCAGGTCGAGCGTGAACTTGTTCTCGTAGTTGACTACGTTCCCGGAACTCCGCTAAAAGTTAGCCTCTCGCGTAAACGCAATCTCCTTGAAGCACTTGAAGATGTTGTTGAGATTAAGCCCGATCCTGAAGTGCCGCATAAATCCGGGGGCACTCGGACTGTCGGCAAAGGCGAAATCGCTCCGAAAACAGGGCTTCGGGTAACGCTACCGGATGGCCGGGTTTTAGCTCACGCCAAAGCCAAAGATACATTTATTGAAGCGCTATTGTCGATAGGGATTGAACGTATACGCCCCCTCGGCGTTAAATTCTGTCGTATTCCTATTATCTCCAACACAAGAGATAAGAAGTACGGCACCGCACAGCACGATGTCGGCAATGGCTGGCTTATCCTTACACATAGCTCCACTGCCGATAAGAAAAAGATGCTCGATAAGATTGCCAAAGCACTTAACCTTGCCATTAAAGTAGAGATAATATAGGTATGGACGAATACGACGATTTAGGAACATACAACGGTGACACCGAACACGATATGTGGGTGGACTTCGACCATTACGAAAACACCGGCACCCCCGATGTCTTCAATGAAGACAACCTCGATGAATATGTAGACAACCTTAACGACTGGGACTAATCTTACAATCTATATAACATGAAAAGATTACTTTTTACGCTGATTCTTACTTGCGTCGCTTTATGTGGCTTCGCACAAGAACACCTTTCATTCAAAGGTATCCCTATCACAGGGTCAATCACCACTTTCTGCCAAAAGCTTAAGGCTAAAGGATTTGTACAGCAAGCCTCTCAGGGCAACATTCGCTTATTCAAAGGCGATTTCACAGGCAGACAAGCAACAGTTGGTGTTGTTGCCGCAGACAACGGACAGGACGTGTTTACTGTTGCTGTTTTCTTTGATGAATCCGATAGCTGGAACACTCTCGTCAATACATATGAGCATTACAAAGACCTCTACATTGAAAAGTACGGACAGCCGACTCAATGTGTAGAGAATAATCCAAGTAGCTCTGACTCTAATACATCATTGATGTATGAACTTTACCAAGGTCGTGTAACTTATGCTTCATTATTTGAAGCACCTGGAGGAGCAATTCAAATCTCAATAGAGAAAGGCAATATAAATGATGGTTTTGTCTTAATTAAATATCAGGACTCTCAAAATGTTAATGCAAAAAGACAGAGTGATTTAGACGATATTTGATGGAGTTGCGGCTCCGCCGCCGGGTTTTCGTTAATCGAGCCTTGGGTCTCGACCTTCGGCTTCAATCCCTAACTCTTGCTTCGCAAGCGACTTCGTCGATAACATACAACGGGCTTCGGCACCAACTTTTCGTTGGATCCGAAGCTCGCTTTTTCTATGCGGTAATGTTTCGGCTACTGCGACTTATTCTCAGGAATAGGTCGTTACCGTGCTTTATACCCTATGAGGGGGCTTTTACCTACTGAATTCTGACCCATTCGCTCCATCGACTCGTTCCAGGGCGAGTTGCCTCATTCAATAATTGATTTCAGAGGTATTCGGCGATTGCGTTGCAATTCATTTTCTGTGCTTCCTCGTCCGGGCTTCATTGTTGATGTTCCGCTTTGGCCGTCGGTGATTACACAGAGTTGACGCGTATTCGCGCCGGAGGTCGGCGTTCACCGCCAAATATGCCTTGCAGGTTACGTGGTTCGGGATTTTCCCGAGTCGTTTCGCGAGGAACTTTACTTGTAAACTTGCACGAGGCACATTGAATTTACATCGCAAAGGTAGGGCTGACCGCACATCTGCGCCTGGTGGCTTGACCCTCCGGGCTTGCAATCAACATTTCATAAATTTTTCACCCTCCAGGACCCAAAAATTTACCGCGTGGGCTTGAAATAACGTTTGCAACTCCGCTTTCTCAGCTCTCCCAATTATTGCAACGTAAATCAAACGCGCCCCGGCGCACAGTAAAAACCCTCTAAAACTTCAAAATCATGACCCACGTAATGAACATATTCGGCAGCTCTCTCAACTCCAACCGCAAGCTCAAATACTTCTCGGTAGAAGTAATCACTTTCGACGGCGAAAGCTACACTGAAGAAGTCGAAGCCCGTACCGCCGAGGAAGCCCAGGAAATCGCAGCATCCCAGTACGAAGACGTCGATTACACGATGGTTCAAGGCTGCTTCACAGGTTGGTAAAATCCTCCTCCCTCAAAGGGCAGGCTGTCCGCCGGGGCAGCCTTTTGCTCTGTTCATTACGCCTTTGCCTACACTCATTCATCTATCGGCTCTCCGGCTCCGCCTCTAAGCCAAGATTAACGCCACCGCCTTCGTCGGGGCAGATAGGTAGTTCGCTCCCTTTTCTCGCACGACCGCTCATTGTCTATGCTCCACATCCGGGTTCCACGCAAGATAATCCGAGGCATTTCAAATCATTGTTTCGGAAGGGTTCGCATCCGTTTATCTATCGCAGATGTCGCCATAGTTGCTGTTGTCGTATTCTCGTTGCCGTCCTCTTTGTCGCACCAATGAATAAGGTATCAGCACATCGCATCCGTTGTCGGCACTGCCAATACCCTTGCTTCGTTCAGATAGTTATTCTTCATAGTTCAGCAGGTTCGACTTCCGGGCGCGACGGACACCGCCGCCGCTTGCCTCGCCCCGTGCGCTCTCCGAGTCCTGGGGTCTACTCCTTATCGGGCGCAGATACATAGAGCGCCGCTCTTGGCTTCAACCGCATCTCGGCAGTCCTTGCCACACCCTCGGTATCCGTACCGTTTCACTTGCAGCCGCGACGAGTGCGGAGTCATAGCCGGGCTCTCCGACGGGGCGGTTTGGCTATGTTCCCTGCGGTTAGTTTTCTGTTTGCCTTTTCCGTTTTTGGGGACGTGACCCACGGCTTATTTTTCCTGTCGCAAAGGTAGGACTGACCGCACTTCTGCGCCTGTGGCTTGACCCTCCGGGCTTGCAATCAACATTCCATAAATTCTTCACCCTCCAGGACCCAAGAATTTACCGCCGATGGCTTGTAATAACGTTTGCAATCGAGCTTTCTCAGTTCTCCCAATTATTGCAACGTAAAAATTAAGAGCCTCGGCTCACTTTTCAAACCTCAAATACTTCAGAATCAT
>OHAJ01003109.1_pt1 | contig 10770 bp, 9 predicted proteins | sample 1577101 | NCBI WGS metagenome assembly OHAJ01 (sample SAMEA3541531, study PRJEB24748) | human gut metagenome | biome: human gut; feature: human-associated habitat; material: faeces | place: China | collected 2012 | reverse complement strand
GAAAATTCCAGTGGGATTATAATATTTTATATGACCTTTACTATCGTGCCGGAGTCAATCTGGAGCGCCAGCGTGTAGCGAGTCCTTTTATTAACGAAGCGCAAGAGAGCCTGCAACTTTACCGGGTGCTAGATCCCAATACCTGGGGTAAAATGGTCGGAAGGGTGAACGGTGTGAACTTTACCGGTATGTATGGCGGTACTCATGCGATGGGATGGCAGTCGGTGAAACTTCCCGAAGGATATACATGGCGCGAATTTATGTATTTCTTGTTGTCCACTTTGCCGGAACGGGCGAGGAAAAACTATCTCCGTAAACTATCAGTGAGTGTGAATTTCTGGCGGACAAAAGGTGGATGTCTAAGTGATGCTACCATCCAAAAGTTGATTGATGCGAAAGTACCGATTATCGTTATGGACAACAGTAACTATAAAACGTTGAAAAAACCGGTACGTATGGAATATCAGGATGATATCGACATTCCGGAATTCAAAGAAATACCTACGTATAAACGGATGTGTGTGTGTATTCTTAAAAATGACCATGCCTGCAAATATATGGGATTCTCACCTACGAAGGAGGAGATGAGTAAGAGAAGTCAAATTATGGAACAATATAGAATCATAGTATCATGAGTGTAGATAAAAGTCCTGTTTACGAGGTAAAAGCGGTACCCGTAGAAAAAGTATATGCGAACGATTATAATCCGAATGTCGTTGCACCGCCTGAAATGAAGTTGCTGGAACTATCTATTTGGGAAGATGGTTTTACAATGCCATGTGTATGTTACTACAATAAAGATGAAGACCATTATATACTGGTGGACGGCTACCATCGCTATACGGTATTGAAAACTTCCCAACGAATCTATAAGCGTGAAAACGGCTTATTGCCGATTGTGGTGATAGACAAAGACCTGTCTAACCGTATGAGTTCGACCATCCGGCACAACCGTGCGCGTGGAATGCATAACATTGAATTGATGTGCAACATTGTTGCGGAACTTGACAAGGCAGGTATGTCCGATCAATGGATAATGAAAAATATTGGTATGGACCGTGATGAATTGTTGCGTCTGAAACAAATTTCAGGACTTGCCGATCTGTTTGCTAATCGCGAATTCAGTATTCCTGATGAGGTGGCACCTACGGAAACAGAGCGTAAAACCTTATAATTTGATAACTATATATACATATAGAAATTGAACTTGTTGTCATTTAGGCACAAATTATACAAGTTATTGGGCTATTTTGTTGTATAAAATAGCTATGTCTTTTGTCTAATTTGTGCCTAAGTTGTGTCTAAATGACACAGAAAACCATAACTTCCCTCCATTGTCCAAGTTTTTATGAGAGAAACTTGGTTTTTTTTAATGTTCGCATATCGAAAGAAATGAGGATATTAAATATTTTTGTTGTGAATTTCGTAACCCTCTTGTTCGCTACCTGCATAATTAGCCCCTTTATTCTAAGTTGATTCTCTGTAACAGAAATGAATACAATTTTGTATCTCCTTTAATATTCCGAAATTTGCAATATGAGATTTGGACAAAAATATTGTCCTGAGAGAAAAGCAAAAAGAGAAATAAGAGAGATATACAAGAAGTAGAAGAAAGTATATTAGAGAATTAATGAGAGAAATAACAAAACTTACAATCAGTATTTTATATTTGATTTTTTTATTATCTGTGATGTGTGTGCAGGGGTCGAATGTGACCGGCACTCTCTTTCAATTAACATCGAAGGTGACAACTTGTGCGGATATATATGCCAAGTTGTTGACTAAGCCGTTGAGCAATCCTTTGCTTGGCTCTCTGTCTTATAGTGACACTCAAGAAACTATCCCCATGAATTTATAACATTAAAAACAGGAAATTTGGAAAAAGAAGTTCATATTAGACAAAGGGAAGCTGTTCCTGCTACGGGAAGTACACTTCAGCTCATGCCTACTGGAAATTCAAATTCGGAAGTGTATGAAATCGATTATTTCTGCCTTACGGGCGAAGTGGATGAAAGTGCTAAAAATTGGATTCGTCTGTATTCTTCCGTAATGCCGGAGGGACATACAGGAGAAGAACGCATTATCGTTGAAGACGGTAAGATATATATTAAGGTATTGCCCAATGTAGAGGCGGATTCCAGAAACGGAATCGTACATCTCACAACAATGGTGTCTTCCGTTAAAACGGGTATCAGTAATGTGCAACGCATAAAAATAGATGTTACTCAATTGGGGCAATAAACAACAGTAAATGTGATATAAATGAAGAAAGTTACTATACTCATATTATTCATGCTCGGATGTGCCATTTCCGAGGGTCATGCCCAGAAGGTTGCGCTGAAAAGCAATCTGCTGTATGACGCTACTACTACCATGAATCTGGGGCTGGAGATCGGACTGGCGCGTAAATGGACGCTGGATATTCTGGTCAATTATAATCCGTGGAAACTTTCCGACGGCAAACGCCTCCGTCATTGGGGAATACAACCTGAAGTCCGTTACTGGTTTTGTGAGAGTTTTCGCCGTATGTTTGTCGGAATGCATGGACATTATGCCGATTTCAATGTAGGGGGATGGCCCGACTGGTCTTTTATCAGTGACAATATGCAGCATACGCGTTATCAGGGATATCTTTATGGTGGTGGCTTTTCCGTAGGATATTCGTGGATTCTGAAAAAACGCTGGAGTATAGAAACATCTGTCGGAGTGGGATATGCGCACATTGTATATGACAAGTATCCTTGCGCTACTTGTGGTACGAGACTAAAGGAAAGCAGCAAAAACTATTTCGGGCCTACTAAAGCAAGTGTGTCACTTATTTATGTAATTAAATAATGAGGAGTATGATAATAAGAAAAATAGATTTCCTTGTGTGTATGTTGGTGGTTTGCAGCCTGAATATAAACACTGCTATGGCTCAATCCCGCTCTTACGAAGGTGGCATTACTGTGAATCCGGTGCGGTTGGAACAGAAAGGTGATTTTATTCATGTCGATATAGATTTTGTTTTGAATAATGTGAAAGTGAAATCTGCCCGGGGAATGGATTTTATTCCGCGACTGGTGACTCCCGGATACACACAGAATCTTCCGAAAGTTTCTATTAAAGGTCGTGACGAGTATCTGGCGTATGAGCGTGAGCTTGCGTTGATGAGTGCCAAAGAGAAGAGAAACTACGAGAAGCCATATATAGTGGAAAAAGCTGGAAAACTAAGAAATGATACGATTCGGTATCAATATCTGGTTCCGTTCGAATCATGGATGAAGGATGCGCGTCTGGACGTGCAGCGTGATGAATGTGGTTGCGGCGAAACGGAATTGATGAACACAGAGGAATTTGGCAAAGTGACGTTGGAACGTGTATGGACGCCTTATGTAGTGGTTCCTCAGTTTGCTTATCTGCAACCGAAAGCGGAAGAAATCAAACAACGAGATATTCAAGCAGAATGTTTTCTGGATTTCGAGGTGAATAAAGTCAATATTCGTCCCGAATACATGAATAATCCTCAGGAACTAGCTAAAATCCGCAAGATGATCGATGAGCTGAAGTCCGATCCGAATGTGAAAGTGAACCGTCTGGATATTATCGGTTATGCTTCTCCGGAAGGAACATTGGTAGCGAACAAACGTCTGTCTGAAGGGCGTGCCATGGCACTTCGGGATTATCTGGCACACAGATACGATTTTCCGAGAAACCAATACTACATTGTCTTTGGAGGTGAAAACTGGGACGGACTGGAGAAGGCGCTTGAAACAATCGAATTGGAATATAAAGGCGAAGTGCTGGATATTATCAGGAATATACCTATTGAAAAAGGAAGAGAAACAAAACTGATGCAACTTCACGGAGGAACGCCTTACCGATACTTGTTGAAGTATATTTTCCCAAGTCTGCGTGTGGCTATCTGTAAAGTGAATTACGAAGTGAGGGATTTCAGTGTGGAGGAAGCGAAAGAGATTATCAAGACGCGTCCGCAGAATTTGAGCTTGAATGAAATGTTTTTGGTAGCTAATACCTATCCGACAGGCTCGCAAGAATTTATTGATGTGTTCGAAACGGCTGTCCGGATGTATCCGCAGAGTGAGATTGCAAATATAAATGCTGCTACTGCCGCTTTATCACGCAATGACTTGGTTTCGGCCGAACGTTATCTGGGCATGGTGAATTCGAATAAGAATTTGCCGGAATATAATAATGCTATGGGAATATTAATGTTAATGAAGGAAGATTATGAATTATCGAAGAAGTTTTTGAAGGTTGCAGAGCAGTCAGGTCTGGATGCAGCTAGGGGCAATCTGGAAGAATTAGTCAGGAAGAAGGCTAATGCTGCCGAAATGAGAAAAAATGGTAAGTAAAACTTACTGATTAAGTGGGAAATTATATATGTATTAATTCTAATAATTTTTTGTATTATGCTAAAGATTAAATCAATTTTAGTTTCGTTGCTGGCCATTGTGGCATTGGCAAGTTGTTCAAATGAGAATCTGGAGGAAAATCCGGAGGTTGAAGGGGGAGCAGGTTATGATGTAGCTTACGTATCAATTAGTCTGACTAATCCAAAAGTGCCTGGTTCACGTGCTTCTGGCGAAGAAACGGCTTTGAAGAAGGAAAGCGCGATTAATGAGCTCTATTTGATTACGTTCGATGCGAGTAAGGTGGTGACTATGGATGAAAAGGCAACTAAGTATGCCACGGTATTGGGATCAAGTTCTTTTGATACAGATGATGCAAGTGGAGTTACGACTCCGAATACTCCGGTTAAAGTGAACCCGAATACTAAGTATCTGCTTGTTGTTGCCAATCCGGGTTACCAATTAAAGAGTCGCTTGGATGCTATTGCGGCAGATGCAACCTATGCTACCATCAATGCAATGGTTACAGTTCCTGAAAACAATACTAAGCCCAACAATGCTTATCTGGTAGAGGAGGTTGTGCACTCCAAAGGTTGTGCAATGATTAATGTCGGATTCTACGATGATGTCAATTCAAAATGGGAAGATGAATGTCTGCTCGATGTATCGGACAAGATTGTTTTGGTCAGCGACTATAAATCGGAAGCGCAAGCTCAGAACGCAGCGAAAAGTAATCCGGCTACTCTTGAGATAGAACGCCTTGCTGCAAAGTTGGAAGTTATGATTGGCAGTCCATTAGCAGTTGGACCTATTGAAGATGGAACAAATGCAAGTCTTGGACAGTTTGATTTTGGAAATTGGACTATAGATTACTACAACTCTCTGTTCTATCCTTTTGCAAAGAAGACTACCACAAAGTCGTCTCATACTTCTGGATTCTACAAAAGTAACTTCTATACAGTTGACCCGAACTTTACGACTGCAGGTGGAACTGAATATCTTACAGGCATTGTTAAGAATACACTTGATGCTACTACTCGCGAACCTAAGGTAGAATGGGCTACTGAAAGTACAACTGTGGGTGAAAGTTACAAATACTGCATCGAGAATACGATGGCTGAAGGATATCAGAAGTTCGGTGCGGCTACGCGTCTGGTACTTAAGGGACAATATGCACCTTGGAAGGCCGGTGAATTTACTTTAGGAGATGACTGGTATCGTCTTCCTAACGGAACTAACTCTAAAAACTTCAAGAGTTTTGCCGAATTGCTGACTGCTTATACGCCTGCTAAAGCTAAACAAACAAACTCAGAACCAATGAATGCGGAGGAGAAACTCTTGGTTTCGGCATGTGAACTATTCTATGACCAGATAAAACTTATGCTTGCCAATGATCCGGGTGATTTTGCATCTCTTACGCAGACTATTCTTGACGACAGCAACATTCAGAATGGTGGTGAACTGTGTAAAAAAGAAGGTTGCATCTATTGGTATCCAAAGAGTCTCAACTATTACTACTATGAGATTCGTCATGACAATGCAGCCAACGATTACATGGAGTATGGGAAATACGGTGTAGTACGTAATAACTATTATACGCTTACGCTGACAAAGGTGAATGGTAACGGTACACCGTGGTATCCTGGTGGTGGTCCCGAAGATCCGGATGAAGAAGAAGATATCGATAAGAAAGGTGCTTATCTTCATTTTGAGATTAAAGTTGCTCCGTGGATATACTGGACTACAAATTTCGAAATCTAAATAAACTCTTTGCTTTCAAAGAAAACAGGGCAGTGCGGACTGCCTGCCCTGTACTTTTTTTAATAGATATTCCGTGCGGAACAGACCGCCGAAAAAAGTAAAAACAAGCCGGTGACAGGCTTTCCAAAAACAGCACTGAAATATACCGGCGCATCCGAGATGCAATGAAATGCAAAGCGCGCCCCTAAAAGAGGAAATAACCGGAGGTCACAAAATAGAGATCTCTGACAATATAAAATGGCAAACCGATAGGGCTGCCCCCTAAAAGAAAAAGATATGTTCGGAAAAACTAAATCGCTGTTCCTTATCGTTGCTTCGATGCTATGTATGGCTTCGTGCGACAGTATACGCGAAGACCTGCCACGGTGCGAGCTTTGGTTGGAATTTGTATTCGACTACAATATGGAATATGCGGATGCATTTAATCCGCAGGTTAAATCGGTGGATGTACTTGTGTTCGACAGCGATGATAAATTGCTTTTCACCAAAAGTGCCGAGGTTGCTGCGCTGGTTGGTGGAAACCAGATGTCGTTGACCGACGAGCTCGATTTCGGAAGTTATAAAGTACTGACCGTCGGAAGTCTGTCTGACAGATTCCGGCTTTCGGACAATGCTGGTAATAAACTGGCACCGGGAACAACCACCCTCCAACAGGTCATTGTATCCCTGAAGCGGGAGACGGATGTTGTTAATTTCGAGTTTCAGCATCTTTACTTCGGAGAGGTTGTGGAAGTGGACCACCTGCCATCCAGTACCGACCATAAAATTTATCCGGTGAACCTGATACGTGACACCAATCGGTTTAATCTCGCGTTAATGGGATATGAGGAAAATAAAGTGGATGGCACACAATATACATTTGAAATTCAGGCACCGGAAAATGCGGTTTATTCCTGGGAAAACGAACCCGCAGGACAAGGGCCGGTTACTTATGTGCCTTACTATACAGGTCCGGGTGAAATATCCGACGTGGTTATGTCCGCACGCCTGAACACGATGCGTTTGCTCAACAGGAGCGGATGGGATTATAAATTTATTATAAGGGATGCGAATACCGAAGCCGAAGTCTGGAGCTATAATCTGATGACACTCTTGAGTATTGCACGGCCGGTTTCCCGTTACGACGGAACGGAGCTTCCCTTTCAGGAATATCTTGACAGGCAGAGTGAATGGAACCTGATATTTACAGTTGTTGAAAAAACCGGAGGAGGATTCCTTCAGATTGGTATTGTCGTGGGGAACTGGATTCATTGGCTCCACGGGATGGAAGTTTAAGAATGAGAAAAAAGCTATTACATATCATTTGTCTGGCATCCACCATCCTTTTGTTCTCATGTAGTAGAGAAGCTGATGTAGCTTATGAGTTGCCTGCCCATACTACCCGGGCGCAACTTAGCATCGACTTGGTGAACAATGGGGATGTGGAACAACAGGAGAAGATAAACTCCATGCGGTTTATCGTATTCGGCAGCACGCCCGGTGGCGTGAGGCTGGATGTGAATGAACATATCTTGTTGAGTACTCCGGAGACAGCTACTGATATAGATGCGCAACTTCTCAAAGTGACGTCCAGCAATGATATCCTGGTCGTAGTTATAGCCAACGAACCGCAGAGCCTCACAAGCAAACTTGACGGTATAGCCAATCTTTTGACGTTGCAGGAGATGATTTACGATATCTCCAGCATACTGAATAGTGACGGGCAGATTATTTCGGCAACCGGAATGCCTATGACAGGAGTGATCCGGGATATATCCATAGCACCTGATGAAACCAAAACAGTACAAATGGTGATCGAACGTGCCGTAGCCAGAGTAGATGTTTTTATCGAAGCTATAGACGGCGGGGCGGTGACCGGATATACTGCCGGAAGCACCAGTGTCACCTTGCATAATTTCTCTCACGATAGCTATTTCGTGATGGGAAACGTGGGCAACGGCACGCGTGATAACGCCGACCCTTCAAAAAACTACGGTAAAGTGAAGGAAGACGTGTCGGAAAGCAATTTGTTAACGCATAAGTGGACAGCTGCGACTACAGAAACTTGGGCATATTCATCGGCTCCCGGAGCTGAAAACCGGAAGTTGCTTTGCTCGTTCTACACAGCCGAACGCCTATTCAAGTCGGATTATTCCGACCGACTGTCTATCAGTATGGCTAATGTCCCGAAAGGCCCTTCGGACGTCACCGGAATAACCGAGAAAGTAATTGAAAGCGTAACAAAGGTTGATGGCACAGGCAGTCCGACGGCGCAACCTTTTACGGAGATCCGTCGGAACAACGTGTATCAGGTAACGGCACGCGTCGGAAAAATAGGTATTCAGATACTGACGATAAGCGTGGAAGATTGGGGTGAAAGACAAGACATTGACTTGGATCTGGGCTTGTAATATCTTTCGTTGATTGTTTTTAATTTCGGAAAAGAAGTAAGATGATAAAGACTATTAATAATATTAGGATGATTATGGCAATGGCTGTCCTTTCGGCTGTCCTCTTTTCGTGTGTCAGAGAAGAGATGACGTGTGATAAGGAATTAATTGTTGTGCAACGTATCGGAGAAGGCGGCTATGTCTACACTCGTGGTGCGGCAATCTCTTCGAATACCGATCTGAAAGAAGAGACTTTCGGTCTTTACGGCTCACTGACTCCCAATGCTTCCGTTCCCCAACCATACTTCAATGCAAGTGCCACGGTTAACGCCGACCTGACAGCCACCATCTCGCCGTTGCAATATTGGCCCGGATTGCTGAATGCGAGCATGAAATTCTTCTCCTGGTATCCGTACAACGATGCGAATGCGCCTACTGCGAGTTTCACTGATCCCGAAAAAATGGTGCTGAATTATACAGCGAATGCATCCGCCGCCAATCATGTCGATGTACTGGCGGCTATATCGGGCCCTGTATGGGTTGAGGGTGTGAATATACACTTCTACCACACATTGACCAAGGTTACCTTTACATTCAAGAAAGTAGCTCTTGTACCGGATGAGGTGACTATCGAGAAAATAGAATTCCAGAATGTAGGAAAAAGCGGTAACCTTGCGGTGACTGAAATTCCGACCACCACGACGAAAAACGGCAAACCGAAGTTTGTCTGGAGCGATGTTGCCACCGGGAAGGTCGTTTCTACTCTCACCGACAACAAAACGGTGACCGAAGATGCCATCTTGATGGGGGATACATTCCTTATGCTACCGACCGACGCTTTCTCCGCAACCGCCAAAATCGTTGTTACCACCAACTTTGGCGACCGGGAATTCCTGTTCAGTGATATTATCGCCAAGAACCCGCACTCTTGGGAGTCGGGCGAGTACATCAACTACAATCTTACGATATCCAACGAAACCTATCAGCTTTCAGCCACGCCGCTTGAATGGACGGAAAGCCCGGTGAATGTGATTTTCGACAAACAATATTATCTCAAGTTATCGCAGACTAAGGTACAGACGGCTGGTGATGGTGTTACTGTCAATATAGAAGCGAAAACGAATTATGATGCCAATCCGAATACGGGCTATCTGCCGGGTGCGTCATTAAACAAAAGTACTATGGATACGTGGGCAACGGTTAATATGGCCGAGACATCCTTTTCGGGAGGTGTATATACCTATAATATCCGGGTTGTGATGCCCGGATTTAACTCCGGAACCGGAACTAAGCGGGAAACAGGCTTTTATATCAATGCCGGTAATCTGCGACATCATGTACTGTTGAGCCAGTGGAAAGAAGACGGAGAGTGGTTGACCTCGAACGTAGAATTGGACGTGTGAGGGAAACTGCTGTAATAATTCCGGCAACTCTCCGGTTTTTCAGATCGCAGTAACGCGCTCCGAAATATTCCGGCATTGTTGTACATTCTGACCGCCTTAAATATCGTCCGAACATAAGTGGTCCGGCAATATAACCCATTGCACACATGGAATTTAGCAATACCAGTGTTGTAATGTTGCCGGAATAGCACCATCCCTGGTCTCCCATGAACCCGTTTACCGAAAGCATCGATGCAAACAGGGTTCCGGCGATCAAAATCGTCGGGGCATTTCTTCCACTGACATAATAGTCATTTACGTCCTTTACAGAACGACCTGCCCAGATTCCAACCACTATGTAAACCAGTATGCTGACAACCACTCCTATAAAGAATATATTCATGCAACATCCTCCTTATCTTTTCTAACCTTTTTTTCCTCTTTCCCAAGGACGAAAATCATAAGGATTCCTGAAGCGATCAGACAGCCTCCAACTACAGCTGAAAATAGTATTTCTCCCATCGTATCATCCTCCATTTCTGTCTCCAGAAACTATTTCAGCAAATTTCCTGCAATTACCATCTTCTGGATCTCAGAAGTGCCTTCATAGATTTCTGTGATCTTAGCGTCACGCATCATTCTTTCTACTGGATAATCTCTTGTATATCCATATCCACCGAATAACTGTACTGCTCTCCAGGTAACTTCTCTTGCTGTTTCAGAAGCGAATAATTTAGCCATAGCAGCTTTGTCAGAGTATGGTTCGCCGTTATCTTTTGCACAAGCAGCGCTATATACAAGGTATCTAGCAGCTTCTACTCTTGTCTTCATATCAGCAAGTGTGAATTTTGTATTCTGGAATGCTGCGATAGGACGTCCAAACTGTTCTCTTGTCTTAACATATTC
>OHAJ01003099.1_pt1 | contig 10802 bp, 8 predicted proteins | sample 1577101 | NCBI WGS metagenome assembly OHAJ01 (sample SAMEA3541531, study PRJEB24748) | human gut metagenome | biome: human gut; feature: human-associated habitat; material: faeces | place: China | collected 2012 | reverse complement strand
TTTCGGGCTTTTCGGATGCCAGGTATACGTCCGTCACGTCTGCCCGACCATGGCCCAGCAGGTGAGACACATCCAGTTTTGCGCGGTACTCAGATGCGCCACTATCCACTGCCGCTCGGTACTGCCGGGCCGCATAGCTGTGCCGCATCCCGTGGTGTGTCAGCGGCCGGGGATTCGTCCCCTGGTCCGGACGGTGCTCCCGAAGGAACGCCTGAAAAGCATGAATATAGGCATCCGTGGCCACATCGTCCGGAACAAACAGCTTGTGCCCACGCTGGACGGCAGCTTTTCGATCCCGCAGCGCCTGTTTTGCTGCTCCTGCCTCCACAGGCACGCTCCTGACACGTCCGCCCTTGCCCTTGACCGTCAGCAGTCCAGACCGCTCCCACGCCTCCACGGCAGCCGTATCGAGACGGCAGGCCTCATGGATACGTAGGCCGACGTAAAAGGTGAGCGTGGCAATGGCGGCATAATCCTCCCGGCCTTCTTCCCGGCAGGCCGATGTAAAGGCGGTAAACTGCTCCGGCGTCCAGTGCCGGTCAATCCCCTGAAGCTTTCGGCGCTCCAACGGCGCCTGATCGGCTAGATCCGCGTTGGAGGGCAACTTATGTTTAGTATTGGAAATTTGGTCATGCCAGAACCGAATCGCCGCCAGCTCCGTCTTGATGGTGCTGGCCGCCTTACCGTTCTCCTGCAGGTGGCGAACGTAGTCAACCAGATGCTTGCCGGAGATGTTGGTTAACTTCTGTAGGCGGTATTCCTCCGCCAAGAAGCGGCAGAAGCGCTGCATGGCCTCGTAATAACGCTGCCGGGTCTTGTAGCTCTCCTGCCGGTTGTGCCGGGCCAGCTTGTCCAGCTGGGCGATGAGGGCACGGTAAATGCCCTCGTTCTGAGTGTGGATCATACGCAATATCCTTTCTGGGTATAGTACCCCCAATAGTCCGCGGTCCCTGTTTCCGCCTCGTTTCCGGAAGACGGATGCGTCAAAGCCTTGCCGCGTAAGGCTTCGTGGGTGACGCTTGCCCACTGTCTCTAGTTGGGGTTGGTGAGTAAGACGCCGCATGGGACGCACAAACGTCCTGCTGTAGCCAGTGGCCACAGCGGCGGCAGGCACTACCGTACAGACGGATGCGGCCAGAGGCCGCGCGTGCCATGTGCTGCCGGCAGACAGCAATGCTTGGGTCAATCTCCCGCCCTGCCGGGTGCGGAAGGCGATCATGATGATCTGCATATTCTCCACCTCCTTTCGCGCAAAAACAAAAAGAGCTAAAACAACCTAAGGGATTTCCCTAAGGTTTGTCTTAGCTCTTTGTTTTATAAAAATACTCTCTTTGTTGAAATGAACTCTCTTGTTTGGTTATTACTTCATAATCTACGGTAAGGATACCGCAAACCGTGAAGAACGTCAAATTAAGAAACGACCGCCACTAAGGGCGGAGAAGAGACGAGCCCTGACGGGCGATGAGAGACATTTACAATATGATTATACGGCGCGCACTTTCAGAAGTCAAGAAAAAAATTCGCCCACGGCCGCCGGGTGGTTCTCGTTTTGGCTTTAAGCCGGGTCCGGGCAGCCGGGCTGGGGGCAAAGGCTTTGTACCGGTTCACGAACGCCGTACAGCTGGCCGCTGCGATCTCTTCGGCGGTCAGCTCATGCTTACCGGGCTCCAGGCGGATATTGGCATTCAGCTCTGCCAGGGCGGCGTGCTCCGCCAGACTGCCAGCTCCCCAATGACGTACCATACCGCCATCCAAATGAGGCAGCGGATGCGTGTTTCTTCTTCATTTTCTGAGCAAAAAAGATGTGGAGAACGCTCCGCTCATTCTTAATTTTCCTCCGATTTTCGTAACTGCGGAGCATCAAAACAGGGGAGAGCTCCGCAGTTGAATTGCATCAAACTCAGTCAGGAGTACTCAAAAAAAGAGACGGCAGAATGTGTTTTTTTGCTCACGCAGGACGCGCTTTGCGACTCACGCAGGACACATTCCGCCGACTTTTTTCTCTCGTAAAAGGGCCGATAAATAAAATTTTCCGATGAGAATTCAGATACTTTCAGTCATCTTTATAGCGTGCAAAGTAGCTAAATGCAAAGGCAAAAACGCTGATTGCGAGCGCAAAATTATCAGAAAAAAGCCGCCATCGTTGGCGCGCTTGAGCGGAAATTCCGCAGCATTTTTGCCAGCAAAACAGCTTGCATATCGTGCGCGCAAGCAGCCGCAGATGCGCCGCTCAGCGGTCGAACTGCGCATGCCCGGGGTGCGGCATGTGGTGCTTTCTCCTTCCCGTTCCCGTCGTCTTGTCGGGGCCGGGGCCGGAACCTCCCTGGACAGGGCCGTGGAGATGGGGCGGCAGGCCCTGCAGGCATTCCGCCTGCTGCGGCAGAGCGGCTTTGTGCCGGACATGGTGCTGCTTTCTTCCGCCCTGGAACAGGGCCTGTTCCTCAGGGATGCGTTCCCTGAAGCCTTCGTGGCCTGCTTTGCGGAAAGTTTGCCGTCCGACGGGCTGGCCGGGGACGGCAAAGGCTTGGTCCGCCATTTGCTGCAATGCCGCCAGATGCAGCAGAGCGATCTGGTCATCAGGCTGGCGGCAGAAGGGGTGACTCGCGATCCGGAACAGCGGGGCGCCGTGACCTTGCCGTATCCGGTGGATACGGACTATTTTTCTCCCCTTGCCCCAAACGGGGCGACCGGCCTAAACGCCGGGGCCCGGGTGCTGTGTGCTGTCCGGGATGCGGCGGATGTCTGGCAGATGCTGCGTCTGGCGGAAGCCTTGCTGGCCCAGTCTCCGGGCTGTCGTCTGGTGCTGCTGTGCGAAAGTGCGGCAGGGCGTGAATCACTGGCGGAGATCGGCACTTCCCTGCCTGCCGGGATCGAGGTCCCGGAGCGCCTTTCCCTGAATGCCTATCGGGATCTGCTCCGCACGGCGGCCGTCATCACGGCCCCGGCGGCAGCGTGTCTTTCCGCGCCGGTGCTGTTGGAAGCCATGAGCTGCGGGGTGGTGCCGGTGCTGGCAGGCGATGCGTCGCACTGGCCCCTGCTGCACGACGGCGGGGGCTGCCTTTGGTGCGGAGGGGAGGAGCTTGTCCCCACACTGGCAGGAGCCCTGTCGCAGCCGGGCCGTCTGGCGGAGCTGTCCCTTGCCGCACGACGGACCGTGGAGCGGTATTTTCGGCGGCAGGATGTCATCCCCGGGCATCTGGCCTTGCTGCATCAGGCCCGGGCCGCGTGGCTGCGAAAAAGGCAGGGCGGTACGACGTCCTGAAGCGGCAATGCGCGTGTCTGGGCGGTCGGAAGGTAGTTGCCATGCCTTTGGACATCTTCCGGAGAGGGAGGCGGCAACAGCGGCTACGATCATCTCGACTCGTAACGGATACACAAAAAGACCGGTGCCCTTGCTTGCGGGCCACCGGTCTTTTTTATGCCTTTGAGCGGGCAGGACTGCCATCATGCGGATAACGGCCCCGCATGGGGCAGGGGGTGAGGAGGGGGATACCTACCTGCCGGGCATTCGTGGCAGCGGATTGGGAAAGAAGTCTGGGAGCTGGTTCGACGGGAGGCTGCCACTATGGCATCCGCTCCGCTTCCTGAATAAAATGCGCTGGGGAGGGGCTCACAAGATCAGCTTCAGCCAATGCCGTGGCCCCTCCCCTGTGTTTCAAAAAGCCGCATCTACATCCCGGGCTTCATGCCCGCGGGCCAGAACGAGGAATTCCGGCGTCCTTCGCCGTCCAGGGCCCAGCCGATCCCCCAGCCGGCCAGCGCGAAGGCAAAGCCCACGAAGAAGGGCGGCAGCGCGGAAAGGGAAGGCCAGGGCATGGGCAGGATGGCGAACTGCGGATGCGTCATGAGGTACCAGAGCATGCAGCTCACAAAGCCTGCGGTACAGCTGCACCAGGCGGCCAGGCTGCTGCGCTTGCCAAAGCGCACCAGGGCCACATAGGCCACCAGCACCGTGGAGCCCACGATGCTCCAGCTGGTGGTGCAGAGCATGGCGATGATCTGCCCCTTGATCTGGGCACAGCCGCCGCTGAGCAGCACGCAGAAGACGATGCCCGCGAACCACATGCCGCGCGAGGTCTTGCGGCCCGGCAGGTCTTCGGCGATGGCCGCCACGGCGATGTGGAAGATGGCCGTGGCCGTGGACAGGGAGGCCGAGACGATGGCCAGCACGAAGAGCTGCAGGCCGATGTCGGGCAGCAGCATCTTGACCAGGGCGGGCATGACGTCATCGGGCGAGGCCACTTCGGGCATGAACAGGCGGGCCAGGCTGGCCACATAGTAGGCGCCGCCCACCAGCACGGTCAGTACCAGCATGGCCAGCGGCGTGATGCGGTTGACCTGCCGGGCGGAGTTGAGGGCAAAATGGCGCTGGATCATCTGGGGCTGGGCCCAGACCGCCACGGACGTGACGATGACCAGTGAGATGATGAACCAGCCCTGTCCGCCGTCAGCCAGCGAGACGAAACCGGTATTGGCCGTCGCGGTGGGGGCCAGTTCCGCCAGCCGGGCCATGCCTTCCAGCGGGCCGCCCACCTTGTCGAACACGGCCACGGTGAGCATGCAGATGCCCACGAGCATGACGAAACCCTGCATGGCCTCGGTATAGAGCACGCCGCGCAGGCCGCCCATATAGATGGCCGCCGCCACCAGCAGGGCCACGATCCAGACCAGCAGCCAGACGGGCACAGGCATGATCTGGGCCAGCAGCAGGGCCGCGCCCTTGATGACGGCCGAGGCATAGACGCCCAGGAACACGGCAAAGATCAGGGCCAGACAGCGGCCCAGCAGGGGACTGCGGTGGCCGTTGGCCAGCAGCTGCACCGGAGTGCGGGCCTGCAGGTTGCGCTGGCACAGGCGGGTGGGCCAGGCCAGATAGCGATAGACGATCCAGGTCCCCAGCCAGACGTTGCCGGCGGCCACCAGCAGCATCTGCATGCCGTAGGCATAGGCCAGCCCGCCAAAGCCCACCAGGGCCACGGCGGAGATATAGGTAGCCACATAGGCAAAGGCCTGGATGCCGAAACCCACGCGGCCCGAAACCATGACATCGTGCCCGCTGCCCTTGCGGGACAGCCAGATGAACAGGGCGATGTAGCCGCCCCAGATGAGGACATCGGCCAGCATCTAGCGCCCCCTTCCCTGACGGATCAGGCTGAAGAGGGAAAGCACCAGCGCGGCCAGCAGCGAAAGCACCGCCAGCAGCACCGGGGCATCCGCCAGCCCCAGAACGGAAAACAGTTCCATACGCAACTCCGGTTACGGTCTGACGGGAACGGCAGGGAGCCGCCTCCCGAATATAGACAGCGTAGACAGAAGTGCTGTCCCGAGGCAAGTCCATTTTCCCTTTTTTAGCGGAAAGGAGAGACTCTCCGGCCCCGGGCCGGAAAGCGGAGAGGGAAGGCAACCCACCGGGATACATAAAAAAAGGGCCCCAAAGGGCCCTCGTGTACGGAAGGTCGGGCACAATCAGCGCTTCCAGGGCGTGATGGCGCACTTGATGCAGTCATCCTGCCGCTGTTCGAAGATGCGGTAACCTTCCAGGATCTTGTTCAGGGGCAGGCTGTGGGTGATGAGCGGATTGGTATCGATGCGGCCGCGTTCGATGAGACGGATCAGCTCCGCGCTGTGGGTGGCGTCCACACCACCGGTGCGGAAGGTCAGGTTCTTGCCGTACATCAGGTGCAGGGGCAGGCTCTGCGCTTCCTCATACATGGCCACCACGGCCACGGTGGCATTGGGACGGGCCACCTTCCAGGCGGTCTGGAAGGTATCGTGTCCGCCCGCGCATTCGATGACCGCATCGGCCCCCAGTCCTCCGGTGGCGTCGAGGATGCGCGCTTCCACGTCGTCCGCGGCAGCGTCGATGGTCAGGTCGGCATAGCCGCGTTCCTGTGCCAGTTGCAGACGGCTGGGCAGGATGTCCACGGCGATGACCTGCGCGGGGCCGAACAGGCGCGCGCACTGCATGGCGCACAGGCCCACAGGCCCGGCCCCCAGTACGGCCACGCTGTCGCCGGGGCGGATGGCGGCCAGTTCCGCACCGAAGTAGCCGCTGGCCAGCACGTCGCCCACCAGCAGCACGTCCTGATAGGACAGGGAATCAGGGATGGGGTCGAGCCCGTTGTCCGCAAAGGGCACGCGCACGTATTCCGTCTGGCAGCCATCGATGCGGCAACCCAGCTCCCAGCCGCCGTGGCGGCAGTTGTTGACGTAGCCCTGACGGCAGAACCAGCAGGTGCCGCAAAATGTCTCCACATTGGCGGCTACACGCTGGCCGGGGCGCACTTTGCGTACCTCGCTGCCCGTTGCCACCACTTCGCCCACGAATTCGTGCCCCAGCACCGTGCCGGGCAGGGCACGCGGCACCGCGCCGTTGCGGATATGCAGGTCACTGGCACAGATGCTGGAAAGTTCCACTTTGACGATGGCATCACGCGGATCCCGTATCTGCGGCAGGGGACGCTCCTCCAGGCGCAGGTCGTTGGTGCCGTGATAGACCAGTGCATGCATGGTTTCAGCCATAAGCCCTCCTTGTGCGGACATGCAGCCGTCATATCCGTCCACTATGGCGGGCTTTGGGCGGTGTGTAAAGCGTTCCCGCTTGGCCTTGCTGGCTGACTAGTCGTGGCGCGGGCCGTTCTGCAGCATCAGGGCTTGCGGATGGACACGGGCAGATCGTCTTCCGTGGAGCAGAAACATTCCCGGCAAAAGGCGCGGCGGTCTTCCAGCAGACGGGGGACAAGATCCGGTATATCGACGGGCCAGAAGCAGGCCGGACATGGTTGTGTGGCTGCGGGCACAGCCCGGCTGCGGGAACTGTGGCAAGATGGGACTGTCCCGCCACTGAGGGAAAGATGTGGAATATGAAGGCGGGTGAGCGACGAGCCATCCCGCCCGCAGGCGGGGAAACATGCAGGAGGACAGGATGGACAGTATCATGCAGGCGGAGGCAACGCTCCGGCCTTGTCCCCAAACGGGAAGATGGAAGGGCCGCGCGGCATTGGCGGGGGCATCGCTGGCCTTTGTGCTGGGCGCGGCCCATTTTTTCCGCAGCGGACAGCACGGCCTTTCTTTCGTTTGTCTGGTCTGGGCCGGGCTGCTCTGGCGGCCGGCGGCCTGGCTGCGACGCAGTGCCGCGGTCTTCCTGCTGGGACTGGCCGCGGAGTGGGGCATGACCACGCTGGCCCTGGCCCGCTGGCGTCTGCAACTGGGACAGGACTGGATGAGGATGGTCTGCATACTGGGCGCGGTGGCCGTACTGACCCTGCTGGCAGCCGCCGCCCTGCGCAGTCGCTCCTGCCGCCAGGACGAAGATCCCGGCCCCCGTGTCCAGACACTGGCCTGTCTGCTGGTCTCGGGCCTGCTGTTGCTGCTGGACGGATTGCGGCCTGATTTGTTGCTGCTGCACCGGCTCGTGCCGAGCTGGGGCGCGGTTCAGGCCCTGCTGGCCGGTCTGTGGGCGGGCCTCGTCTACGGCTGGCTTGCGGACAGGCGGCGGGCCCCGCTATGGCGGCGGCGCATCTGGTTGCTGTTCTCCTGCGTATTTTTCGGGCAGCTGCTGGCGGGGCTTTTCCTGCACAGCCTGTTCCTTTTGCAGGGCGTGCCGCACCTGCCCGTGCCGGGGCTCATCCTTTCCGGCCCCTTGTACCGGGGCGGAGGGTCGCTCTTCATGCCCGGGCTGTTCGCGCTCTCGCTGTTGCTGGTGGGCAGTGCCTGGTGCAGCCATCTGTGCTATCTGGGTGTCTGGGATGCCCGGGCGGCGGATACCGGGCCCCGCAGCGGCCGGGGCGTGCCTGCGTTCTGGCGCAAGGTCCGCTGGGCCATGCTGGTTGCCAGCCTGTTCCTGCCCCTGGGCTTGCGCCTTGCCGGGCTATCGTGGCCCTGGGCCCTGGTCCTTGCCCTGGCGCTGGGGCTGGCCCTGTTGCCCTGTGCCCTCTGGCTGAGCCGACGGCTGGGCGTTTCCGTGTACTGTTGCGGCATCTGCCCGCTGGGGCTGACGGCCAACCTGCTGGCGCGCCTGTCTCCGTGGCGCCTGCACCGGAACGGGCGCTGCACGGGATGCGGGGCCTGCGCGCGGGCCTGCCGCTACGGTGCCCTGCGGCTGGACGGGACCGGCAAGGTCGCCGGCCCGGACTGGCGTTGCACCCTGTGCCGGGACTGCATGTCCGTCTGCCGTCAGGAAGCTCTGGAGATCCGGTGCTGCGGACAGGCAGGGGCATGGGTGGAGCAGGCATTGATCTGTTCGCTGAGCGTCCTGCATACGCTCTTCCTTTTCATGGGACGTGTTTGATGCCTTGAGGGGCTCGCGAATCCCGGACGGTCCCCGCGCATAAAAAAGGAGGACGACCGTGATGGCCGTCCTCCCGCTTTTCGTCGGCAGGTGGTTTTTACGGCAATACCAGGCGGAAATCGGGACGGAAGCTGTCCAGCAGGGAGAGCAGCTCCTTCACCGGTTCGGCGTTCTGAAGCAATCCTTGCTGCACGGCCTGTTCAGGCGTCAGGCGGCCTTCGAACAGGGCCATCATCTGCAGGCGGGTGCAGGTCAGCAGGGGCGCGCGACGATCGCGGTCCGCCCTGTGTGCCGTGAGCACGCTGTTGGCCAGGTGCAGTTCCCAGCCTTCCTGCGTGTCTGTCAGACGGATGAGCAGATCCAGCGTCTTGCCCTGGGCCCGGACACCATCCAGGCGCACGCCCAGATAGTCGAAGTACAGGGCTGCGGGCATGGCCCGGGCCTGCGTGTTGACCGGGCCGGCGGCATTGGCGGGCACGGCGGGTGGCAGGCCCCGCAGGTCGCGGGCGCCGCTCAGATAAAAGTTGCGCCAGGGGGCGCTTTCGGCCTGATAGCCCAGCTGTTCCATGGCATCGGCGGCCAGTTCGCGGGCGGCCTTGTTGTCCGGCTCGGCAAAGATCACATGGTCGAGCACCTGGGCCACCCAGCGGTACCGGCCGGCCTCAAAATCCTTGCGGGCCCGCTGCAGGACAGCGTCGGCACCGCCCATGTATTCCACATACTTGCGGGCGGCCTCCACCGGGGCCAGCATGTGCAGGTGCGCGGGATTGCCGTCGAACCAGCCCAGATAATAGTTGTACACGGCCTTGGCATTGTGGTTGAGGCTGCCGTAATAGCCGCGCAGGCTGAAGACCCGTTGCAGTTCGGGAGGCAGGCGCAGGGTCTCGGCGATCTCCAGCATGGTCTGGCCCTTGTTGGCCAGGTGCAGGGTCTGGTCGTTGATGTAGCGGTACAGGTCCCGCATCAGGCCCAGCTCGGTGCGCACCCGTTCCGCCCCCCAGACGGGCCAGTGATGCATGCCGTACAGGACTTCCGCCTCGCCGCCCCAGCGTTGCAGGCTCTCGTCCAGGGCCCGGCTCCAGCACAGGGGATCGCGCGCCTTGGCCCCGCGCAGGGTGTAGAGGTTGTGCATGGTGTGCGTGCAGTTCTCGGCGGCGGTCAGGGCCTTGAGCTCGGGGATGTACCAGTGCATCTCCGCCGGGGCCTCGGTATTGGGCGCCATCTGGAAGATGAAGGTCAGGCCGTCCAGTCGCAGGGTCTCGCCATCTTTTTCGATGAGGCGGGTGGGCTCCAGCAGGCCCGACGTACCCCGGGAGGTGGCCAGCCCCAGCCCGGCGCCCACATGTCCGCGCGGCGAAGGCGGCAGCAGGGAGCCGTACATGTACTGGGCCCGGCGGCTCATGGCATTGCCGGCCAGCACGTTCTCGGCCACGGCCGCTTCCATGAAGCCCTTGGGCGCGATGATCTGCACCTTGCCGGCGGCCACGTCCTTTTCATCCACCACACCGTGCACGCCGCCGTAATGGTCCACATGACTGTGGGAATAGATGACGGCCACGACCGGCTTGTGCGGCCGGTGGGCGTAATAGAGCTTGAGGGCCGCCGCGGCGTTCTCGGCGGAGATGAGGGGATCGACCACGATGATGCCGCTGTCGCCCTCGATGATGGTCATGTTGGAAAGGTCGGCATTGCGGATCTGGTAGAGGCGGTCCACGACCTTGTAGAGGCCGTCGCGCAGCACCAGCTGGCTTTGCCGCCACAGGGAAGGATTGACCGTGTCCGGCGCAGGGGTGGGCATGATGAGCGACGGCGGAAAGTCGCGGCTCATGGCCGGGGCCAGGAAATCATAGGGGGCCAGGTTCCAGGTCTCGCGGCCGGCGGCATCGAGGATGCGGCCCCTGTCCGGCAGGGGAGCCAGAAAGCCGCGCTGGGCGTCCTGAAAATCCTGGCGGTCGGCAAAGTCCACTTCTTTGCTCATGGCGGCATGAGCGGCACGGGTATGCTCCGTGGCAGGTTTGCTCATGTCCGCGGCATCGGTGGCCGGGCCCGCCCAGGCAAGGCCGGGACCGCAGGACAACAGGGCGGCGCACAGGGCCGAAGTCAGCAATCTACGCATATGTTCCCTCCATAAGGGCTATGCTCGGGAAGAGGCGCTGCACAGGAAGGCAGGCCTTGGGAAACTTCCGGCACGGGGCAGATCGCCGCTACCGGATATTTTGCCAGTATCGCGCCCGGTCCGGGCGAATGCAAGCGGATTCCGGGCCGGTGCATGCGGCCGGGCTGCCAACGCCGCTTTTTGCCACCAGTGAAAGTCCGCCTTTATATATATAAATTTTCATAAGTATACTCTCCTATACCAGGTGGAAAATCACCTGGAACAGTGTCGTCAGTCCCAGACTATACAGCGCAATGGAGAAAGGCTTTCCCAAAAAGATGACTGTCACAAACTGTTTCCATGTCATGTTTCAGTTCCGCTTCTATGACATTCCCACTCTCCACAGAAAAAGTCTGC
>OHAJ01003098.1_pt1 | contig 10804 bp, 10 predicted proteins | sample 1577101 | NCBI WGS metagenome assembly OHAJ01 (sample SAMEA3541531, study PRJEB24748) | human gut metagenome | biome: human gut; feature: human-associated habitat; material: faeces | place: China | collected 2012 | reverse complement strand
TTATTCAACAGTCTGTGCGGACAACAGATTTCAATAGTTAAAGATACACCGGGTGCCCTTCCTGGCCAAGGAAGACGTCCAGACCAGCCGTCCGGCGTCCATGCAGCAGCCCGGCCATCTGGCCAAGGCCTCCAGCCGGGTCCCCGACGTCAAGGGCAAGACGGTACGCAACGCCGTGGAACTTTTTGCCCGCGCCGGGATCGTGCCGGAACTCAAGGGGACCGGCACGCGCGTGGTCAGGCAGAGCCCGCCGCCGGGCACGGCCTGGCCCAAGGAAGGAGAAAACGTCACTTACATTCTGTGGCTCTCGGAGAGGTAACCGTGAATCGCGAATTCGAACAATTGCTCGATAAGGTGCGCCGTGAGGGAGGGGAGATCCGCTCCGACTCGCGTGAAGTCGGCAAGGGGGACATCTTTGTGGCTGTCCCCGGCGTCAATGCCGACGGCGCCCGTTTTATCCCGCCGGCCGTGGAGGCCGGTGCGTCCACCATCGTCTGCCTGCCCGGAGGGGCCGAAGCCGAGGCCGCCCGCGCCGCCGGCTGCACGGTGGTCCATCATGACGATCCCCGCGAGGCCCTGTGGCGTCTGGCCGAGGCCCGCTGGCATACCGGCAGCCTGCCGCTGCGCGTGCTGGGCGTCACCGGCACCAACGGCAAGACCACCAGCGCCTACCTGCTGGAGCATCTGTTCACGGCCACCGGACACAAAGTGGGCGTGCTGGGCACGGTGAGCTACCGCTGGCCCGGCCATTGCGAGGCCGCGCCCCTGACCACGCCCGATCCCCTGCGCGTGCACGCCATGCTGGCGGCCATGGCGCAGGCCGGGGTGGACATCGCCGTCATGGAGGTCTCTTCCCACGCTCTGGAACAGCAGCGTGTCTGCGGGGTGCCCTTTGCCGGGGCCTCCTTCAGCAACCTGACCCAGGACCATCTGGATTTCCATCAGGATATGGAGAGCTATTTCCGGGCCAAGTCCCGCCTGTTCCTGGAGCTGCCCCGCGCCGACAAGGTCATGGCCATCAACGGCGATGACCCCTGGGGCCGCCGCCTGCTGGAACTGTGCCCGCGTGCCCTGTCCTTCGGCCTGCAAAAGGCGCTCCCGCAGCAGCGCCACCTGTGGGGCGAGCTGCTGTCCGCCGGTACGGACGGCTGTCATCTGCGCATGCATCTGGACGGCCAGCAGTGGGAGCTGCGTTCGCCGCTGGTGGGGGCCTTCAATGCCTCCAACCTGCTCTCCGTGCAGGCCCTGGCCCTGGAACTGGGCCTGATGCCGGATGATCTGCGCCATCTGGAAGACTTCCACGGTGTGTGCGGCCGTCTGGAACGGGTGCCCAATGCCCGCAAGCTGCACGTCTTCGTGGATTACGCCCACACCCCGGACGCTCTGGTCAACGTCCTGAAGGCCCTGCGCGGTGCCGGTTTCAAGCGCATCGTCACGGTCTTCGGCTGCGGCGGCAACCGTGACCGCACCAAGCGCCCCATTATGGGCGAAGCGGTGGCCCGCTATTCCGACGTGGCCGTGCTGACCTCGGACAATCCCCGTTTCGAGGATCCGGAAGCCATCCTCAAGGACGTGCTGCCCGGTCTGCGCGAAGCCAGGGAAGTCGTGGTGGAAGTGGACCGCCGCAAGGCCACGGCCAGGGCCGTGGAGATGCTCGGTCCCGATGATGCCCTGCTGATCGCCGGCAAGGGCCATGAGGATTATCAGATCATTCAGGGCACCAAACATCACTACAGTGATCAGGAAGTGGTGCGGGAGCTGTTGGGGTGCGCCTAGATCTTGCTGAAATCGTTCGTTGCCTGGGCTGCGCCCGGGATGTGAAGGTGGCCGACGGCAGCGTGGCGGTCACTTCGGTCGTTACGGACAGCCGCGAGGCCGTGCCCGGCAGCCTGTTCGTCTGCATCGCCGGCGAGCGTGTGGACGGCCATGACTATGCCGCCCGTGCCGTGGAGCAGGGCGCGGTGGCCGTGCTGGCCGCTCGTCCGCTGGAAGGCCTGTCCGTACCTGTCCTGCTGGTCCAGGATACGGTGCGCGCCCTGGGCGCCGTGGCCGCCCTCTGGCGCGGCAAGTCCTCCGCCCGGGTGGTGGGCATCACCGGCTCCGCCGGCAAGACCACGGTCAAGGAGCTGCTGGCCCATGTGCTGTCGCGGCGCGGCAAGACCGCCTGCAATGCCCTCAACCTCAACAATCAGGTGGGCATGCCCCTGTGCATGCTCAAGACCGACGGGGACGAGGACTTCTGGGTCTTCGAGGCCGGTATCAGCCATGAAGGCGACATGGACGAGCTGGGGGCCATCCTCCAGCCCGACCTGGCCCTGATCCTCAACGTGGGCGCCGCCCATACCGAAGGCCTGGGCGAACGCGGCGTGGCCTGGCACAAGTCCCGTCTGCTGGCCCATCTGGCCCCCGAAGGCCAGGCCCTCGTGAGCGCCGACTATGACGACCTCGTCCGCGAGGCGCGGGCCGTGTTCGGTGACGTGCTCTTCTTCACGGCCAGCGGGCGCCCGCTCTCCTATCGTGCGGCCTATGCCGGGTGCAGCGATGGCGTGCACGGGCAGTACCGGCTGTGGCTGGACGGCCGTCCCTGCGACGTGATCGCGCCCTTCCGCGGCGATTACGGTACCGAGAACTGCATCGCCGTGGCGGCGGCCGCCCACATGCTGGGCCTGACCGCCGAGGAGATCGCCGCCGGTTTCGCCGACGCGCAGCTGCCGCCGCAGCGTTTTGCCCGCAGCCGTCGCGGCAACTGGGACATCGTGGACGATACCTATAATGCCAATCCGCTTTCCATGGCCCGCATGCTTGACGCCGCGGCGGAAAGCGCCCAGAAACGGCCTTTCGTGGTGGTGCTGGGCGAGATGCGCGAACTGGGCGGCGTGGCAGACCGGGAGCATGAACGCCTGGGCAGGCATCTGGCCCAGCTGCGTCCTGTGCTGGTCTTCTGGCGCGGCGGCCATGCCGATGCCGTGCGGGACGGGCTGGAACACGGCCTGTACACGGGCAAGTTCCTGCCCGTGGATTCCGGCGAGGCCTTCGTGCAGGCCCTGCGCGAACATCTGCCCGCCGATACGGGAGAGCAGGGGGGCCTCATGCTCTTCAAGGGATCGCGCGGCAACCATCTGGAAGAATTGCTTGAAGCTCTGGAGCAGAGCGACTGGCTGCCCGGCAGCCGTACGGAGAGTCTGTAGATGCTGTATAACCTGCTGGTACCGTGGGCGTCCGAATGGACGGCGCTCAATGTTTTCCGGTACATCACCTTCCGTTCCATGGCCGCGCTCATCACGGCCCTGGTGCTCTCCATCCTGCTGGGCCCCCGGTTCATCGCCTGGTTGCGCCGCCTCAAATGCGGCCAGCACATCCTGCATGAAGTGACGGCCCATGCCTGCAAGGAAGGCACGCCCACCATGGGCGGCCTGCTGATGCTCTTCAGCCTCACGATCAGCCTGTTGCTTTGGGCGGATCTGGGCAACTTCTATATCTGGCAGACCCTGCTGGTGTTCTGGGGCTTCGCGGCCGTGGGTTTTTGGGACGACATGACCAAGCTGCGCCATGCCGAAAACCGCGGCATCAGCGGCCGGGCCAAACTGGCGGGCCAGCTGGTGGTGGCCGTGGTGGCCATGCTCTTCCTGGTCATGGACCCCGGCTATTCCAGCCAGCTGAGCATCCCCTTCGTCAAGGACTGGGCGCCTGACCTAGGTCCCCTTTACCTGCCGTTCGGGGTCTTCGTCATGGTGGCCTCATCCAATGCCGTCAACCTGACCGACGGTCTGGACGGTCTGGCCATCGGGCCCTGCATCGTGGCCAGCATCGTGTTCGCCATCTTCATCTATGTGACGGGCCATGCCCGCTTCGCCAACTATCTGTTGCTGCCCTATACGCCGGGCGTCGGTGAGGTCACGGTGTTCTGCGCGGCCCTGGTGGGCGCGGGGCTGGGCTTTTTGTGGTTCAACGCCTATCCGGCCCAGGTCTTCATGGGCGACGTGGGCTCGCTGGCTCTGGGCGGCGTGCTCGGCTATCTGGCCCTGCTCTGCAAGCAGGAACTCATCCTGGCCGTGGTGGGCGGCCTGTTCGTGGCCGAGACCCTGTCGGTCATCATGCAGGTGAGCTATTTCCGCTGGACGGGCGGCAAGCGTCTGTTCCGCATGGCACCCCTGCATCATCACTTTGAACTGAAGGGCATACCGGAATCGAAGATCATCATCCGGTTCTGGATCACGTCCGCACTGCTGGGGCTGGTGGCCCTGTCGGTACTGAAACTGCGCTGATGGCGGCGGGGCTCCGGCTGTACGGCAGCCGGGGCCCGCTCGCTGTTTTTACCCTGTCCGCCGTGCCTGCCGGTGCAGTGCGCGGCAATATCTTATCCGCGAGGAATGTGACATGGCTCAGAATGAAGATCGTGGCCGGTGCATCAAGGCCGGTGAACTGGCTGTAGTGGTGGGCGCCGGGCGTTCCGGCAAGGCAGCGGCCCGTCTTCTGTTGCGGCAGGGCGCCCGGGTGCGCCTGCTGGAGAGCAATCCCCAGGCGCTGGACGAAGCGCAGGCTGCGGCCCTGCGTGCGGAGGGCATCGAACTGGTGCTGGGGGAACAGGGGCCGGAACTTTTTGCCGGTGCGAAGCTGGTGGTGCCCAGCCCCGGCCTGCCCGTGGTGCGCCTGCGCGAGATGATGGGCCCCCACGCCGATGCGGAAGGTACCGAGATCCTGGCCGAGATGGAGCTGGCCTGGCGCGCCCTTGACGGCGAGCCCGTGCTGGCGGTGACCGGCACCAGCGGCAAGACCACCACGGTCAGCCTGGCGGCGGCCATGCTGCGGGAGCAGGGCCTGCGTGTTTTTCTGGGCGGCAATATCGGCACGCCCCTTTCGGAATATCTGCTTTCCGGCGAAAAGGCCGACGTGCTGGTGCTGGAGACCTCGAGCTTCCAGCTCCAGTGCTGCTCCACCTTCCATCCCCGGGTGGCCGTGGTGCTGAACATCTCGCCCAACCATCTGGATTACCACAAGGACATGGAAGAATACATCGAGGCCAAGTTCCACCTGTTCCGCTGCCAGACTGAAGAGGATCTGGCGGTGCTGGCGCCCGAGCTGGAAGAGACCGCCGCCCGCTTCGGCCTCAGGGCCCGCAAGGTCTGGATCCGGCCTGAAGGCCGCTTCCCCGACTGCCCGCTGTTCGGTCAACACAACCAGTTCAATGCCGAGGCCGCCTGGCAGGCCTGCCGTCCCTTTGGCGTGACGCTGGAGAATGCCGCCCGCGCGGTGGCTGCCTTCAAACCCCTGCCCAACCGGCTGGAATCCGTGGCCCGCGTGCACGGCGTGCTCTATGTGAACGACTCCAAATGCACCACGGTGGCCGCTCTGGAAGTGGCGCTGGAAGCCATGGATCATCCCGTGCACCTGCTGTGCGGCGGCAAGTTCAAGGGCGGGGATCTGGACGGCATGAAGGATCTGCTGCGCCGCAAGGCCAAGAGCGTGAACCTGTACGGGGCCAGCCGCGAGATTTTCGAGGCGGCCTGGCAGGGCGTGGTGCCCCTGTGCTGGCACGAGCGCATGGAAGACGCTGTCCTGGCCCTGCAGGACAAGGTGGGGGAGGGCGATGTGGTCCTGCTGGCACCGGCGACCTCCAGCTTTGACCAGTACCGTAACTATGTGGAACGCGGCAACGACTTCAAGCGCATCGTGGGAAGCCTGGCATGAAGAACATGTTCCTGAGCAGGAAGGAAAAGAAAAAGGAAGAATCCGCTCCCCAAGGCGGGGGCATCTCGCGTGCCCTGGGCAAAGTGAGTTTTGAAGGCTTCGACTGGTGGCTGTTCACCCTGATGCTCATCATCTTGGCCATCGGCCTCATCATGGTGCTGTCGGCCAGCGGTATCGTGGCCGAGCAGGTCAACGGTGACAAATACTACTTTTTCAAGCGCCAGCTGATCTTTGCCTGCGGCGGGGGCCTCGTGCTCTGGGGCGCGGCCCTCATGCCCCGCAGCTGGCTCTACAAATTGCAGTATCCGGCCATCTTCCTGTCCCTGTTCCTGCTCCTGCTGACCCTGTCGCCCCTGACGCCGTCCATCAACGGCGCCAAGCGCTGGATCCCTCTGGGGCCCGTGAACCTGCAGCCCATGGAGTTCGTCAAGATCTCCCTGGCCCTGTATCTGGCCTATTTCATGAGTTCCAAGCAGGCGCTGGTCAAGACCTTCAGCCGGGGCGTCATCCCGCCCTTTGCCGTGACGGGCCTGTTCTGCGGCCTGCTGCTGTTGCAGCCCGACTTCGGCAGCGCCGTGGTGGTGGCCAGCATCTTGTTCTTCATGTGTCTGGCCGGGGGCACGCGCTTCATCTATCTGTTCTTCGCCATGATCCTGGCCTGCGCCGGCGCTATGGCCCTGGCCATCCTCGAGCCGTACCGTCTGCGCCGTCTGCTGGCTTTTCTGGATCCGTTCGCCGATCCCACCGATACGGGCTACCACCTGGTGCAGTCCCTGCTGGCCATCGGCTCGGGCGGCTTTTTCGGCGTGGGCGTGGGCGCCAGCCGGCAAAAGATGTTTTATCTGCCCGAAGCCCACAACGACTTCATCATGGCCGTGCTGGCCGAGGAGCTGGGCTTTGTGGGCATCACCGTGGTCATGCTGCTGTTCGGTCTGCTGTTCTGGCGCTGTTACCGCATCATCATGCGCCAGACCGAACTGCGTGACCGGCTGACGGCCTTTGGCCTGACGGTCATCCTGGCCATGGGTGCCGTCATGAACCTGGCCGTGGTCATGGGGGTGGCGCCGCCCAAGGGCGTGCCCATGCCCCTGATGAGCTACGGCGGCAGTAATCTTATGGCCACCATGCTTTGCGTGGGCCTGCTCATGAATTTTTCTCGCACGGCCACGGGCAAGGAGGGGAGCATATGGAAAGAGTCCTCTTAACCACCGGCGGCACCGGCGGGCACATCTTCCCGGCGCTGGCCGTGGCGGAAGCCCTGCGTCTGCGCCATCCCGGTGTGGAACTGCTGTTCGTGGGGTCGCAGTACGGTCCGGAACAGCGTCTGGCCCAGGCGGCGGGCATCGATTTCATCGGCCTGCCGGTGCGCGGCTTCCTGGGGCGTGGCCTGCGGGCCTTTGCCGCTGCGGGGCGCATGGCCTGCGCCGTCTGCCGGGCCCGGGGCATCATCCGGCGTTTCCGCCCCCAGGTGGTGGCCGGTTTTGGCGGTTATGCCGCCTTCGCGCCCATGCTGGCGGCCCGTCTGGCCGGTGTGCCCACGGTGCTGCATGAGCAGAACGCCATCGCCGGCATGAGCAACCGCATCCTGGGACGTCTTGCCCGGCGCATCTGCCTTTCCCTGCCGGGGACCGAGGGCTTCGACGCCTCCCGGACGGTACTGACGGGCAATCCCGTGCGGGCCGCCGTCGTGGCCCTGGCCGGGCGGCAGCATGATTTTTCCGGCAAGCGCCTGTTGGTCATGGGCGGTTCGCTGGGGGCCCATGCCCTGAACGTGCATGTATGCCGGCATCTCGACGCCCTGCGTGCCGCGGGCATCGAAGTACGCCACCAGACCGGCGTACGCGACGAGGCCGCGACCCGCGAGGCCTACGCGGCGGCGGGCTATGATCCGGCCTGTGTGAGTGCCTTCATCGATGACATGGCCTCGGCCTATGCCTGGGCGGATCTGGTGCTGTGCCGTGCCGGAGCCACCACCGTGGCCGAGCTTTGCGCCGCGGGCCTGCCCTCGGTGCTGGTGCCCTTCCCCTATGCGGTGCATGACCATCAGACGCGCAACGCCCAGGCCCTGGTGGCCGAGGGCGCGGCCCTGATGCTGCCCGAGGCCCGCATGGAGAGCGACGGCCTCATGGCGCAGGTCACGGACCTGTTGCAGGATACCGGCAGGCTGCGCACCATGGCCGCGGCGGCTTCCGGCTGTGCCCGCGTCCGCGCGGCGGAGCTGGTGGCCGCGGAACTGGAGACCGTGTGCGCACGGTAAGTTCACGACAACATCTTCTTCTGGATAGAGAGAGACATATGGACAGCAAGATTCGGCAGATTCACATGGTGGGCATCGGCGGCGCCGGCATGAGCGGCATCGCGGAAGTCCTGCTCAACCTGGGCTATGACATTTCGGGCTCGGACATGAGCGATTCGGCCGTGGTCAAACATCTGCGCAGTCTTGGGGCCCGCATCGCCGTGGGCCATGCGGCCGAGAACGTGGGCAACGTGCAGGTGCTGGTCAAATCCACGGCCATTGCCGAGGACAACCCCGAAGTGGTGGAAGCGCGCCGCCGCAACATCGCCATCATCCCCCGCGCCGAGATGCTGGCCGAACTTATGCGCCTGCGCCAGGGCGTGGCCATTGCCGGTACGCACGGCAAGACCACCACCACGTCCCTGACGGCCTCCATCTTCGATACGGCCGGCCTGGACCCCACGGTCATCATCGGGGGGCGCCTCAATGTCTACGGCACCAACGCCCATCTGGGCAGCGGCCACTACCTCATCGCCGAAGCCGACGAGTCCGACGGCTCCTTCCTTTGCCTGTTCCCCATCATCAACGTGGTCACCAATGTGGACGAAGACCATCTGGACCACTACGGGACCCGGCAGGCCATCGACGACGCCTTCGTCCAGTTCATGAACAAGGTGCCGTTCTACGGCCTCAACGTGGTCTGCGGTGATGATCCCGGCGTGCGGGCCCTGCTGCCGCGCGTCAAGCGTCCGGTGTTGACCTACGGCTTCGCCGCCGACAACCAGCTGCGCGCCGTGCTGCTGGAATCGGGCATGACCAGCCGTTTCGAGGTCTGGCGCGATGACCAGAAGCTGGGCGAAGTGACCTTGCCCCATCCCGGCCGCCACAATATCCTTAATGCCCTGGCCGCCATCGGCGCCGCCACGGCTGCCGACATCCCCTTCGAGCGCTGCGTGGAAGGTCTGGCCACCTTCCGGGGCGTGGGACGTCGCTTTGAATTCAAGGGCGAACGCAATGGCGTGACCGTCATCGATGACTACGGTCATCATCCGGCCGAGATCGCGGCCACGCTGGCCACGGCCCGGCAGGTCTTCCCCAATCGCCGTCTGGTGGTGGCCTTCCAGCCGCACCGCTTCAGCCGCACCCAGGCCCATTTCGGCGAGTTCTGCAAGGTCTTCGATGTGGTGGACCAGCTGGTGCTGACGGAGATCTACGCCGCTTCCGAAAAGCCCATCCCCGGTGTCTCCGGCGAGAGCCTGGCCCAGGGCATGCGTCAGGTCTCCGAGACCCCTGTCACCTACTTCCAGACCATCGACGCCATGGTCAAGGGCCTGGACGATATCCTGAAGCCCGGTGACGTGCTGCTGACCCTGGGGGCCGGTACCATCACCCGTGTAGGCCCTGCCTGGCTGGAGGGCGGCAAGGATGCGTGAGATCCTGTCCCCTTTGCTGGCGGAGCGGACGTCACTGCATCTCGGGGGCCGGGCCATTGCGGAACTGGTGCTTGAGCGTGCCGAGGATTATCCGCTGCTGGCGGAACGGTTGCAGCAGCTGGGCGGGAGCCCGTTCATCATTGGCGCGGGCACGAATCTGCTTGCCCACGATGGTGAATTACCAGTCGTGCTGCTTCGTTCTGCAATCAAGGAAGGCCCCGAAGTCGTCTGGGAATCTGAAGAGCGGGCCCATGTGCGGGTAGGGGCGGGCGTGCCCCTGCCGCGCCTGCTCGGTTTCTGTGCCCGGCGGGGTTTCGGCGGTCTTGAGGGCCTTGTCGGCATCCCCGGGAGCGTCGGGGGGGCCGTGGCCATGAACGCGGGTTCCTACGGTTGTGAGACATGCAGGAATCTCTTGGAAATCAAGGCTGTTGTTGATGGTCGCCCGCAGGTCTTCCCGGCAGCGGAACTGCAGTATGGTTACAGAACCTTGCTGGTGGACGGCAGAAAAAACGGTTTTCTTGTGCTCGAAGCCATATTTGACTTGACCAAGACTGACAGGGATGGCATTTCTAAACTCATGCATCGCAATATTTGCGAGAAAAAGTCTAAACAACCTGTGACAGCGTGGAGTGCGGGCTGCGTATTCAAAAATCCGGCCCCGGACAAACCAGCCGGCATCCTTTTGGATAGGGCCGGCTTTCGCGGCAGGCGGCTCGGTGGGATGGCTTTTTCGACCATGCATGCCAATTTTTTGATAAATGAAGGGAATGGCAGCGCGAGCGCCGCGTTCGAGCTGATCGAGAGTGCGCGGCAGGGGGTGCTGGAGCAGTTCGGCATCACGCTGGAAACGGAAGTCAGGATCGTGCCGTGACCTTTTCGCTGAAAAAAAACCGGCGCAATACGCGTTCTTACAGCGGCAGTTCGACGCCTGCTCCCAGTCGCAGCACCGCTTCCCGCCCCAACACCCGCAACCGGACCAAGCCGGTGAGGGAAAAACGGCAGTTCTCCCTTTGGAGCAAGCTACAGGGCGGGCGTGTGCAGCGTTTTTTTTGCGTCCTGCTCCTGCTGGCAGGGCTGGTCGCGGCTGTGGCAGGCTTGTGTGCCGGCTCCATCTGGCTGTACGGCAAGGCCACGACCAGTGACTTTTTCGCCACGCGGCATATCGACGTGGCCGGGAACGTCCGGTTGTCGCGGGAGATGGTCCTGCAATACGGCGGCCTGAAGGAAGGGGAGAACTCCCTGGCGGTCAGCATCGCGGAAGTGGAGCGCAAGCTGCGTGCCACGCCCTGGGTGGAAGAGGTCTCGGTCAAACGGTTGTTGCCGGACCGCTTCGTCATCAAGATCAAGGAGCGTATGCCCACCTTCTGGGTCCACAAGGACGGGGTGTTGTATTACGCCAATGAATCCGGCGAGGCCATCGCCCCGGTGGAGAGCCGCAACTTCCTCT
>OHAJ01003093.1_pt1 | contig 10812 bp, 11 predicted proteins | sample 1577101 | NCBI WGS metagenome assembly OHAJ01 (sample SAMEA3541531, study PRJEB24748) | human gut metagenome | biome: human gut; feature: human-associated habitat; material: faeces | place: China | collected 2012 | reverse complement strand
GCGTTGCGTAGTAGATCCATAATCATGGGAGAAGAATCAAATTTGACGATTAGCGGTGATGTAAGTAAATTGTGTATCAACGGGAAAAGTAGAATAAAATCGGAGCAGCCTTAAAAGAGAACAAATGTAACCGGACAAGAGATGTGGCAGGCACGAACTGGGCCAGACAGGCAAGGGGCAAAGGCATGGCCTGCAACGGCCAGATGGTGCCGCTCAGAAAAAGGAAGGGGATGGACGTAGGGAGCATGAGCAGGAGGACCGCATGCTCCCTGCTGAAATATTCCCCCAGCATGCCGCCCAGAAAATGGCACACGCTGAAAAAGGGCAGCAGGAAGAACAGCAGCGCGGCAAAATCCCGGACAGGCAGCAGGTCGTCCACCTGTTGCAGCACGAACAGATAATAGAAGGCAAAGATCAGGCCGAGACACAGGGACAGCAGCAACCTTCCTGCCGCAGCTGCCATGCCGCCGGCCGTCCCGGGAAAGCGCTTTCTGGTCACGGCCAGCATGGCGCAGCCGATGATCATGATCTGTTGCAAAATCAGCACGAACACGGGCGGGACCGTATTGCTGGCATAATTGCCTGCGGGATTGTACAGCAGCCGGGCATCGATGCGTCCCCGTACCTGCAGGGCCAACGCCGCGCTTTCCGGTACGCCCTGTTTGCGCAAGCGCTCCACGCGGGCGCCCGCTCCCAGGTTTTCCGTGGCCAGCCGCCCTCCCTGCACCAGCATGCCGTAGGACAGCAGATGGGCCGCCTCACTATAAAACGGCACTGCAGTTTCCTGCCCGCGCAACAGTCCCCGCTCAAAATCCCTGGGGATCACGATACCCCCCACCATGCTGCCCGAGCGCAGATCGGCAAAGGCCTGCCCCAGATCCGCATAGCGATGCAGGCGTATCCCTTCCGTGGCATCCAGACTGCGCAACAGCTGGCGGCTGCTGGTACTGCCGTCCTGATCCACGGCAAAAAACGGCAGATCCTGCGGGACCTCATAAAAATATGGGCTGGGATACAGCAACGAATAGAACAAAATGCCCACGATGAAGATGGAGCGGGCACCGCGTGAAGCCGCCAGTACGGCGCATTCCGCACAAAAGCTCTCCAGTACCCTCCGCATCAGGCGACCTCCTTGGCATGACGGCGCAGACGCAGGCCGTGGAAAAGGCTCCCCAGCCCGCCGTACACACAGGCCAGCAGGCACAAGGCCCCCAGGACGGGCCAGTGCTGCCCCAGGGCATCCCCCATCTGGATCACGCTGCCTTCCAGCCGCAGCAACTGGGTAGACGGCAGCAAGCTCGACCAAAACCGGGCAAAAGGCGGCATGGCCAGCTGCGGGAAGGTGATCCCGGCAAAGGCAAAGGCCGGAGATGCCAGCTCCGAGACCAGCATCAGGGCCAGAAGGATCTCGTCGCACAAACCCGCGATAAAGACCGCCAGCGCCGCGCAGGCCAGCGAGAACAGCAGGTAGATCGTGCAGATCGTCAGGACGGGCGCCTGCACGGGAAAGTAGCCGCGCGCAGCCAGCAGGCCTGTCTGAAGGCAGCCCAGCATCCCCACGAGCAGGGCCACCGGACAGACGCTGCCCCAGACCCGTGCCATGGAAGGCCCTTCCGGGCGCAAACGGTGCAGGAGACAGACGCTGTACAGCAAAGAGGTCAGTTGCAGCAGGATGGGCAGGAAGGAGTGGATGAGGAAGATCTTGTAGTTGGCCGCGGGATTGCCCAGCGAGCGCAGATCCAGCCCTATCCCCGCTGTCTGCCAGTCCGCCTGTACCGGAGGGACACCGGATCGCCGCAGCGTATCGGTAAAGGCCAGCTTCCAGCCGGCAGTGCCAAGGTCCACCAGATCCCGGCGCAGGACACTGCCCACCGGCATATGCTGTCCGTCGATATAGGCGATGGCCTGCACGGGACGCTGGCGGAGCAGATCCCGCTCAAAATGGCGTGGTATCACCAGCACGGCGAAGACCTCGCCGCGGCGGATGGCGTCCCTGCCCTCGTCCGGTGAGGCGGGCAACGCCGCGACATGCGCACTGGGCAGCGCATCCACCCGGCGGATCAGCTCACGGGACGTACTGCTGCCATCAAGGTCACAGACGGCCACGGGCAAGCGGCGGAGCAGGCCATCCGCAAACAGCCCGTCAAGGATGACCATGCCGGACAGGGGCGCTATGAGCAGCAGCCAGAGGAAGAGCCTGTCCCGTGGCCAGGAGCGGACTTGCGCCAGAGTGGCGGCCCAGAATGAGCCCATCAGCGACCATCCTCCATGACGGGATCGAAAGGCCAGGCAAAAATGACGCTCATGCCCGGCCGCAGACCGGGGACCGGCTTCACGGGGCGACCCCGGACTTCAAAGGTCTTCAGATCGAAGGAATCCGAATTGTTGGTGGCCCGCCAGGTGGCGTAATTGCCCAACGGTGCCATGTAGTCGACCCGAAAGATCACCTTTTTTCCGGACAGCGCGGGGATCTGCCCCACCAGCAGCCTGCCCATGCGGATGTCCTGCAACTGGTCCTCGCGGACCTGGATCACCATCCACAGGTCATCCAGCTCGATGAGCGTCACCAGGGGATAGCCCGGCGCCACCAGCTCTCCCACATCCACAAGGACCTTGCTGATTTCTCCGTCCACGGGCGAGCGCAGCTCCACGTCCCGCGCCATGCTCTCCACCTCCTGCAGGCGCGCTTCCAGCGCCTGGGTGGCGGCCCTGGCCGCAGCGATGTCCTCCTGCCGCGAACCGGTGACGGCTTCTTCCAGAGCGGCCTTCATGGCACGTTCACGGGCCCGGGCCTGGGTCAGGGCATTGACCGCTTCATCATAGCGCTGGGTGGAGACGGCCTGCTGCGCATGCAGGACACGGCAGCGGGCATGGGTCTTTTCCGCCAGGGCCAGCGCCGCCACAGCCTCCTGATGCTGCTGGTGCAGGCGGCGTATCTCTTCTTCGCGTGTCCCGTTGAGTGCCTTTTCCAGCTGGGCCCGCGCCCGCTCCAGCTCCTGGCGGGTCTGGAGCACACGGGCCTCCATCTCCGTCCCGTCCAGGCGCAGCAGCAGATCGCCCTGCCGCACAGGCGCCCCGTCCCGTCCCGGAGTTGCGGCCACCCGGGCCGAGAATTTGGCCGCGACATCTATCCGCGTCCCGTCCATCTCTCCCTGGATAAAGGAGTTTTCTCCGCCCACGTCCAGCAGACCGGACAAGGCCATGACCGCGATCCCCGCAGCCACCAGCCCCAGTACCGCCGGCAACAAGAAACGACGCATCATCTTTTCCTCCTTCAGCGGGACAGTATCCCCCGGAAGAGCATCCCGACCAGATCCCGGGCATCCGCCTCCGCATCACGCGCAGGGGAAATGGCGGCAAACATGGGGTAATCCCGCAGGATGCTGAACGCCATATCCACCAGCAGGAAGGCTTTCAGAGCGCTGTCTTCTGCGGGACCGGCCTTTGCCAGTATGCGGCCGATGACGTCCAGCAGGGGCAGGAACAGGGCCGAATGCAGCTCCCGCGTTTTTTCGTCACCCACATGCAGCGAACGCCGCAGCAGCAGGAACCAGGACTGGTGATGCTGTTTCCGTATGAACGAGGTTAGGATCGACGTGATCTCTGCCTGCAATATGCCGCACAGCGTTGCGGCATCCGTCTCCGCAGCCAGAGCCTCTTCCAGGCGGTGTGTCATGGGGCGCACGATGCTGCCCAGATTATCGAAGATAACGGTGCGGGCCGCGTCGTACAGGCCTTCCTTGCCGCCGAAATGAAAAGAGATGAGCCCCTGATTGCAACCGGCCAGCCCGGCGATATCGCGAGTGCTCGTCCCCTCGAAGCCGCGTTTCCCAAACAGGACCAGGGCCGCTTCCAGCAAGGCCATACGGGTCGCTTCCCCTTTGCTGCGCCTTTTGTCCTCCGGCATATCGTCCATATTCTTCCTCCTGTTCCGGACCGTAACGCTCCCCATTATTTTAGTCAATCAATCGATTAAAAATAGAGACGTCCTCCGCCCATCTTTCTCAGTACAGTAGGGATATTTGGGTTGCTCTTCCCGCGTAAAAGGCTTTCTCTCCCTATTGACATTCAAACGATCGTTAAATAAAAAATATCCATCTGGTGAGATGGCAGGAAAGGCTCCTCTCCCCCCTTCCGTCCCACACCAGGCCGGAGGCCTCCCCGCAACCTCCTGATCCCTCCTCTATCCGGCAGGCACGCCTGCCGGATTCTCTTGTTACAAGGCCCACGACGGTCCCGCACAAAATAAAAAGGCGCAGGTCCCTAGATCTGCGTCTTCTCGTTTTTGCTCCGGCTTTTCCTCGCCGGGATGCCGAAGCCTCTGTTATGGAAGATCCGGCTATCTCCCTGCCGGCAGACCGGCCAGGCCTGCCCCCAGCCAGGCCGCGCCCCACAGTCCGCTGTGCGCGTCCGCATAACGGCGGACAGGGATGCGCTCCAGCACGCCCAGCTCCGGAGCCATGAAAAAACCTTCCGCAAAAGCCGGATGTTCCGTGACGACAGGATTGCGCAACACCATGCCGCCGGTGAGGAACAGACCACTGAAGCACAACGTGGACAGCCCCCAGTGCGCACAGGTCCGCCCCAGAAAGCGGGCATACCAGCGCAGGGTCGGCTGATCCTCCGCCAGTCCTTCGGCCGCGGCAGCGGCAGGCGTCAGCTCCCGGCCTGTCAGAAACTGATGCAGCACGGCCAGCCCTCGCCCCGTGACCACATCGTCAGGGCGCAGCAGCGGCCGCTCCAGCCGTTCACGGGCAAACGCCGCGAACTCCTCTTCCTCCCGCCCCCAAAAGGCAAAGGCCTGATGCCCCGCCTCTGACGGCAGGGGCGACCAGCGCAGCAGTCCGTTATCCATCTGCGGGACCAGCCAGCCGGAGCCCAGCCCCGTACCGGCCCCCAGTACGGCCACAGGTGCAAGCGCCTCCTCGGGAGAACGATGTGACGGACAGGGGATGTCGGCCGGTCCCAGCAGATGCCGGGACATCTCTCCCACCGGAGTCAGGCAGGCGCAGGCCTCGCAGACGAAATCATTGACCACGCGGGCGCGACGCAGACCGAACTGCGGCATGACGGCGTTCAGATCAATCCGCAAAGGGGCGTTGCTCAGACGGGCGCGCAGACCATCCTGCACAGGCCCGGCAACGCCCATGACCAGCGCGGCGACCTGAGACAACGGGGTATGCAGGCAGCTTTCCCACTGTGCCAGGACAGCACTACCGTCCTGCAGACGAGCTGTGGGGCACGTTTCCACAGCACCCAGAGCCAGCCCGCGGGCCGTGACAGCAAAGCGGGCAAAACGGCAGTGGGTCCCGCCCAGATCGATGGTGGCAAGCATATTCATGGTCTTCGCTCTCCGTACGATATGTTCCCGCCAGCCTACGCATGACGATCCTTCAGGTCAAAGCGGAAACGTCTGCCGCGGCATGCACGATGCTTGCGGAACAGAAGGCAGCAACTGCCCGTTATTCCCCTATCCCGGCGGGATAGTTTTCCTTCGTGGCCGCCTGCTCGACTACGGCCGCACACTCTGTCATACTGACGGGAGCAGTGGCCGTCCCGTCCCTTTCAGCCCCGGAGTATCCATGGCCCGCAAAAACGACAAGCGTTTCCTTCAGGCGAACCGGGAAGCCCTGTTCGCCCTGGCCGCCTATGCCCTGTATTTTCTCTGGTGGTATCTGACAGCCTATGGACTGGGGAGCGACTCCCCGGACAACTACGGTTATACGCTGGGCATGCCGGACTGGTTCTTCTACAGTTGCGTGCTGGGCTATCCTGTGGCCTGCCTGCTCGTCTGGGGACTGGTACGCTTTTTCTTCAAGGACATGCCCCTTGACGATGACGATGCGTCGCAGGCGCCGGAAGTTCCCTCTTCCCGCGAGCATCATCCCGGTCAGGAGGAACGTCCATGACTGCCGCTTCCTCCACGCTGCTCCCCATCGTCCTGTATCTGGCGCTATCCTTTGTGGTGGCCCTGTGGGCCGGAAAACTCTCCCGCAAACACGAGAACGCGTCGGGCTTCCTTGAGGAGTACTTTCTGGGCAGCCGCTCCATGGGCGGCTTTGTGCTGGCCATGACCGTGGTGGCCAGCTATACCAGCGCCAGCAGTTTCATCGGCGGGCCGGGTGTGGCCTATACCGTGGGCCTGAGCTGGGTCCTGCTGGCCATGATCCAGATGCCCACCGTCTTCCTGACCATCGGGGTCCTGGGCAAACGCTTCGCCATGGAAGCCCGGGCCATGAAGGCCGTGACCATCACCGACTACCTGCGCGTCCGTTACGGCAGCGACGCGGTGGCCATCCTCTGCTCCCTGGCCCTGCTGGTCTTCTTCGTGGCGGCCATGACGGCCCAGTTCATCGGCGGGGCCCGTCTGTTCCAGGCCATCACCGGCTACCCTTATGAAGTCGGGCTGGCGCTCTTCGGCATCACGGTCATCGCCTATACCGCGCTGGGCGGCTTCCGCGCCGTGGTCCTTACCGATGCCATGCAGGGCATCGTCATGACCGTGGCCTCCGTGGTGGTGCTGCTGGCGGTGGTCCAGGCCGGCGGCGGCATGGAAGCCTGCATGCTGCGCCTCAAGGCCATCGATCCCGGCCTCATCACGCCCACAGGCCCCAAGGATGCCGTGCCCCAGCCCATGATCCTCTCGTTCTGGGTACTGGTGGGCCTGGGCGTGCTGGGCCTGCCCCAGACGAGCCAGCGCTGCATGGGCTACAAGGACTCACGGGCCATGCACAGCGCCATGATCATGGGCACGGTCATCATCGGCTTCCTGCTGCTGAGCGTCCATATGGCCGGAGCGCTGGGACGAGCCGTCATCCCCGGCCTGGCTGTGGGCGACATGGCCATGCCCAGCCTGATCCTGGAGCTGCTGCCGCCGTTCTGGGCCGGTGTCTTCATTGCCGGGCCTCTGGCGGCCATCATGTCCACGGTGGACTCCATGCTGCTCCTGGCCTCAGCCGCCATCATCAAAGACCTTTATGTACAGTACATTCTGAAGGGCGACAGCAGCCGCATGCCCTTGCAGCGCATCAAGCGCTTCAGCCTGGGCTGTACGGCCGCCATCGGTGCCGTCGTCTTCGTGGCGGCCCTGGAGCCGCCGGATCTGCTGGTCTGGATCAACCTGTTCGCGTTCGGCGGTCTGGAAGCCACTTTCCTCTGGCCCCTGCTGCTGGGCCTGTACTGGCGCAAGGCCAATGCGGCCGGTGCCCTGAGCTCCATCCTGGTGGGCCTGGCCTGTTTCTTTGCCCTGAGCGTCCTCAAGCCCCCCATGTATGGCATCCATGCCATCGTGCCCTCGACCCTCGCGGCCCTGCTGGCCTTTTTGCTGGGGAACAGGCTGGGGACGTCACGTCCAGCCTGAATCATCCGGCAACAAGGACCCAAAAACGTAAAAGCATCTCCACCGGAGATGCTTTTTTATGACCTATCCACCTTCTTCCGCTCCCCTCCCGCAACCAACAGGATCTGACGGGATTCCCTGACAGCCGGTCAACAAAGAAGACTCAGGGCCACCTCCAGCCCCCTCATAAGGCTACGATACTCCTCAAGGCCGGACAGCGCCAGGCTGATGGAAAAGCAGCGGCCCTGCCCTTGCCTGCGCCCGCCGCCTCCCTGCCCTACGCTCATTCTTCCGGTAGCCATCCCCTTTGCGTTCTCCCTGCTGCGGGAGCCATCCCCTCTGCCCGGCTGACGGTCTGCCATCCCAAGCCACAGGGCATAAAAAAAGGGCCCCCGAAGGGGCCCCGCATGACGGGAAGCGGGTGGACCTAGCCTCCCATAAGCCAGTTGAGCGGCGTAAGGGAGAGCGAGGGGAAGAAGAGGAGCAGGAAGAGCATGATGATCTCCGTCACCAGGAACGGCAGCATGCCCTGCACCAGCTTGGTGATCTTGATGTTGCCCACGCCACAGACCACGTAGAGCACCGTGCCCACGGGCGGGGTGATGACACCGATGCCCAGGTTCAGGATGAACAGCAGGCCGAAGAAGTACGGGTCGATGCCGGCCTGGGTGATCAGGGGATAGAACACCGGGGCAAAGATCAGGATGTTGGGGGTCAGGTCCATGACCATGCCCACCAGGAACAGGAAGACGTTGATGGCCAGCAGCAGGAGCACGGGGCTGTCGATGAGCGGCCGGAACAGATCGGTCACCTGGTTGGGGATCTGAGCGATGGTGATGAACCAGCCCACGGCCGTGGCCGTGGCCACGATGAGCATGACCACAGCGGTGGTCCGCGCCGCACGGGCACTGACCCGCAGCAGCCCGCGGAAGCTCAGTTCCCGGTAGTAGCCCACACAGACGATGATGGCGTAGATGGCCGCGAAGGCACCGCCTTCCGTAGGCGTGAACACGCCGAAACGGATACCGCCCAGCAGCAGCACGGGCATCATGAAGGCCGGGGTGGCATCACGGATGATCTTCCACTTTTCTTCGCGCGTGAAGGTGATGGTCTCGTTGTAACCATCGATACGCACGATGAAGAACCAGACCACCATCAGGGCCAGACCGATGAAGATGCCCGGGAACAGGCCGATCATGAACAGTTTGGTGATGGACAGGCCGCTGATGGTCGCACCCAGCAGGATGAAGTTGGTGCTGGGCGGGATGATGGGGCCAAGGATGGCGCCCGAGGCGATGACGCCGCCCGCACGACCGGGCTTGTAGCCCACTTCGGCCATCATGGGCAACAACAGGCCGCCCAGGGCCGCGGCTTCACCCACGGAGCTGCCCATCAGACCGGCAAAGATCACGCTGGAGATGATGGCGGCATAACCAAGACCACCGCGCACGCGACCGATCATGAGCTGGGCCAGCTGCACCACGCGTTTGGACAGACCGCCCTCGGCCATGATCTCGCCGGCAAAGACGAAGAAGGGGATGGCCATGAGGGGATAGTTGTTGGCCCCGTCCAGCATGGTGGAGGGGATGATCATGCTGTCCCACATGCCGGAATGCCACATGAGCACGATGGAGCACAGCACCAGCACCATGGAGATGGGGATGCCTACGAACAGGAACGCAAAGAGGCTGCCGAGGAAAAGAAAAAGCTCCATACCCTACAACTCCTTGCTGATTTCCTGCTCGATCTTTTCCTCTTCCGTCGCCTTGACGAAGCTGCTGGCGGGACGGCGCACGATGGCGATCAGATCCCGCAGGCAGATAAGGATGGCCGTAAAGGCCATGATGGGCAGCGTGCTGTTGATGAAGGCCATGTTGACGTTGGTGGCGACCGAGTTGGTATCGATGGTCTGCAGCACATAGGTGATGCCGCCGTCAAGCAGCAGCCCCAGAGCGCCCATGGTCAGCAAAATGGCCAGGATCTCTATGCATTTGCGGGTCATGCCCGAGAACATGTCCACAAACATGTCCACCGCGATGTGCTTTTTCCAGTAGAACGCCTCAATGGCACCGAAAAAGGTGATGTAGATGAAGAGAAAGCGCGCCCATTCCTCGCTGGGGGGATAACTTCCGCCAAATACATAGCGCAAAAAGGCATTATAGAAGACCAGACCGATCATCCCCAGAAAGATGACCGCACAGAAAATTTCAAAAAGCAGTTCGCCAGACAAACCGTGCCTGGTTTCGGCAGCCGGCTGCCCGGGAGCCGTCGCGGGCGTCGTTTTGGTTTCGCTGCTCATCGTATCCCCCTGCATATCGGAAGAAAAACCGCTGCTGCGGTGTCTGCATGCGTGGTTCAGGGTCGAAAAAGGGGGACGCCGCCCCATGCGGCATCCCCCGATATCCAGATGTTACTTCGCGTCGCGGTAGCTGGCGGCGCTTTCCAGGATTTCCTTGGCATTGGGAACGGTGTCATAGAACAGCTTCCAGCTGCGCTTGCCCGCTTCCACCATGTAGTCGTGGAATTCCTTGGAAGGAGTATTCACAGAGCCCTTGGCGGCCTTGATGGTCTCGATGGCCTTGGCGTCGCCTTCTTCCACCATCTGCCAGATGTCGTCAGCAGCGCGCTTGGCGGCTTCGTTGAACCAGGCCTTGTCCTGTTCCGGCAGCTTCTGGTAGAACTTTTCGTTGATGTACAGGGAGTGGATCACCAGGATGTGACCGTCCGGTGTTCCGACCGGCATCCACTGGTCATTGACAAACTCGCTGCGCACACCCATCGGTCCATCGGACATCTTTAAAGGGGGAATATGAAGTCTTTCCACCCCCGCGGTGCGAAACAGACCCGCACCGTGGATCATGCCGGTCTTCTCTTCCAGTGTCATTTCCCTGATCAGAAGATAAATCCGGTTTTCCAATACTTTATCCATCAATTTTTCCTCTTACCTGATTTTACTGTATACACTCTATGTGGCTCTCACAGTCACGAAGAATGGTGTTTTTATTTTCTTTGGATGCCTTTGCGCCCTTCACATCTAAAATGCCGGTATTCACCAGTTCTACGGTAAACGGCTTTTTGCTGTCGCAGTCGATCACAAGCTTATCCTCTATGCGTTTTACCACAATGGAAGCCACTTTATTCTGATCCATATCGTAGATTTCAGCAGCTGCCTCATCCTGTACATCATATACACGGAATGTCACCTGATCGGCATAATCATACTCCGGTCCCTCTTCGCTGTTTCCAAGCGGAAGTACCGTATTCGGACGTACCATCAGCGGAATCTCCATATAAGCATATGTGCGGGTATACCAGTCTCCGCCTTCCTGCTGCCTGCCGGTGAAGAAATCGGTCCATATGCCGTTCTCCTTTGGCAGATAGTATTCTCCAATTCCCTCATCGTTAAAGATTGGACGCACCGAAATCGCAGTTTCCGGCTACAGCATAGGCCCGCAGGTATTGCTTGATGTTGC
>OHAJ01003087.1_pt1 | contig 10833 bp, 7 predicted proteins | sample 1577101 | NCBI WGS metagenome assembly OHAJ01 (sample SAMEA3541531, study PRJEB24748) | human gut metagenome | biome: human gut; feature: human-associated habitat; material: faeces | place: China | collected 2012 | reverse complement strand
CGCTGGAACGCATGAATATAGAGAATGAAATAGTATTTGCCTGTGATAACGGTGACGCTATGAACAGGCAGATGATACCTGCAACCGAGCCTATAGCGGATATAATCTTTCTGAAAGGCTTCAGCTGAGGGATATAACAGCTTGCCGCTACTGCCGCAAGGCAAAGTATAAACGCAAAGCCGAAAAATCCGCCGTCCGTCACAAGCGAAAAGCCGTTCATCGACTGATCGGCGCTTCCGCCGCCGAATCCTCCGACAGAAACCTCCGCCTTTACCGACATAAAGGGAAGAAACAGTGCAAGAATTATCACGGCACATATAATTCCCATAAGATTTTTAAGTATAAATTCCTTGTTCATTTTCATAATAACGTTCCTCCCGAATTAAAGTCCTTCTCTGTAATATTCCTCTTCCTCGCATATTACTATGTTTCCACTGCCGATAAGCGTTGAAGAAGATATTTCAGCATCTGAATCAAAACTGAAGTATATAACATATTTTCCGTCATCATATAAACTAAATGTACCATCATCTCTGAGTGTTATATAATCGCCGTAATTTTTGTACAGATAATCGCTGAAAGCTCCATATGTCACATAACCGTCAAAATCCGTAAAGAAAGATATTATAGGACACTCGACCATAATTGCCTTGCCTCGTCCTAAGATCGGGTGGTCTTGAATAAAGTCTTTTCTGCAATAGTAGATATCAAGACCATCCTTTTCGTAGCAGGCATAATATCCGGTATAAATGCTGGCTGTAATTCCCCATACGTCGGCAAAATCGTTGTCAAAATAATACTGTATATAGTCCGGAAGTGCTATAGTTCCATTGGTAACAGCAGGAGCTTCAGCCTGTGTTTCGGCAGGGGTTGTTTCCGGTACAGGTGTTGTCTGCACTGTAGTTTCGGGTGTTGTCTGTGCTGTTGTGACCGCTGTTGTCTGTGCCGATGTGGTATCAGGTGCTTCTGACGGTTCATCATCTGAAATATCGGGTGCGCGTCCCCGGCGATTTGGCAAAAGTCTGACCTTGAGCATGCTGCAACATTATTATGATGTACGCACCCGCGATAAGTTTGACGCCCTGTTCGGAGACCTCTACATAGGAAAGCACCCCACGCCGGACCGCAACACCTATCTGGTGCTGAAACTCAATTTTTCCGGTATCAGCGGGGAATTGCACAACTACCGTCAAGGGCTGGACGCACATTGCCAGACCATGTTCGACTATTTCTGCGATATCTATGCCGACTATCTCCCACAAGGTATCAAGGAGAAGCTGGATGAAAAATCAGGAGCGGTAGAACAATTGGAATATCTGTTTACGGAGTGCAACAAGACTGAGCAGAAAATTTATCTTTTTATCGATGAGTATGACCACTTTACCAATGCCATTCTCTCCGATGCCGAAAGCCTGCACCGATACACTGAAGAAACACACAAAGAGGGTTACCTGCGCGCATTCTTCAACAAAGTGAAAGCCGGAACTGATTCCTGCATCAAGCGTTGCTTCATTACCGGAGTAAGCCCCGTAACCATGGATGATCTCACCAGCGGATTCAATATAGGTACCAATTACTCCCTCTCACCGGAGTTCAACGAAATGACAGGGTTCACGGAAAAGGAAGTGCGTGAGATGCTGACGTATTATTCCACAAACAGTCCGTTCAACCATACCGTCGGTCAACTGATAGATATCATGAAGCCGTGGTATGACAACTACTGCTTCGCACCGGAATGCTACGGAGAAACAACCCTGTACAATTCCAACATGGTTCTCTATTTTGTCAAGAACTATATTCTGCGAGGCAAAGCGCCACAGAAAATGATAGAAAGCAACATACGCATAGACTACGAAAAACTCCGGATGCTGATTCGCAAGGACAAGGAGTTTGCTCATGATGCATCCATCATACAAACCCTGGTAAGTCAAGGATATATCACCGGAGAACTGAAGGATAGCTTTCCGGCTGCGAATATTGTCGATCCGGACAATTTCATAAGTCTGCTCTATTATTTCGGTATGCTTACCATCAGCGGAATGCATAAAGGAAAAAACAAACTCACCATTCCCAATCAGGTAGTGGAAGAGCAACTATACACCTATTTGCTGAATACATACAATGAGGCCGACCTTAGTTTCAGCAGTTATGAGAAAGACGAACTGGCCTCGGCTTTGGCATACGATGGTAACTGGCAGGCCTACTTCGGTTACATAGCCGACTGTCTGAAACGTTACGCTTCACAACGTGACAAACAGAAAGGAGAGTTTTTCGTACATGGATTCACACTGGCCATGACAGCGCAAAACCGCTTCTACCGCCCTATTTCTGAAGCGGATACACAAGAAGGATACGCTGATCTTTTCCTGTGTCCTTTGCTGGAAATCTATCCGGACATGAAGCACAGTTATATCATAGAGTTGAAATATGCCAAATACAAAGATTCTGAAAGTCGTGTGGAAGAACTGAGGCTGGAAGGGATCGCTCAGGCAAATCGTTATGCTGATTCCGACCGGGTGAAGAATGCTGTGGGCACCACACAGCTACACAAAATAGTAGTGGTCTATAAAGGAATGGAAATGAGAGTGTGTGAAGAGATAGTACCTTTGCATGAAACGTACAACTAAAGATATCTTTAAAGAAAAAAGAAGCTACAACGACTTATGAGCAAACAAGGAACCATCATTGTGGTAGATGATAACAAAGGAGTGCTGTCGGCAGTAAAGCTATTGCTGAAAAATCATTTCGAACATATCGTCACACTGCCCTCACCCATCACACTGCCCGCTGCGTTACGTGAAGAAAACGCGCAAGTGGTGCTGCTGGATATGAATTTCAGCAGCGGACTGAATACCGGGAATGAAGGTCTGTACTGGTTACACGAGATAAAGAAAATACACCCCTCCCTGCCCGTAGTACTTTTCACAGCCTATGCTGACATAGACCTGGCAGTGCGCGGCATCAAGGAAGGAGCGACAGACTTCATCGTCAAGCCTTGGGACAATGCCCGGCTGATAGAAACCTTGCTGTCTGCCTGCCGCAATTCCTCCAAGAACAAGAAGAGAGCGGAAATCCCTAAAACCGTATCTTCTATGTATTGGGGAGAAAGCAATGCCATGAAGCAACTGCGGACGCTGATAGAGAAAGTGGCGCAAACGGATGCCAATATTCTGATTACAGGAGAGAACGGCACAGGAAAAGAAATGCTGGCGCGGGAAATACACGCCTTGTCCAACCGATACCGGCGGGATATGATAACAGTGGACATGGGTGCCATCACCGAATCCCTGTTCGAAAGCGAACTGTTCGGTCATAAAAAAGGCTCGTTTACCGATGCCCATACCGACCGTGCAGGTAAATTTGAAGCCGCCCATGAAGGGACTTTGTTTCTGGACGAAATAGGCAACCTGCCCTATCACCTGCAATCCAAACTACTCACCGCCATTCAGAGCCGGAGCGTGGTGCGAGTAGGAAGCAACGAACCGATACCTGTCAACATACGTTTGATTTGCGCCACCAATTGTGATTTGGAAGAGATGGTGGCCAAAGGCAAATTCCGCGAAGATTTGCTTTACCGCATCAATACCATCCACATCGAGATTCCCCCTCTGCGGGAACGCAAAGAAGATATTATCCCTTTGGCCGAACGCTTTATAGACCGGTTCTGCAAACAATATGACAAAGGAAATATCCTTCTTTCTACCGGTGCGCAAGAAAAGTTACGGACATATCCGTGGTATGGAAACATACGCGAACTGGAACATGCCGTAGAGAAAGCGGTCATTATCAATGAAGATGGTATATTGAGTGAGGAACATTTTCATTTTCCCCGAAAAATAGCGGCTCCTGCGACAGAAACAAGTGTCTCTACACTGGAAGAGATGGAATTGCAAATGATTCAGAAAGCGATAGAGAAATGCAACGGAAACCTCTCGGCTGTAGCGGCACAGTTGGGAATTACCCGGCAGACGCTTTATAATAAGATGAAAAAATTCGGATTATGACCTATTATCTCATCTCATTCTTCACGATGGGTCAGGATGACAAAACAAATAACAATAATCTATTTTTAAACAGGAACTAAAGGAACATTCAAACGAAATAATAAATAATTAAGCTGTGAAACTATTCTTCTTCCGCCTATTTACCGTACTGGTTCTAGCCATTGCCTGCACCCTGCTGATTCAGCAGCGCAACTGGTTGTGGCTATGCGTAATCGTACCTTCATTCCTCGTTTCCATAGGCTGGTTTTACCGCCTGTACACTTTTAATACCCGGAAGATAGCCTTTCTGCTCGACGCCATCGAAAACGACGACCCCGCTGTTCGTTTTTACGAACATGCCTCCCCTGGCGATTCTTCCATGGTCAATGTCATGCTGAACCGTATCGCACGTATTTTGTACAATGTAAAACAGGAAACGGCACAACGCGAGAAGTATTATGAGCTCATCATGGACTTTGTAGAAACCGGCATAGTGGTACTGAACAGCAAAGGCTCCGTTTATCAAAAGAACAAAGAGGCCATGAATCTGTTGGGGCTGGATGTTCTGACTCATGTCAAACAACTCTCCCGCATCTCGGATGAACTGATGACTGCTTTGGAAAAAGCAGTTCCGGGTGACAAGCTGCAAATTCAGTTCAATACGGAACGGGGAACGGTGCATCTTGCCTTACGGGTGTCCGGCATCCGTATCAAAGACGAGGAACTCCGCATTATTGCCTTGAGTGATATCAATCGGGAATTGGATGAACGGGAAATAGATTCATGGATACGCCTTACCCGCGTGCTGACACACGAAATTATGAACTCCCTGACCCCGGTGACTTCCCTCAGCGAAACGCTGCTGGCTCTTCCCGGAGCTGAAAATGAAGAAATGAAACAAGGGCTGGAAACGATTCACTCTACAGGTAAAGGATTGATAAATTTTGTCATGTCTTATCGCAAACTGACACGACTGCCATCACCTGAGCCATCGCTGTTCTATGTCCGTCCTTTCCTGGAACGGATGATCCGACTGGCACAGCACCAGCATCCATGCCCCAACATCACCCTTTCCATCCTCGAAGCCCGGGAAGACCTGATAGTCTTTGCCGACGAGAACCTGATAGCCCAAGTGGTTACGAATCTGCTGAAAAATGCGATTCAAGCCATAGGTAATGCTCCCGACGGAAAGATCACCTTGAAAGCTTATTGTGATCCGCAAGAAAGTATCCGTATAGAGATAGCCAACAACGGTCCCGCCATTCCTCCCGATGCAGCCGGACAAATTTTTGTACCTTTCTTCACGACCAAAGAGGAAGGAAGCGGCATCGGACTGAGCCTGAGCAAACAAATCATGAGACTGAGCGGTGGCACACTGACCCTGCTGCCTTACAAGGAAAAGGGACAGGCCACTGTTTTTGTGCTGGTTTTTAATTAAAAATAAAAATGTACTAATGTGTCAGCCAATTACCATCCGGTACACAGCGCAGCCATTAGCAAATTAGCAAATTATTTAAAATGAAACATTCTCCTGAATTATTAGTTTATAAAGCCTCTGCCGGTTCGGGAAAAACATTCACACTGGCCGTGGAATATATAAAGCTGCTGATACAGAACCCACGGGCATACCGTAATATACTGGCTGTGACTTTTACCAACAAGGCCACTACCGAAATGAAAGAGCGGATTCTGAGTCAGCTATACGGAATATGGATAAAGGATAAGGATTCTGATCCCTATTTACAGAAAATCACAGAAGAACTGGAAATACCCCAAGAAGACATAAGGACAGCCGCCGGTACGGCACTGCACTACATGATACACGATTACAGCCGCTTCCGGGTGGAAACCATTGACTCATTCTTCCAGTCGGTGATGCGCAATTTGGCACGGGAGCTGGAATTGGGTGCCAATCTGAATATCGAACTGAACAATATGGAGGTACTGAGTGATGCCGTGGACTCCATGATAGAAAAGCTGGACCGACAATCTCCCGTACTCTATTGGCTGTTGGAATACATAGAAGAAAGAATAGCCGATGACAAGAGGTGGAATGTTTCCGGTGAGATAAAGAATTTCGGACGAAATATCTTCGATGAAGGATATATAGAAAAAGGAAACGGACTACGGGAAAAATTACGGGACAAAGACTGTATCAAGAATTACCGCGAAACGCTGCAAGCCATTTTGGAAGAGGTGCAGGAACAAATGAAAGGATTTGCCGACCAATTCTTCGGAATATTGGATACAAACGGGGTGAAAGTAGAAGATTTGAAAAACGGCTTCCGAGGTATAGCCAGCTATTTTAATAAATTACAATCGGGTAAACTGGATGACAGTGTCCGCAATGTAACAGTGGAAAAATGTCTGGACTGCCCCGACGAATGGGTGAAAAAAACCTCCCCCATACGCAACGCTATCCTAGGTCTGGCAGAAAAAGAACTGATTCCTCTGCTGAATGAATCGGAAAAATACAGAAGCCGGAACAATATGCTGGCCAATTCCTGCCAACTCTCCCTGCGCCACGTAAACAATATCCGTCTGCTGGCCAATATAGACGAAGAGGTACGCGAATTGAACCATGAAAACAACCGCTTCCTGCTGTCGGATACCAACGCGTTGCTTCATAACCTGGTAAAAGAAGGAGATTCCTCGTTTGTATTCGAAAAGATAGGAACAACCATACGCAACGTAATGATCGATGAATTTCAGGATACTTCGCGTATGCAATGGGATAATTTCCGTCTGTTGCTGCTCGAAGGTTTGTCTCAGGGAGCAGACAGCTTGATTGTAGGAGACGTGAAACAATCCATCTACCGCTGGAGAAACGGTGACTGGGGCATACTGAACGGATTGAAAACAAACATCGAAGCCTTTCCCGTCAAAGTAAAGACACTGACCACCAACCGCCGGAGCGCCGCAAACATCATTCACTTCAACAACGAAGTGTTTACAGCCGCCTGCGAGGTGTTGAACAACATTTACAAGGAAGAACAAAAAAAGGAATGCAAGGAACTGAAGGAAGCCTACAACGACGTGTGTCAGGAAACATACAAAGATCCCGGAAAAGGGTATGTCAAAGTGGAATTTCTATCGGATACGGAAGACATGACCTATATGGAAAACACCCTGCACCACCTAGGAGAAGAAGTGGAGCTGCTTGTGGCGCAGGGCGTGCAACTGAAAGATATTGCCATCCTGGTGCGCAAGAACAGAAGCATTCCTTTAATAGCCGATTACTTCGACAAGAACACCTCTTACAAAATCGTATCCGATGAGGCATTCCGACTGGATGCCTCACTGGCGGTATGTATGATAATGGATGGCCTGCGCTACTTGTCACAACCCGAAAACCGGATTGCCAAGGCGCAACTGGCTGCTGCCTATCAGAATGAAGTATTACATAAAGGAATAGACCTCAACACTCTATTGCTGAACGGAATAGATGATTATCTGCCATTCGATTTCATAAAAGAAGCGGAGCAACTTCGCCTCATGCCACTGTATGAGCTGATGGAAAAACTTTTCAATCTGTTCCAGATGTCCTGCATCGAACAACAGGATGCCTATCTGTGCGCCTTCTTTGATGCCGTGACGGAATATCTGCAAAGCAATTCTTCCGAATTATCCGCTTTTATCACCTACTGGGAAGAAAAACTAGGCAGCAAGACCATCCCTTCCGGCGAGGTGGAAGGAATTCGCATTCTCTCCATCCACAAGTCCAAAGGATTGGAATACCATACCGTACTGCTACCCTTCTGCGACTGGAAAATGGAGAATGAGACTTACAATCATCTGGTATGGTGTGCTCCCCGGCAAGCTCCGTTTAGCGATCTTGACATTGTTCCCATCAACTATTCCACAGCCATGCAGCAATCCATTTATCGGGAAGAGTTCCTGAATGAACGCTTGCAATTATGGGTGGATAATCTGAACCTGCTTTATGTGGCATTTACCCGTGCCAAAAAGAACTTGATTATATATGGAAAGGCGGAACAGAAAGGAACGGTATCCGAATTGTTGGGAAGTGCCTTATCCGACATGACCGGAAAGAGCTATGCCACCGGAGAAGAAATATACGAACTGGGAACGCTCTATCTCTCATCTCACGAAGAGGAAAAACAAGTATCCGGCAACAAGCTGCTGACTGTAGCCCAACGTTTGCCTATCCATCTGGAAACGCTGGAAACCAACATCGAATTCAAACAGTCCAACCGTTCTGCCGAATTTATCCGGGGAGAAGAGGAAACGGAAGACAAATACATCCGGCAAGGACAGTTGTTGCATAATCTGTTCTCCGTAATCCGTACCACGGACGATGTGCCTCCCGCCATAGAACGCCTGCGTTTCGAAGGAATCATAGAGTCGGCACAACAGGAAGAACAGATACGAAAACTCACCGAATGGGCTTTGAAGCATCCGCTGGTCAAAGAATGGTATTCGGGCCGCTGGGAACTATACAATGAGTGTGCCATTATTTATCGGGAAAAAGGAGTGCTGCAAACCCGCCGTCCAGACCGCGTGATGATGAAAGACGGAGAGGTGATTGTGGTGGACTTTAAATTCGGTAAAAAGCGGAAAGCTTACAACAAGCAGGTGAAAGAATATATGGATTTATTATCAGATATGGGATATGAGCATATCCGTGGCTATTTATGGTATGTATTTAACAACGAACTGGAGGAAATAGAATAATGGAAAGCTTTTTGAAACTGGTAGCAGCCGATTTATATAAACATACGAAAGGAAACCTGGCACATACAGCCGTGGTTTTTCCTAACAAACGTGCCGGACTTTTCTTTAATGAGTATCTCGCCCAAGAGTCGGATTCACCTATTTGGTCGCCCGCATACGTCAGCATCAGCGAATTGTTCCGTAGCCTTTCTCCGTGGGAAGTGGGTGATCCGGTAAAACTGGTATGCGAACTTTATAAGATATTCCGACGGGAAACTCAAAGTACGGAAACACTGGATGATTTTTATTTTTGGGGAGAAATGCTGATCAGTGATTTTGACGATGCCGACAAAAATAAAGTGGATACCGACAAACTGTTTTCCAATTTACAGGATCTGCGCAACATAATGGACGACTACACCTTCATTGACGATGAGCAGGAAGAAGCTATCCGGCAGTTCTTCCAGAACTTCTCCATCGAACGGAGAACAGCGCTGAAAGAACGGTTTATCTCTTTATGGGACGTATTGGGAAACATCTACAAAGGGTTCCGTGAATCCTTAGCTTCTCAAAACATTGCCTACGAAGGAATGATGTACCGCCACGTCATAGAGCATCTGGATGTGGACAAACTTCCATACGAGAAATATGTTTTTGTAGGATTTAATGTACTGAACAAAGTATACTCCCCGTTTTCCATATTGATTCCCGGAGTCATCAGCTGCAGTTTCATAGGATCAATGAAATACTGACTCTTCGTATATCCCTGGAAAGAATGCCACTTTCCTCCCGGCTCAAAGGCAAAGTAGGAAATATCATTGGCCATATCCTCCGTGTCGCCATCTTCCCACTTGCTGCCATGAACAACAGGAGGCACAATCGGGCGAAGATATTTACAATGACGGATGACAGATTTTCTTGCTTCAATGGCGTTGACTATACATTCATGCCAAAGCAGCTTTCCGCTCTCCCCTTCCTGCATCTTTGCATTCATATCAAGTGATGCAAAGATCTGGTAATTCGGTGAAGTCGAAGAATTGACCATGAAAGAGTTATTCAGGATCTTATGCGGCAGGTAGCGCTTCTGGCCTTTGATATGAGAATCTTTCTTCAGTATCTGCGAGGCCTGCGAGAATCCGGCCTGCTGTTTATGAACAGACTGCACGACAATAATTCCCGGATCTTCAGGTCCCAGATTCAGGAGAAGAGGACTGCAGTCTTTCATCATGGGAATAAACTGCTCGTATCCGACCCAGGCCGAATCAAAGAAGATATAATCACAAAGATGCCCGATTTTATCCACGACCTGACGGGCATTATATATGCAGCCGTCATAATTGCCAAGCTGGATAACGGCTGCCCTGAGCGGCCTGTCCATCATGGCACGCTTGGGGTCTCTTTCCGCAATCAGCATGCGTATATACTCTTCATTGAAGCAATGATCCAGCACACCGCCAATAAGGCCGAACGGATTCCTTGCTGTTTCCAGATAAATCGGAATCGCCGCCGACGCCGGTCCCCAGCGTGACACCGATGACGTCCGTGTAACCCTTCGCGCCGCCGACCCAGACTTCACCCAGCGTCATGCAGTTGGCGTCGTTGGCGACCGTGGTCGGCAGGCCGAACTTCGCTTCCAGCTCCGCTTTAATGGGGCTTCAGCCGTGCGGTCAACGAAGGCATCCGCCAGTCGAAGGAGCCGTATGTGATCCTTTTAAACAACGACACCGAAGTGTTCCAGGACTTTGTCGAGCGCCTTTATGAGGGAATCTGTAAAAGAAAGAATGCGTTTGCATGCAGCGCAAAGCTGATTTCCTATCAGGAGCGTGATAAAATCGACGATGCGGGAAATTACTATAATATGCTGGGATGGGCATTCGCAAGAGGAAAAGGAAAACCGGTCAGTGAATTTGAAACGTCCGACCGGATTTTTGCGGCCTGCGCCGGAGCAGCGATCTACCGCCGGGAATTTCTGGAAAAGACCGGACTTTTTGACGAAGAACATTTCGCTTATCTGGAAGATACCGACATCGGCTATCGTGCGCGGCTTTTGGGCTACGAGAACTGGTATGAGCCGTCCGCGAAGGTTTACCACGTCGGAAGCGGAACGAGCGGCTCCCGGTATGTCTTGAAACTCCATGCCGACGAGATTGTACCATTAGGGGGTGCCGGACTGGCT
>OHAJ01003085.1_pt1 | contig 10836 bp, 9 predicted proteins | sample 1577101 | NCBI WGS metagenome assembly OHAJ01 (sample SAMEA3541531, study PRJEB24748) | human gut metagenome | biome: human gut; feature: human-associated habitat; material: faeces | place: China | collected 2012 | reverse complement strand
TCTTCTTAAATAGCTCTAAAACTTTATTTGCATACAAACTTTCCGGAATAAAGAGAGGCGGACGGGCTATTTCACGCAGGTTGAACTCCTTCTGATTGCCCATTGTCAGGATAATATCTTTGACGGACACCACACCGATTATCTCATCTTTCCGTTCGTCCACCAACAGATACTTGCTGTAATGTTCTTCTTCGATAGTCTTCATCACCTTCTCCCGCGTATCGTCAGGATGAAGTATCACAACATCTCTGCGGTGCGTCATCAATTCATTGGCACGTTTGTCCGAGAAGCGGAATACATCGCGTATCATTTCCGTCTCTTCCTTGTCGATCACCCCTTGTTCCGAACTTTGGTGCAGAATCATTTTGATTTCCTCCTGTGTCATGGGGCGTTCTTCGCTTTTCAGTCCGATCAGTTTATTCAGCAGGCGGGTGGAGATACTGAGTAACCATACGAAAGGATAAGAGATTTTTGTCAGCAGAATCATTATCGGGCTGAATAAGATTGCATATCTTTCCGGATTGCTGAGAGCTATGGACTTAGGTACCAGTTCCCCGATGATAAGAGAAAGATAAGTGATCACTGCCACGGTAGTAATCATAGCCAGATTGCGCGCATAGGCTTCCGCTCCCGGAATAAGAGAGAACAGAGGAACAAGGTCGTCGGCAATGGCAACTCCACCATAAGCACCGGACACAATACCGATAAGTGTAATACCGATTTGGATAGTAGATAAAAACTTTTCCGGTTCTTCTAATTGCTTTAATACTCCTCGGGCAGATTTGTTACCTTTGGCTACAAGAGTTTCAAGACGTGCTTTGCTGGAAGATACCAGCGCGATTTCGTACATGGCAAAAATGCCATTCAGTACGAGTAAGAAAAGTATAATAAGAAATTCCATAAATGGATTAAAATGGTTATAGCCTCGAAATTACATGAAATCACGACACTATGCAAATCTATGTAATATATTAATGAAAATTTAATAATCGTGTTGTCTTTTTGGGTATTGGAAGTGAGAAAGGGAATACAGAGGTGAAGCCGCCTCTGTATTCCCTTTCTTATATAAGATAAAGCGAGAGATACTCCTTATTTTTTATAGCTGTCTGCTTTGGCTTTGGCGCGTTCGATGCGTTTGGCGGTATCCGGGTGAGAGGAGAACATTCTCTGTACATAAGAAGATTTCGGAGCGTCTTTTGCCAGTTCAGCCAGTTTGGTCAATGCGTTGGCCATGGCATAAGGGTCGATGTTGTTTTTTACACAGAACTCAACACCGTATTCGTCTGCTTCGTTTTCCTGCTTTTGTGAATACTGTGCGCCGGCAAGAGCTTCTGCCATTGCTCCCAGTTCAGAGTCAGTTAGTTTGGCAACTTTGTTGCTGGCTGCACCTGCTGCATTCTTCACTGCCGAGCGAAGGTAGGCATTTTTCATCGCGTCTTTAGAGTCAGTGTGTACAACGTGACCGATTTCATGTCCTACTACTGCCATTACTTCTTCGTCAGTCATCACATCCATTAGTCCGGCGCAGATACGTACACTGCCGTCTCCACAGGCAAAAGCATTCACGTCTACAACTTCATAAACACCGAAGTTCAGTTTCAGCCCGTCCATTTCTTTGATGTGGCCGGTCAGCTTCTCCAGACGTTTGCCGTATTCAGTGTCAGGTTTTGTCAGTGGATTGTGTGCATCCATCCAGACCATGTATTCCTTACTCATGTTGGCGATGTCCGCGTCTGATAAAGTAACTGCCGATACTACGTCTTTTCCAGCTTGCAGGGCTTTCCCTACATTAAACTTCTTTCCGAATTGTGCCGAAGCTGTCATTCCCATACCCAAAAACAACAGGGCAATCATAGCAATTTGTCTTTTCATTCTCGTTTCAATTAATGTTTCAAACTATGGTTAATATTCAAATGTGATTCCCAGTGTCGGAAGTAATGTTCCGCTTGATTGTTTAATGCGCTTCATCCTGTATCGTTGCGCAGCGGCGGGAGCTTCCGGGTTCTCGATGATGCCGGTACTCATAAGCACATCCTGCTGTTTCAGCTTGCTGACTGTGATGTTCTGCAAATCGAGATAAAATCCCAGCATACAATGTTTCAGATAAAACGTTTTGTCCACGCGTACATCCACCTGCGCAAAAGCGGGGAGACGCTCTTTGTTATATTTCGAGTAATCGTAATATGCTTTTCCCTGTGCATCCCATGCTGATACCAAAGACGACTTGGTTTCGTCATAAGGAGTGTACGGAGCACCGCCGATGCAGCTTACCTTCATGCCGAAACTCCATTGATGCGGAAGATTATACGTTCCCCGCAGATTGAATATATAGCGGTTGTCCCACGCGGAGGCGATGTATTCGCTTTCTTTATCGTTGCGATATTCACTCTTGAACAAGGTAAAGGAAGAAGCCAGATTCAGTTTCTTGGCAATAAGCCACTTCACCAAAATCTCCGCACCGTAGGAGCGCCCTTGTGCAGTGGAAGTAAGTAACTCATTACCGACTACTCCATAATCATTTCCTTTGCAGTTAAGAGGAATCCCGTCCGCTACGGAAAGAGGGATCTTATCATAATCTTTGTAGAATCCTTCTACGGATGCTTCGAAGGTATCTCCCTTTCGCCAACTGATTCCCAGACTTCCTTCACTCACTTTCATGTAACGGAGGTTGTATTTATTAGCGAAAGTCCCGTTATTATTCTTAAAACCGAGAGCCGTGTAGGCAGGGAGTTGATAATACAGTCCCGCATTTCCGCTTGCAAACCAATGATCGGCTAGTTGATAGGAGAGTGACAGGTGGGGAGAAAGCTGGTCGGAAAGGTTCTTCATTGTTGATGAATAATCATTGGCGTCGGCCCGCAGACCTAGAGAGGCAGTGAAGCGGTCGTCCATTGAAGTGTAATTGATAGTTCCGAAAAGTCCCCAGCGCAAGATACCTAAATACGTGTGATAATCAAAAGTTTGCGGCTGGTTAGTGTACACCCGTTGAAAGGTAGTGTTGGTATATTGGCTGTAATCCAGATTGACGCCGAGATTGATTTTCCAATTACGGAAAGTAGTGCTGTTCTCGAGACGGAGTTTCGTTTCCTGTTCGGTGGAACGGAGGCGGAGCATTAAGTTATCCGGATGGCTTTCATCGTTCCGGCGATATTTCGTATTACGGTTGTTCAGATAGCTATGGCTGACTACTGCCGATTGCACGTGTGCACCTGCATAATGACGATAGACTGCCCCCACAGTAAATGTCTCCTGTTTTATCTTAGGCAGATAACTCAGGATATATTCATTGTCTTCACTGTCAGCTTTCGTATTCAGCCGCATATTATCAATTCCGCCCAGTCCTAATACCGTCAGTTCATTCTGCTCGTTAAACCGGGTTTTCAGTTTGAATTGTGCATCGGTAAAGGTTGGCAGGAAAGGCAAATCGAGCATATCAAACAGGAATTGCAGATAAGACTGGCGCACGGAAACCAAGTAGGAAGTCTTCTTGCCTATATGTCCGTTGGAAGCCAAAGAAACTTCGGAAGCTCCCAGTGTAGCCTTCAATGAATTGCGTTCCATATCTCCGTCGCGCAACTTGAAGTCGAGTACGGAACTAAGTGCATTTCCCTTATCCGCAGGGAAAGCGCCGGTATAGAAATTTACTTCCCGTATCAGGTCGGCGTTGAGGATTCCTACCGGACCGCCGGATGCGCCTTGCGTACTGAAGTGGTTGATGTTGGGGATTTCCACTCCGTCAAGATAGAAGCGGTTTTCGGAAGGCGCCCCGCCTCGCACAATCAGGTCGTTGCGGTATCCTATTGGTGAAAAGGCGACTCCGGGGTAAGATTGCACGATGCGTGAAATATCCCGGTTGGCTCCCGGACTCTTTTCTATTTCCTGTATTCCGATAATGCGCAGGCTGACGGGACTTTCCACATCGCGCCGGAAAGGGGAGGCGGTGATTGTCACTCCTTCGAGTTCGGTCAGGTTCTCCTCCATTTCTATCGGGATGTTCAGGTTTTTGGTAGATAAGATGTATTCGGAGGTCGTAACGCTCTTGTATCCGATTGCCGATGCTTGCAGGCGGTAAATGCCCGGCGGCACTTGTTCAATGGTGAAACGCCCTTCAGCATTGGTGACACTGCCCTTATTCAGCCCGATAATCATCACATTGATAAATTCCAATGGCTGACGACTATTCTTGTCAATCACCGTTCCCTTTATCTGATGCATAGGTTGTGCTTGCAACAGAAGGAGCATAGTATTGAAAAACAGTAGAAGTGTCAACAATCTTTTCATGCGGTTGCAGTTTAGTGCTGCGAAAGTACGAAAAAAGTATTAAAGAATGATATATTCAGTGAATAAAAAAAGAATATGTTCTATATTTGTGGGAAATATAAAAACAGATTCCTTATGAAGACTGTAAAACTGATTACTTGCAATGACGCGATGAAGGCACATATCCTTCAGGGAGCGTTGGAGAACGAAGGGATTGAATCTATTCTGCACAATGAAAACTTCTCTACCTTATATAAGAGTTGTGTGAGCAGCATAGCGGGAGTGGACATTCTGGTGGCGGATGATGATTATGAGAAAGCCGTTCAGGTGTTGAGAGATAACCAGAGTTGGCCGGAAGAATTGACGCTTTGCCCTTATTGCGGGTCGTCGGATATTAAGTTCAGGTTAAAAAAAGGACAGAGGCTGCGTGCTGTCGGTGCGGCAATACTTTCCATGTTGGCGGCAGCCCCTCCGGGAGATAATCATTGGGAATATACCTGCGGACAGTGCCAACGGACTTTTGAGGTGCCTGTTGCCAAGTTCCCTTCTTCAGAGGAAAAGGAGGAAGAATAATTTAATCTAACTATATACGTATAATGAAAAAGAGAAATCTTCTGTTAGCTGCTTTATTATTGATATTGGTGGCCCCCTCTTTTGCTGCCAAAGTAGATACTTTATTAGTTAATAGCCCTTCCATGAATAAGAATGTACAGGTGGTGGTCGTTACGCCGGACGCTGCGTTGGGCAAGAAAGCGGTGGCTTGTCCCGTCATTTATCTGTTGCACGGTTATGGTGGAAATGCTAAAACATGGATCGGGGTGAAACCGGATCTTCCGCAGATTGCGGATGAAAAAGGAATCATCTTTGTTTGTCCGGACGGAAAGAATAGCTGGTACTGGGACAGTCCGAAAGATCCGTCTTACCGTTACGAAACTTTTGTTTCATCGGAACTGGTGAAGTATATTGACGGACATTATAAGACGATTGCTGACAGGAAAGGACGTGCCATAACAGGATTGAGCATGGGAGGACATGGGGCTATGTGGAACGCTATCCGTCATAAAGATACGTTTGGTGCCGGTGGAAGTACCAGTGGCGGGGGAGATATCCGTCCGTTCCCGTTGAACTGGGATATGTCGAAACAGTTGGGCGAATTTGCATACAATAAAAAGGTATGGGATGAACATACGGTTATCAATCAGATTGACAAGATAGAAAACGGGGATTTGGCTATCATTATCGACTGTGGTGAAGCGGATTTCTTTCTGAATGTGAACAAGGATTTGCATAACCGTCTGTTGGCCCGGAAGATTAACCATGACTTTATCACTCGTCCCGGCGGACATAACGGGAAGTATTGGAATAACTCCATTGACTATCAGATTCTGTTCTTTGATAAGTTTTTCAAGAAATAAAAGGGCTAATGCTTGACTTTAGCTTTTGGATGTCGTATCTTTGGATACATAATCATAAAATAGATTGAGGTTAAACTACGATAGAAGGAGAAAGCATTGGCTTTCTCCTTTTTTTATTGTATGCCGGATGTGGGAGAACTTGACCCCGGCTCATAACGGGCGTAAGCTCGGGGATGAAAGCACTTTAGCTGACGGACTACGACAAATTACACGCTCTGTCAGGTCGGAACAGACGCTCTGTTTACCGGAAACAGACGCTCTGTTAAGTAGATTTAGAGCGTGCGTTTTGAAAAAGCGGAGTAATGCCGCTTTTTTTGTTAATGATGCATAAATCTGCTCTTGACAAAAGAATGCCGAAATTGTAGTCTGGCTATTATTTGATTCTTAATCCGCTTCCTCCTATGAACAACCGGCTCGAAGGACTATTCACACTTTTCTCTATCTTGATTCGTGTGCTTGGAGTTTCTTCTTCCTCTTCTTTAGGCGGATAAGTTCCGTTCAATACTCCGAGGGCAACACTCAACAAAGTTTCCTTTTCATCACCGAAAGGCAGGAAAGTTAAGTAATCTGTTGAAGCATTGACTGAGTATGTCGGTTTGAATCCGGGGTAAGTATCATGCTCGGAGTCATAGATAGTAGCTACAACCGGATTGACGGACCATTGGAATTCTTCGTTGATGAATTGTTCCGTGGCTACATTTTGTCCTTTTGTTGAACTGCCGATAGCTATTAATTTTTGAATCTTTCCGTTCAGGCAGTGCATCAGCATTTCCGGTGCTCCTGCTGTTTCTCCGCCAATCAGGACGATAAGGGTTGTTAAGTCCAGGTTCTTGCCGCCGGAGGTATTTAAAAGTTTGGAGTCAAATGTCAGGGTCACATCTTTATCCGTGTTCTTGTCATTATATTCCAGAAATCCCATTGTCTGGTCAAGATAATAAGAAGACACAAGCATCGTACTCAACAACTGTACGCAATCAATGCTTCCTCCTTTGTTGTATCGCAGGTCGAGTATTACCTCGTGAATATTCTTCTGAGCAAGCTCATCCGACCATTCGCGTAATTCGGCGTTGTATTTTTCCGGACTCTCTTTGGTGCCTGCCGTAAAACTGTTGTACATCAGATAGCCGACTTCACTTCCATCGGTCAGTGTCAGTGTTTTCTTACAGTGAACCGGATTGTCTACCAATGGTACGGCTGCACCAATCTTTACCGGATCACCTACCGGAACAACCCGGTAAATTTCTTCTTCACCTTCTACCGGTGGCTCTGTGGGCGGAACTAATTGATATTTTCCTAAAGTAACTTCCAGGGGTTCCGTACCTTGCAGTAGTTGGCTTTCATATTTCTTGCTGATATAAGAGGTGTCTACTTTCACAATCCAGTCGCCCCGTTTCAGTACGGCCGCGGCCGGAGAACCGGGAATGACATAAGTAATCAGTGCGTTGTAAGCAGTGTCAATGTCCGGGTTGCGAACCAATGAATAGTCGAATCCATAGCTTGGCAGCGGAGTCTCCATGACAGAATCGACGAACGAATAACTGTCGTTCTTCGACTTTACTTTTGACAAGAACTGGGCAGGTTCCAGAAACAGATTCGCATCATCGTAGGCAGGTAGGTCTTGATACCACAGATAGTTCTGTTGCATGATATCGTACATCCATGTGTCCAATGCAGTCATGTGGGCATACTCCGGCCAGCGGTCGACACCGCAGGAGAAAAAGCCGCTGATAGATACGATAACCAGGGCAGGTATAAGGATTATCTTTCTTAATTTTGTCATTATAAAAAGCTTTTCACTGTGCAAATGTAGGAAATACTTTGCTTATCTACCACATTTATGGTATAAAAATGCCTTCAATGTGTGATTGGTTGTTAGCGGATATGGCCTTATCTTTGCCATATCAAAGTTATCAATAGGTATTAATAGGATTTTTGGATGGATATAGCTGCATTATTATCGGGAGGTGTCGACAGTTCGGTGGTCGTACATCTCCTTTGTGAGCAAGGATACAAGCCGACTCTTTTTTATATTAAGATCGGCATGGACGGGACGGAATATATGGATTGTTCGGCAGAGGAAGATATTGAATTGTCTACCGCTACTGCCCGTAAATACGGTCTGTCTTTGGAGGTGGTGGATTTACATCGCGAGTATTGGGACAATGTGGCGGCCTATGCCATTGATAAGATTAAGAAGGGGCTGACACCCAATCCGGATGTGATGTGCAACAAACTTATTAAGTTTGGCTGCTTTGAACAGCGTATCGGAAAAGACTTTGATTATACGGCTACCGGACATTACGCCACTACCTTGCAACGTAACGGTAAGACGTGGCTCGGGACAGCGAAAGATCCTGTAAAGGACCAGACGGACTTCCTTGCACAAATAGATTATCTGCAAGTTTCCAAGCTGATGTTTCCCATTGGCGGACTGATGAAGCATGAAGTGCGTGAGATAGCGTTGAATGCAGGCTTACCGAGTGCCCGGAGAAAAGACAGTCAGGGCATTTGCTTTCTCGGAAAGATAAACTACAATGATTTTGTCCGCCGCTTTTTGGGAGAAAAGGAAGGGATGATTATCGAACTGGAGACTGGTAAGAAACTGGGTACGCATCGGGGTTATTGGTTTCATACGATCGGTCAGCGCAAGGGGCTCGGATTAAGTGGTGGTCCTTGGTTTGTGATAAAGAAAGATATTCAGGAGAATATTATCTATGTGTCCCGTGGTTACGGTGTGAAAACACAATACGGCAATGAACTTCGCATCAACGATTTCCATTTTATTACGGATAATCCGTGGCAGTCAGCAGGAAAGGAGATAGACATCACTTTCAAGATTCGCCATACTCCCGAATTTACGAAAGGGAAACTTGTGCAGGAAGGAGAGAGGCAGTTCCGTATCTTGTCTTCTGAAAACTTACAGGGCATTGCCCCCGGACAGTTCGGAGTTGTTTATGATGAGGCTGCGCAGGTTTGCGTGGGGAGTGGGGAAATCGGATGAAGAGCTTCTTGCAGGGATTGACGTCGTGAAGTAGATTGTTTTTAGATATAATATTCCGCCAAATCCACAATCCCTGCCCGCATCGCATATTTAGTCGCTTCGTGCACATTATTCACTCCCAGTTTCCGGAAGATATTTTTGCGGTGGCTGTTAATTGTATGGAAGCTTAGATTTTTTTCCGCTGCAATCTCTTTCGTTGTTTTCCCCAGTGCGATTTCTTTCAGGATATTCTTTTCCGTTTGCGTCAGCAAATGGTCTTCTGTCATTGTGCCGGCCACAGGAGAAGCAGCGCCTGAAAGCAGCAGGTTGCTGACATGATTGCAGATATACCGTTGTTTACGGCCGGCACATTGGATAGCAGTCATGATTTCCTCTTTTGAATTATCTTTCATCACTACCCCGAAAGCCATACTGCTGAACAATACCTGGCGGAGAAAATTAATACTTAACTCATCCGAGAACAGAATCCAGTCGACCTCTTTGAATCTTTCCTGCAAGACAATCAGCTCATCCGCCCCGGCAAAATCGAATAGCGTATAATCCAGCACTACCACCGCTTGCGGATACAACCGGAGCTGCTGAATCAGTTCTGCCTTGTTGTCAGCTTCTAAGAGGGTGGCAGCATCTTTCTGCTTGCTTAGCAGAAACATCATCCCCGCTTTACTGATGTCCTGATTGTCTGCGATGATATATTCTCTCATAGGAAATTAATGAATTAAAAAACTCCGCTACAAATGTACGCATTTTGCGCGATTTGTAGCGGAGTTGTTCCAAGATTCTTGTATCCCGATTACCAGGAACGTCCTTTGAAGATGTTGGACTGGTCGAGCGGAATGATATTTCCGTTCAGTGTCAGGTTATTGTTGCTGAAGTTAGGGCTGATTGTAACTGAAGCGTTGTTGTCTCCGTTGCTCATGGTGATAAATACTTGAGCGGAGATACCGATACCTTGAACGCTGAATGAGCAGTTCACATTACCTTTCTTGTCGACATTCATCTTCATGTCCGAAGAATTACCGTCTACTGTGACACCACCGATTCCGTTAGGGCCGGGATAAGGAGTGTTGAAAGCAGTCTGTACTGTGGCTCTGTTGCCGTTCATCAGAACGAAGTTAGTGTTTGAAGTAACAAAAGCGCTCATGCCATTGCGGAATATTACCTGATTGGCTTCCAGAACGAACTGTTTATTCTTCAAAGCCTGTACGGCTTGTTGATAAGCTGCCATGTCCTGCACCTGTTCTTCGGCACGGAGTTTATCGGTTTTCTGTCGTAGCCGGCTCTTTTTACGGTCTCATTCCAGGACTCTGCCACTTCCGCAGCGGAATCCCAGAGTGTTCCGTCCATATCAAATAAAATCGCCTGATATTTCATGTTATTTACTCCTTATTGGCAGCCGGGGCCGGTTTCTTCCCGGCGGGCCGGGGCAGCTTCCGCAGCAGCAGTCCCTCTGCCTGACTTTTCCGCACAGGACTCATCTCTTTCCGATTTTTCTCGTTCTCTGTCTTTTGGAGTATACCACGCCGCCGGGCATCCGTAAAGCCGGGCGGCGAAAATTTCGCCCTTGGCCGGGCCCGGCATTTTACCGGGATTTTACAAAACACGCCTTTCCGGCTTTACATCCGGCCCGTATTCTATGAACTGTACCGAGGATATCCAAAATCCGTTGAATCGAAAGGAGATTCTGAAAAAATGAAAAGGTTTCTTTCCATGGCCCTGTGCATCGTCATGGCACTGGGCATCCTGGCCGGCTGCGGCCAGAAGGGCAATGACCCCCCTAAGAACGACGATAACAGCACCGCTCTCTCCGGCTCCGTGTCCACCAACGGCTCCACTTCTATGGACAAGGTCATCGGCGCTCTGAAGGAGCAGTTCACTGCCGACAACCCCGGCGTCACCGTCACTTATGACCCCACCGGCTCCGGCGCCGGCATCGAGGCCGTGAAGAACGGCTCCGCCGATATCGGCCTGGCCTCCCGGGCCCTGAAGGACCAGGAGAAGTCCGCCGGCCTGAAGGAGACCACCGTGGCCCTGGACGGCATCGCCATCATCGTCAACGCCGGCAGCAAGGTTGCCGATCTGACCGTTCAGCAGATCGCCGACATCTTCACCGGCAAGATCACCGACTGGAGCGAGGTGGGCGGCGACCCCGGCGCCATCTCC
>OHAJ01003074.1_pt1 | contig 10872 bp, 8 predicted proteins | sample 1577101 | NCBI WGS metagenome assembly OHAJ01 (sample SAMEA3541531, study PRJEB24748) | human gut metagenome | biome: human gut; feature: human-associated habitat; material: faeces | place: China | collected 2012 | reverse complement strand
CGGTGCCGACAGCCTGAAGCTGGCCCGCCGCGTGGCGCAGATCCTTAAGGAGCATGGCTGGCGCATTGAGAACATCGATGCCACCCTGCTGTGCCAGCGTCCCAAGCTTGCACCCCATATCCCGGCCATGCGTGCCAATCTGGCGGCGGCGTTCGGCCTGCCGGTAGAGGCGGTAAGCGTAAAGGCCACCACGGAGGACGCTCTGAAAATGGGAGAAAAATACCGTGCGCGCTATGAACAGCATTTTGCCCGCCCTATTTTTCACGAACAGGACTTGCAGCACGAGGAGCTGCTGGCCTGTTATCCGGAGCGCTGGGCGCAGTTGGTGAAGAGCATCATAGGAGGGAAAAGCAATGAAACATCTGCACTTTGATGTGGAGACCGCCGGCTTTTACGGCGCGTATTGGGCGTGCACCAGCGGGTCGGATTGTGCGGTGATCGCCATGATTGGGGATGATCCGGAGGATCGGCTTGCATGTTCAGCTGTGAAATGGCTTTGCGGGTGCGGTGTAAATGTACTCACAATGTCGCCCGCGAAAAAGGATTACGGACATCATAATTATCCGCTTGAGCGCGTGAAAACGGCAATTTCGTGGCTGAAAGCCAACGGCAACAGAAAGATCGGCATTGCCGGTGCATCGACCACCGGAACGCTTGCGCTGACAGCGGCTGCCATGTTCCCGGATATCACCCTGACCATTGCCATGACACCCAGCGACTTTGTGTGGCAGGGCTTTCTGCAGGGCAAAAGGGACGGCTGCACGTAAAATAGAACCGAATGTCGGGAAACTTCTCCTGCGCGAGCTGGAGCGCATAGCTCGTATCAGCCAGATAGACATTGCGGCCGTGCTTGTCCACCGCCATGTTGGTATGTTTCCGTTTCATGAAATCGGCCAACTGCTCCGCATTGTCGGACTCTATCCAGCATGCCTTGTATATCTGAATAGGTTCGTAACGGCACAGCGCGTTGTACTCGTGCTCCAGCCGATACTGAATGACCTCGAACTGCAAAGCACCCACCGTTCCGATAATCTTGCGCCCGTTCAGCCGGCTCGTGAAGAGCTGCGCCACCCCTTCGTCCATAAGCTGGTCGATACCCTTGGCAAGCTGCTTGAACTTCTGCGGGTCGGCATTCTCAATGTAACGGAACAGCTCCGGCGAAAAGGAAGGAATGCCGGTGAACTTCAGATTCTCCCCTTCCGTGAAGGTATCTCCTATCTTGAAATTACCCGTATCGTGCAATCCCACGATATCGCCCGGATAGGCGAAATCGACGATGGATTTCTTTTCGGCCATGAAAGCATTGGGCGAAGAGAATTTCATCTGCTTGCCGCTGCGTACATGGAAGTAATTCCTGTTGCGCTCGAACGTCCCGGAACATATCTTCAGGAAAGCGATACGGTCGCGGTGGTTCGGGTCCATATTGGCGTGTATCTTGAACACGAAACCGGTCATCTTGGGCTCGGTCGGCTCCACCGTTCGCGTCTCGGTAGGCGAAGGACGCGGCGAAGGAGCTATCTCGATGAAGGTTTCGAGCAACTCCTTCACCCCGAAGTTGTTGATGGCACTCCCGAAAAAGACCGGTGCGAGTTCGCCGGCCAGATAGAGTTCCCGTTCGAAAGGTTCATACACCCCCTCCACCAGCGACAGGTCGTCGCGCAGTTTCCGGGTATAGGGCCGGATATACTCGTCGAGTTGCGGACTGTCGAGCGAAAGCTTGACAGCCTCAGACACAGTCTGCCGGTCATTGGAGGTGAATGCCGAGAAGCTGCCGTCGTATATGTTGTAAACCCCCTTGAAAGCGGGGCCGCTGCTCACGGGAAAGGAGAGTGGACGGACGGCGATTTTGAGTTCCGTCTCTATCTCGTCCAGCAGGTCGAACGGGTCGCGGCACGGCCTGTCGAGCTTGTTCACGAAGACCATCACCGGCGTCTTGCGCATGCGGCATACGTTCATCAGTTTGCGCGTCTGCGTCTCCACGCCCTTCGCACCGTCGATGACGATGATGACACTGTCTACGGCCGTCAGCGTTCGGTAGGTATCCTCCGCGAAGTCTTCGTGCCCCGGCGTATCGAGGATGTTCACCTTGATGCCTCCGTACTCGAATCCCATGACCGAGGTAGCCACCGAGATGCCCCTCTGGCGTTCGATTTCCATGAAGTCCGAAGTGGCCGTCTTGCGTATCTTGTTGCTCTTGACCGCGCCGGCGACATGTATCGCCCCTCCGAAAAGGAGCAGTTTCTCGGTCAGCGTGGTCTTTCCGGCGTCAGGATGGCTGATGATGGCGAACGTCCTGCGCCTGAGTATCTCTTCCTTCAATCCCATGAATCCTGTCTTGCAGTTCGTATCTTAAAACTCGGAGGAGCTTTTACGCAGGGCCGCCTCGACGGGCTGCTCTATCGGATAGTCCAGCGAATAGTGCAGTCCGATGCTCCGCTTCATGGCCTGCGCCTGCTTGATGATGAGGTAGCCCACGTCTATCATGTTCCTCAGTTCGCACAGCTCCTTGGTAGGCGTCGATTTGAGGTAGAGCTCCTCGTTCTCCTTGAATATGATTTCCAGCCTGCGCAACGCACGCTCCAGCCGGAGGTTGGAACGGACGATGCCCACGTAATTACTCATTATCTGCTGCATCTCCTTCGCGTTCTGGGTAATGAGCACCATCTCCTCGGTCGCCGTCGTTCCGTCGGCATTCCATGCCGGGATACCCTTCTGCAGGCCGTATTCGTGCAGATGGGCGGCACTGTGCCGCGCCGCCTGGTCGGCATAGACCACCGCCTCCGTCAGCGAATTGGAGGCGAGGCGATTGGCGCCGTGAAGCCCCGTACACGAAGTTTCGCCCAACGCATAGAGCCGCCTGATGGAGGTCTCCCCGTTCAGGTCCACCTTCACCCCGCCGCAGCAGTAGTGCGCCGCCGGGGCCACCGGTATCATCTCCTTGGTGATGTCGATACCGATGGAGAGGCATTTCCGGTAAATATTCGGGAAATGGCTGACGGTCTCCTTCGGGTCGCGGTGCGTGATGTCCAGAAAGACATAGTCGTCGCCTCGCACCTTCATCTCGTTGTCGATACTGCGGGCCACCACGTCGCGCGGAGCGAGCGACCCCATCGGATGGTATTTCTGCATGAACTCCTTGCCGTCCTGCGTCTTGAGGATAGCCCCGAAACCCCGCAGCGCCTCGGAGATGAGGAACGAGGGGCGTTCGCCGGGATTGTACAGAGCCGTGGGGTGGAACTGGATGAACTCCATGTTTTCAATCACGGCCTTGGCCCGGTGCGCCATGGCGATGCCGTCGCCCGTCGCCACCCCCGGATTGGTCGTCACGTTATAGACATTCCCCACGCCGCCGGTGGCGATGACCGTCACCCTGGAAAGAATGGTCTTGATACGCCCCCTCTTCAGGTCCATCACGTAGGCACCGTAACACTCGATACCTTCCGTATGCCGCGTCACGAGCTGCCCCAGATGGTGCTGCGTGAGCAAATCTATGGCGAAATGATATTCGAGCACTTCGATGTTGCGGTGGCTCTTGACCTGCGAGATGAGCGTCCGTTCGATTTCGGCCCCCGTCTCGTCCTTGTGATGCAGAATACGGTACTCCGAATGCCCCCCTTCGCGGGCGAGCTCGTATCTCCCCTCCCGGGTTTTGTCGAACCGCGTCCCCCACTGCACGAGGTCCTTCATCAGCTGCGGGGCGCGCGTCACGACCAGCTCCACCGCCTGCATGTCGCAGATACCCCCGCCGCACACCATCGTATCGTCTATGTGCTTCTGGAACGTGTCCGGCTCGTAGGTCACACAGCAGATGCCCCCCTGCGCATAGTTCGTATTGCATTCGTTCATCTCCCCTTTGGTGACGACAATCACATGGGAGTGCTCCGCCGCCTTCAGGGCGAAGCTCAGGCCGGCAGCACCGCTGCCTATCACCAGATAATCCGTTTCGAGGTTCATCGCATGCCTAAATTTTACGTCGTCAATCCCTACTGTGAAACGATTAACGGCAAACAGCGGGGCAAAATTACAAAATTGCCGACAATAATAGCGCCGCACCCGTCATAACCTTCCCCGAAAAAGCCCCTTCCGACCCCTGTGACGGAACGGTTCCGGCCGGAAAGCTCCCGACAGCGCTCGCCGGATACGCCCCAGCCAGGAGATGCCCGGTCAATCGGCAAAGGCCGCTATGCCTCCCGACGGCAGACCACGACCGCCCACCCTTCGCGAACACGCATCCCCTCGGGACGAAGACCGAGCCCGACGGCACGCTCCCCGATGGCCTCTACGTCGCGTTCGAGAATACCGCTCATGATGAGTTCGCCCCCCTCCCGGAGCGCCTGTGCGTAACGCGGCATGTCGGCGAGCAGGATGTTGCGGTTGATATTGGCCAGGATGAAATCGTAACGTTTTCCCGCGATGGCGGACACATCCCCCAGCAGGGGCGTGACACGCCCTTGCACACCGTTTTCCGCAATGTTCTCCCGGCTGTTCTCATAGGCCCAGTCGTCTATGTCCACCGCATCGACGTGCACGGCCCCGCGCTTTGCGGCCACGATGGCGAGCACGCCCGTACCGCTTCCCATATCGAGACCGGAAAGCCCCGACAGGTCACGCTTCATCAGTTCGGCCGTCATGAGCCACGTCGTGGCATGGTGCCCCGTACCGAAAGACATCTTGGGCATGATGACGATATCCAGTCCCTGTACGGGCGCGGGCGAAAAGGGGGCGCGGATGGTACAGACACCGTCCACCTCCACCGGTTCGAAATTGGACTCCCAGAGAGCGTTCCAGTTCTGCGTCTCTATCTCGATATAGGCCGCACCCGTTATTCCGAGACCGGCCAGCATCCTGTCCGTCTCCTCCTTGCACCCGTAGAGCGCCTCCTTCGGAATATAAGCCTTCAGTACACCGGCCTCTTCGGCGAAACTCTCGAAGGGAAAATCGGCCAGCATGGCCGTAACTATCTCTGCCTGCCCGGCATCCGCCACGGGCACGTTCAACTCGACATAATCCATACCGCATGAAGAATCATAAAGTCCGAAACAGTTCGTAACTTAGCGCCAAAGATAACCATTTTACGCCAATACCGCATCCGCCCGGAGAGCCACTCTCGGCGGAGCGTTCCCGAACGACAAGAATACACAGGATGACACGGGCAGAGAAGGAGTGGGAAGTCTATTCCGGCAAATACAGAACATACATCAAGACGGAAAGGGGGCTGGCCGCCAATACGGTAGAGGCCTATATGCGCGACCTGCGCCGCTTCCGCCGCTTCGTCACGGAACGTTACCGGCTCTCCCCTCTCGAAGTGGAAACCCCGGTGGTGGAGGAGTTCTTGAACTCGCTCTTCGAGGCGGGAGCCGAAAAGAGTACCCAAAACCGGACACTGAGCGGCGTAAGCAGCTTCTACGACTTCCTGCTGCGCACGGACGTGCTGGAAAAGTCGCCTGCCGAATTCGTCGAACGTCCCAAATCCGGCCACTACCTGCCCGACACGCTGAGTATCGAAGAGATAGATGCCATCCTCGATGCGATAGACGTATCGACCGCCCACGGTTACCGCAACCGGACGATGATAGAGATGCTTTACAGTTGCGGGCTACGCGTATCGGAACTCACGTCGCTGCACATCTCCGACCTTTTTTTCGACGAAGGTTTCATCCGCGTGCTCGGCAAGGGGAGCAAACAGCGCCTCGTCCCGGTCAGCGACCGCTGCCGCATGCAGGTGGAGACCTACCTGCGCGAATACCGCGGAATACCGGGCGATGAAAAATCCTCCGATACGCTTTTCCTCAACCGCCACGGCCGGAAGCTGTCGCGCATCATGGTGTTCAACGCCATCAAGGCGGCCGCTGCGGCCGCCGGAATCGACAAGGAGGTGAGTCCGCACACCTTCCGCCACAGTTTCGCCACCCACCTGCTCGCGGGCGGGGCCAACATCCGCCAGGTACAGGAACTGCTCGGCCACGAATCCATCACGACCACGGAGATATACACCCACCTCGACACGGGTCGCCTGCACGCCGCACTGAACGAACACCACCCGCTGGGCAAACGCTACCGGGAACGGTAACCTCCGTACCCCGACAAAAAACACCCGACCGCATCGTCTGCGGTCTCCCTCCCGAGTGTCCGCCACCGTCCGTTCGCTACAAAATTTTCAACACGGGCATGGGCTTATCCGAAAAATATTTCCGATATTCGCATACGAAAACAATGTACGATGCGTTGATTTGTCGTTTTCAAAATTACAGCAGCCGCAAAACACCGAGAGAACATACAGGAGGGCCAGCAGCCGGAACCGGAACCGAACCGGTTTCCGGGTTTTTGTTTACGGATACCACAGAAAACCGAAGTGACCGGTTCCTCTCTCCGCACCGCCGCCAGGCGGATGCACGGTCTGCTTCGCATCCGAATCAACATCCTGCATACCGTACTGAAAGAGTGACGAGGCCTCCGGCCTGCGGCACCGGCCCGTCACACACTCTTCCCCGCCGCACCGAACAGAAACAACGACCGTATCATTCATTTTCAAATCAACTATGGAAATCGTTATCATCCTGCTGCTGATTGTTCTGAACGGCATCCTTTCGATGTCCGAGATAGCATTGGTATCGGCGCGCAGGTCGAGGCTGGAGACGGAAGCCCGCAGCGGCAGCAAGCCCGCCCGCGCAGCCCTCGCACTCTCCGGCGAACCGGACAGGTTCCTGTCCACCGTACAAATCGGCATCACGCTCATCGGCATTCTGACCGGTCTCTATTCGGGCGAAGCTTTCGCCGCCGACTTCGCGGTCGTCATCGCACGCGCGGAGATGTTGGCCCCATACGCTTACGGCATCGCCAAAACGGTTATCGTCATCGCCGTCACCTACCTGACGCTCATCTTCGGGGAGCTCGTCCCGAAACGCATCGGCATGGCCATGGCGGAAAAAGTATCGAAAGCCGTGGCAAGGCCCATGAAGGCGCTGTCGCTTGTGGCCGCGCCGTTGGTATGGTTGCTTTCCAAGAGCACGGCACTGGTGACCAAAGCAATAGGGCTCAAAGAGAGCGAAAACAAAGTGACGGAGGAGGAGATTAAGGCCATCGTCCGCGAAGGCATGGACACGGGCGAGGTCCAGGCCGTCGAGCACGACATCGTGGAGCGCGTCTTCAGCCTCGGCGACCGGGACGTTGACTCCATCATGACACACCGCAGCGAACTGGTGTGGCTCGACACGAACGACTCCGCCGAAGAGATACTGCGCAAGGTATGCGCAGACATGCACGACGTCTATCCCGTCTCCGACGGCCGGCCGGACGAACTGGCCGGTGCGGCGCACATGAAAGACCTCTTCGGTAACATTCACCGGCCGGATTTCCGTCTGTCCTCCATTCTGAAACCGGCCAACTGCCTTCCCGAGAACCAGAGCGTCTATGAAGCGCTCGAAGAGTTCAAGCGTACCAATTCGGCCTACGGCTTCATCATCGACGAATTCGGCGACGTGCTGGGCATCGTGACACTCCGCGACATGATGGAGGCCCTCGTGGGCGAGGTACCGGATGAAGACGAGGAGGCGGAGATGGTACGGCGCGAGGACGGAAGCTGGCTGGTAGACGGACAGTGCTCGTTCTACAACTTTCTCGAACAGTTCGACCGCGAAGAGCTCTACCGCGACAACGAATACAACACCCTGAGCGGACTCCTCCTCGACGAGCTGAAACACATCCCCTCCACCGGCGAAACACTCTCCTGGAACGGTTTCCGTTTCGAAATAGTCGACATGGACGGTGTGGTGTGATCACCCGTCTGGACAGCACCAGACGCAGACTCCACAGCTATGTGGAAGGTAAGATTTCCAGACTGGAAGAACTGGAAACAGAGAGGATTCAGTACTTTGCAGAAGGAGAACCTGCAATCGAAAATCACTGGCAGAGAGCAGTCAGCGGGGCAGATTTTACGGATACAATCTGAGAAAAACAAAAGATTGTGTTTATAGTGTAATAGCCTAAACAGTGATAGAAAAAGTAACAGAATGGAAAAAATCACCGGGCACAGTCCTGCATTATTGTTGGAAAATGTGCGGATCATGTACTTAGAAATTTCAATAATGTGATCAGCGTTTACATTGAAGCTCCCCGTCATGCCTGTGTGGACAGAATCTGCAAAATGCTGAATGTAACACCGAAACGGGCAGAAGAACTGATCAAAAAAACAGATAAATACAGGTATGAATATTACAAATGTTATGCAGGTGATGACTGGAGAAATCCGATCAATTACGACTTCACATTAAACAGCGACAGGATTGGCTGGGAGCGCTGCGTGAAGGGAGTGACACCGGTGTGTCAGAATTCACATAGAATATGGCATGTACTTTTTTGTACAATTTTTGATTAAAAGAAGGGCGTTTTGATAGAAATAAATATCAAAACGCCCTTCTTTTTTTACGTGTGTCCAGCAAAGCTGGACTACACTTGCCGGTGTAAGTCCGGTCACGGTAATCGCCAGTGAGCCGTGTAGCTAAACTCGGTGCGTTGCAGTAATGCAGGGTACTAAGCGAGTGGATAAAGTAACCTCGGTAAGAGGGGCGAGCAATTATGCAGACCGTAACATAAAGTGAATTCTGCCGTATCGTTAGAAAGGTCTCTGAAAAGAGAGCAAAGGGAAGCTGAACCTTGGGCGTATGGGTGAAAGCCATGGAACGTGTGAAGAAACTGGAAAGCAGCACGGAGGAATCCCTCGGTATATAGGAAACGGTATGTATGAAAAGTGTGGTTCGGAACTGGAGAGACCCTACCCATCACCGAAAGGTAAAAAGAAAGCGTATAAGCTTGGCGAAATCGTATTTCTGATGGGAGGGAGTCGGAGAGGAACATAGTACCGATAATGACTGTGCAAGAAAACGCAGTCTATGGGAAGGTTCCTTGCTTCATTCATGTTTGTAGAGAGGGTAAGAGTGAGAGAATGTCATGCAGACTAACAACTCCAAAGAAAAAGTTCGACAACTTCAAAACAAACTATATCTGACAGCCAAGAAATGTGATAGCCGAAGATTTCATGCACTTTACGATAAGGTATATCGTGATGATGTACTTTTTGAAGCATGGAAACGGGTAAAAGCTAACAAGGGTTCCAGTGGTGTAGATGGTATCGGAATCGAAGATATTGAAGAGATGGGAATTGAAAAATACCTGTCAGAAATCAAATCGGAACTGATGGATGGAAAGTATAAACCATCCCCAGTAAAGCGAGTTATGATACCAAAACCAGACGGAAGTGAAAGACCTCTTGGAATACCAACAGTCAAGGACAGAATTGTGCAGATGGCTACCAAGATAGCAATAGAGCCAGTATTCGAAGCTGACTTTAGAGATTGTTCCTATGGATTCCGACCGAAAAGAAGTGCCAGGCAAGCACTGGAAGTGGTAAGGAAAGCGTGTAACAACAAGGGCTATTATGTAGTAGACGCAGATATTGAGAAGTTCTTTGATAACGTAAACCAAGATAAACTGATGAAACTGGCAGAGCAGAGAATATCAGACCGTAGGATATTGAAGCTGATAAGACAATGGTTAGTATCAGGAGTATTATACGGAAATGTACTGACAATTTCCGAACTGGGAACAAGCCAAGGTTCAGTTATATCTCCGTTATTGGCAAACATCTACTTAAATACACTGGACAGACTGTGGGAAAAGTATGGACTTACTCACGGTATTCTTGTAAGGTACGCAGATGATACAGTCATCATTTGCAAGAATAAGAAAAATGCAAATCACGCACTGAACTTATTGCAGTACATCATGGCAAAACTGGATTTAAAGCTACACCCAGTAAAAACAAAGATTGTCAGCATGTGGGACGGAAAAGAGGGATTTGACTTTCTTGGAATGCACCACAGAAGAATGACAACGGAAACAAGCAAAGGACAATTGTATAAAGAAACTTATCAGTACCCGAGCAGGAAAGCCATGAAGAAGATGAAAGCAGAAATCAAAAAGAATGTAAACGGTCGAAGTCTGTTAGTTGCAAAGGAAGAGGATTTAATAAAGAATCTAAATCCGAAAATCATAGGTTGGAAGAATTATTATTCCACCAAAACAAATGAGACATGGATGCAGGAATTAGACTGGTATATTATCTGCACCTTTACAAGATGGTATAACAAGAAACACCAAAGGCGTAAACATATGTCAAGAGTGGGATTTGTTAGAAATAGCATTTACGAAAAAGGATTAAAGAAAATGGCTAGAGCATGACGTAATGCTGTAGAAAGAAGAATGTCGGAAAGCCGTGTGAGGGAGAACCTCATGCACGGTTTGATGAGGGGAAAGAGGGCGGATGCCCTCTAACCTACTCTACAAGACGTTTGGCGGTTTTTTCTTTATTTCCATGTTCTTCGGCAAGGAGCCATTGTATGTATGATTTGATGGTTTATTTCATCCAGCGTGGTTGACAGATTCAGTGTGGTCTGTGGGGCATTGCCGGATATTGCCGGTTCGGCATCAAGAATAGCCTTTGTGTCAGTGTAAGTGATATAAGGTGTCTGGGTGATCACAACCAGTTCTTTAATAACATGATGAAGCTGATCCAGGTTTCCGGGCCACGGAAAAGAATGCATAAGATCCATGGCTTCTGCTTCAAACCCAATAATCTGTTTTCCAATAGTGATATTCATCCGATGAATATAAAGAGCTGTAATGCTTGAAAGATCATTGATGCGTTCACGTAAAGGAGGAAGCCGTAAGGTAAGACAACTTAGCCTGTTTTCAAGATAAGAACGACACAGATCTTCCTGTCCCTTGGAAAAATTTTCAAGCGTTATAGAAAAAATCAGGCGGTTTCTTTTGGAAAGCCTTGAATTGTCTATATAGGAAAACAGGTTATCCAGTTGA
>OHAJ01003061.1_pt1 | contig 10906 bp, 7 predicted proteins | sample 1577101 | NCBI WGS metagenome assembly OHAJ01 (sample SAMEA3541531, study PRJEB24748) | human gut metagenome | biome: human gut; feature: human-associated habitat; material: faeces | place: China | collected 2012 | reverse complement strand
GGCAGCTCGACCCAGGTGAACAGACCGCCGTTGGGGAGGGTGAATTTTGGTGACAACTGCATTATGGTATCTGTCCATATCGTTGCCCCACAGTGTATAGTCAAATGTGTAAGGAGCTACACGTGAGATGGAATAGTTACCACCCTTTGACTGTAATGGAAGCATAACGCCTGATTCCATTAACTTTGCTTCTGCGATTGCTTCAAGTGCAAATTTCTCAGAAACGGTTTCAGCTTCATCAGCTTTCTGGTAAGCTGCCCAAAAATCACCGAGTTCTTTGTCATACAGCTCTGCAGATACTTCTTCATAATTAGCCGGAGCTACTGCTTCTTCGCTGCTGCCTGATTCTGTACCGGCTTCTGTGTCTTCGACAGCATTTGCATCATCTGCGGCATTGTTCTTATTGCCACATGCAGTCATGCTGACTGTCATAGCAAGTACAAGCATAAGGCTTACTACTTTTTTCTTCATAATATTTCCTCCTGTAGAAATAATCTATATAAACGCTTATGCGCTTATATCATAATTTTTCCTGTTTCTCTGCGGTAAAAAACGTTTCCTGATCCGTGCTTTCAATTTCAATGTGTTATCATTGCGCCACGTTATCGTGCTAAATTATTTTTTTACAACCAAAAAAAGTGCCAACAGACTTTTCCGTCTATTGCACTCACTAGATACAAGTGTCTTTTTCCCGCGTACAACACTTCTTCTATTATACATGCATCTGCGATTTTGTCAATAGTTTTTCTTTTGTCACTTTCTTCCTTATACACACGTTTTATCATATGTTTTCCCGCTGTTTTCTCTCCCATCGTTTCTTTATTACAGCTTAATTACAGCTTATTGCAATGCCTCTGTCTCCTCATATCTCTTTAAGCTTTTATTGCTTTACTTATGTACTGTATTATCTCGATATCAGAGCATTGCCTTAATATGTATTATACAAAGCAGTCGACATTTGTCAATAAAAATTTGTTTACCAAGAAACATTTTTCTCGTTGACATAGTAAAAAAAGAGCAGGGATGCCCCGTATTAGGGGCCTTTCCCTGCTCTTTGTCTCTATTCATTTTCCCGACTAACTTTTACAGACATCCGCCTGTCAAAATCTGTTATCTATTAAACGCCTTTTTTTCGAATTTGTCAACCAGCTTTTCCATACATCCATCTTCAAAAGGACTATTTAACCCTGCTTCCACGATCACATTGGTAAAGAAATCACGTGCGGAAAGATTACAGAGTTTATAGTAATTCTTCCATGCTTTTTCAAAGTCTTCATCCATCATGACTTTGAACTGCATCGCACACACACTTGCAAGACAGTAATCAATATAATAGAACGGGCTGCCAAAAATGTGCGGCTGTTTCTGCCAGAAGCCGCCTTGTCCAAAGAAAGGATCTTCTTCGTAATCCATGTGCGGGCGGTAAACTTTTTCCAATCCTGCCCAGACTGCCTTGCGTTCTGCCGGTGTCATCTCCGGTTTTTCGTACACAATGTGCTGGAACTCGTCCACCATACATCCGTATGGGACAAATGCAGCGGAATCTTCCAGATGCATTTTCAGGTAATCGTCTTTCCGGTCGCCAAAAAATAATTCCATCCAGTTATAGGTGAAGTACTCCATCGACATGGAGTGGATTTCGGCTGTCTCCATCGTGATATCGGCGAACTCACGGATCTCTTCGTCTCTTAACAGATATCCCTGGAATGCATGGCCACATTCATGGGTGATGACGTCCACATCTCCGCTTGTTCCGTTGAAGTTTGCAAAAATAAACGGATTCACTCCATAAAACAAACTGCCACCGTCCGTATTGGCAAAAGCCGACACGGATTTAAGCCACGACTTCACTTTCTTACGCTCCAGCATTTCCTTGAAATCGTAAGCTGAGCATTCTGTTATCAATGTATTGTTATGTATCTGCATTATTCGTATAATATTTAATTCTTATCACAAAGGTAGTGATAATATGATAAATTCAAGTGTTTTAACTTACAAAGAAAGTCTCAAGTCTGCTAAGAGAACAGCCGTTTCCGTTTCATCTTTCGGTGCATCTTTGGGCTTCCATGCCACAACAAACCGTACAGATGCAGATTGCACCTTATAACCTCTTTGTTCCCATTCAGATAACGTGCCCTGCATTCTTGATGATAATTTTGCTATAGGTTTATCGGTCGATGAACTATACAAGAAGAAATCATTGTAAATTAAAGAATCTCCTCCTCTTAGTGCTAAAACCTCTTGTTTCCGTTCTTTGAAGAATCCCAAATTGACATCTTTGTGAGAGAGTTGCAGTACAATTTCTTCAGGCATGTCATATTGTCGCTGATCCATAAGATAGCGGTCTGCACTCAAATGATTGAAACAATCACTGTTTGTATGTATGAACAGCCTGTTTTTCGCACGGGTTATTCCTACGTAATATCGACGCATCAGATGGGCATCCTTTACATAATTGTCGGATATGAGCATATACACATCGTCAAACTCTCTGCCTTTGGCCTTGTGAATAGTTGATACCACAACGTCGGCTCTTGATGTGTCGCAAAAGTCTTCCACTGACGACTCAAATACAAACTCCTTGAAGTCACTGAAATATTTTGTTTTGTTGGTTTGTTCAAACAGTTCCACACACCGCTTCACATACATCAAGCTTAGACTCCTGTCATAAGTAGAGAAGGTGTTATGCTTGGCTTCTTCCCACAGCTCTTCCGTGATTAACGGTGTTTTTATCCGCTTGTTTATATACCTCAGGAAATATCTCATTTCGGCCATATTCCAAAAACGTAGGCCGTCCATTGATTGTATCAGTTTACTGTTTATGCCATGTTTCCGCAAAAGAGCCATCAGGATAACGGCCTCTTCATTTGTTTGGGTCAGTACACAAGAAGTTCCTTTATCCCTATGTTGAAGCAAGTTTTCGACGAGCGGCTGATACATATATTCCGATTGATAGCGTATCACTTCAACCCAACCCTTTTCTTTTCTCATGGAGATAATTGGTGTACTTTTTATCCTTTTATGTATATTTTTCAAGAATCCGTTGGCAAAATCCACCGGCTGGCGCGCACTGCGGTAATTTTCGGTCATTTCGACAAACGTGCTTCCGCTTTCTTGTGCCAGTCGGTACATATAACCGGAATCGGAACCGCGGAATTCATAGATGTTCTGGTCATCGTCTCCCACTGCTATCACACGCATCTCCTCATAATTAGCTATTAAAGCCTTTACAAGCGCATGCTCTTCAGCTCCCATATCCTGAGCCTCATCTATAACCAATACTGTCTTACCGATTTTGTTTGGTTCTACTTCTCCTTGGCATATCATCTCGGCTGCCTTTGAAACGACATTCTTTGAATCCTCAAGATTTCCTATCCGTCCCAGGAGGTCGAAGCAATAAGAGTGGAAGGTTTTTATTTCGACAAAGTGGGCGGCGTTGCCTATCAACTCCATGAGCCTTTGTTTGAATTCCGTAGCGGCTGCCCTTGAAAAGGTCAGCATCAGGAGCTGTTCGTGTTTCACATCTTCAAGTAGCAGAAGTGAGGCCAGTTTGTGGACCAATACACGTGTCTTTCCACTACCTGGGCCGGCTGCAACCACAATGCAACGTGAAACTTTATCTGAGATAATATCCAATTGCCGTTTGGATAACTGTCCGAATAATTGTTTGTACTTATGTGGTGTCAAGTTACGTTGTATCTCGTTTGCTCTGTCTCCTTTGAAATATTTTATGACAAACTTTCTGTAGTCCATTTGGAAATAGTCCTGAACATATTGCAAGGCCGCATGATAATCTTTTACCATCAGATTGGCATATTCGCCTACAATATGCACTTGCTGGATTTTCAACTTGTAGAATTCGTTGAGCATCCGATAGTCGTCTTGCTTGTATCTCGACTTGTTGTCCTTTATTCTTTGGATATTCATGGCATTATAAAGTACCAAAAATCCGCCTTCAAGTTTTAGTGAACCGATTTTCGACAAATACAGAAGTGCTTCTTCCACGTCTTCTAATTGAATGTCATCAAGTCTGCTGAAAAGGGATTGAGTGCTTGACTTTATTCGGTTCAGAAGTTCTACCACGGAGAACTGGATGGCTTTACCGGGCATGTTTTCCTTTTCTGCATAAGAAGCTGATTGATATAGCCATTCCACGGCAAAACGGCTTATCTCCAATCGCTTCTCAAAGCGTCTCATAGTAGACTCGAAGTCTGCCTGGCGACTTATTTCCATATTGCGGACCGCATCTTCTTTCTTACGGGTGTACCCCTTGATGGTGAGGAAATAGAGCAGCGTCCGGATATCTTTTTCTTTGGATGTGCTGATTCCGTCGTTCACGGCATTTTCATTCAGTTGCTTGCATGATATTCGTAAAGTTCCGTCGGGAATATGATTAAGGATGTATTGTTCAAGTTTTGCAAAGCGTTCGAGGAGGATTTGTGACTTTCGTTCCGAATCACCTGCATCCTGCAAATAGGCAGATATATCTTTACTGTCTGCCAATATACCTTCCTGTCGCATGCGCTCCACTACAGATATAACATCTCTTTTGCTTAGTCCCAAAATGTCTGCCAGATAATCGATTCGTGATTCTGCTTCCGAATCCTGAGCCTTGGCGATATGTTTTTGAGAAATCAATGACTTGATGATACGGACTGCCTTTTCTATTTCATCGCTGCCAAAAAGTAGTGATGCTGCTATGCGTTCTCTTGCTTCGTCCATATTCTTTACCGTTATTCCCGTGGCATATACATGAGGTACATTGTTTCCTCTTACCAAGTATCCGCTTTGTTCCAAAGCTGCTAATGCTGTCCGTACACGGGTCTCAATGTCAGATACCGAATCATCCCATCCTGCTTGCCGGGCAATTTCCAACGCAGAACAGTTGACTTTCATACGGTGTTTGGTAAGGTCTTTGACGGCTTTCCATACCTGTTGTATTTCACTAATGCTAAGTTTCGTTTGGTTTAGCAATATAAAATGCTTGTCCAAATCATTGTCACTGTAAAGCACATAACAACGTGCGCTAAGACCAGGATCACGACCTGCCCTGCCAGCTTCCTGTACATAATTCTCCAGCGAATCGGAAATATCATAATGCACTACAAGACCGACATCTTTCTTATCGACTCCCATACCAAATGCAGACGTGGCCACGATGATGTGTGCCTGATCGTTCATAAAAGCATCTTGGTTGGCAATTTTTTCATCGGCTTCCATTTTCCCATTGAAAGGGAGTGCCTTGTAACCGTCACGAGTCAGTTTTGCAGCCAGTTCCTTTGTCCGTTTGGTGCGTGACACGTAAACAATTGCCGGACAATCGGCTTCTGCTACAAGTTCTCTCAATTTTAAATATTTGTCATTGTCATTCTCTACATGTATGACGGAATAGTGTAGATTTGTTCTTGAGGCTGTTGATGCGAATAATTCCAAGTTCAAATCCAAAGTCTGCTTGAAATAGTCACAGATGTCTTGGATTACTTTCTGTTTTGCCGTGGCCGTGAAACAGGATACAGGTATCGGGGTTTTGCATTTTTTCTTTTGCTGGTATTTCTGGATGAATTTGCCAATGTAGAGGTAGTCAACTCTGAAATCCTGCCCCCATGAAGAAAAGCAGTGCGCTTCGTCTATCACAAACCTTACAACGTGGCGCGCCATCAATATTTTCTCGATTGTTTTTGAACGGAGCATTTCGGGAGAGATATACAACAACGAGGCTTCTCCGTCTTGTACTCTTTGTATTGACAGCGATCTTGTGATGGGGTCTAACATCCCATTTATGGTTACGGCATCCGTGATGCCTCTGTCGGCAAGGTTGTCTACCTGGTCTTTCATCAAAGACTGCAAGGGGGAGATGACAACCGTAAGCCCGTGCACGGAGTGTCCCGCCATGAGTGCAGGCAGTTGGAAGGTAAGTGATTTACCACCGCCGGTAGGAAATATTGCCAGCAGCGATTTCCCTTTTACCGCAGCTTGGGCAGCACGTTCTTGCAGTGGCTCGCCTTCGTATGTCCGGAAGCGCTCATATCCGAAAAATGTTTTTAGGTTATGGAGCACATCCAATTGCGTATGGCAGTAGTCGCAGCCTTCTTTGCAAGTAGTGTGTCGCAGAAGTTTTATGATAAATTCCACTTCCGGATAATTATAAAGTACCCATCCGGGAGTGATGGAGCGGTAATCGGTGGTGTCAATCAGAGCCAATGCGTATGCCAATCCACATGGATATTGGTTGATGAGCATGTCAAGATCGGCATGTTGGCAAATCTTTCCGGCATAAAGTTCTTTAATAAGTTCAGGTATTCCTTTATGGATATACTCCGCACTTACCATACTGAGAAATCCTTCAAATTCCTTCTTGTCCTTCAGCAGCGATGCAAATAGTATACGCTTTTCTTTCGGTAATGAATGCCAGCATGCTATTTCATCCAACAATAAGTCTTTTGCTTTCTTGCAATCGTTCACCGGATTGTTCATTTGTTCGCTCATCAGTTTGTCATCTTTCACAAGCCTGTGGTAAGGGTGTTCAGGGAACAGTAAAGGCGAAACATAAAGTGTATCAACTAAAATCCAGCGGCATATTTTGTCCGTAAACAGGTATTTAGCATCATGGTGAACGATATTGTGTCCGCAGATGTAGTCTACATCGTTTAAGAAAATGAATAGTTCTTCTTTTGAGGTTTTATGAAATGTCGTGTTATCATGCTTGAGGGCTCCTATATCATGGATTCTATGGTCTTTCAAGCCTATTTCAACATCTACTATGGCATAATTGTGGGCACTACATGGTACAGAGGTGGTTTTATTGCCGATGATATTGTTTCTATCCTCGGTTTTCTTGATTCCTATGAGTTTGCTCCATATTGACATATCTCAATATAATAAATAGTTTTACAACTTGAATTTGTTATGTATCTGCATCGTTTTCTTATTGTTGTTTGGGTATAACATCCCAATATCATACACAAAGGTAAGGATAAAACCGAAGAATCTGTTAAAAACATCGCTTTCTTTTGATTTTTATGCGTTTACATCTCTTTATTTATGAATAAAAATCGTACTTTTGCAGTCAAGAGCTGTGGTTGCTTATGGATGCTTATTTTCGGATTTGCGATATAATTGCAACACGTGTACGCAAGTTGCTCATACAGAGATACTGTTGATTTTGAAGAAGTCAAATAAGAATTTGCTAAACGCTTAATATATAGAAAAAGAGCTGAAGGTCATTGACTTTCAGCTCTTTTTCTATTTGAGAGATATATGCTTGTTATGATGTACTTACTGATTAGGAAGGTTAGAAGAATAGATGTTTTTTCTTAAAGCGATTTATATAAATATTTAGGACTAAAAATAGATATAAAACAGCGTTTGGGAATCAAGTGTTTCTAAACGCTGTTTTATATGGCTGGAATATGTTTTATTATATAAATAAAGAAACAATAAAATAAACACCGGCTGCTAAAAGTCCGCTGACCGGAATTGTAAGAATCCAAGCCGTCATCAGGCTTTTGGTAACTCCCCAACGAACAGCAGAAAGGCGTTTTGTTGCGCCTACTCCGATGATTGCTCCTGTGATAGTATGTGTCGTACTTACAGGAATTTTCAACATTTCCGTGATGTAGAGAGTGAAAGCACCTGCTGTTTCGGCAATCACTCCTTCCAGTGGAGTTACTTTGGTGATTCTGGTTCCCATTGTTTTTACTATCTTCCAACCTCCGGACATGGTTCCGAGTGAAATGGCCGTAAAACAGGAGAAGGCAACCCAGTCGGGCAGATCATTGATACTATTTATGCCCATCCCCAATCCCATGGAATGTGCGGCTATCATGGCGGCAGCTATGATACCCATTACTTTCTGAGAGTCATTCAGACCATGTCCGACACTGAAAAGGGCGGAGGATACAAGTTGTAATCTCTTGAACCATTGCTCTGCGGTATGAGGATGAGCTCGCCGGCAGATATAAAGTACGAACAAAGTGAATCCGAATGCAATGACCATGCCAATAAAAGGAGCCAAAAAAATAAATGCTGCAATTTTTAGGATGATATTAAGTTGAATAGCTTCAAATCCGTTTGCCATGATAGCTGCTCCTGCAAATCCTCCGATAAGGGTATGAGAAGAAGAGGAGGGGATACCTTTCCACCAAGTAATCAGATTCCAAGTGATAGCGGCAATAACTCCTGCTAATATAATCGGTAAAGTAATATATTGCTCTACTACGGTTTTGGATACAGTGTTGGCAATTCCGAATCCGCCTATTATATATTTAGCGATAAAGAAAGCAACGAAATTAAAGAAGGCAGCCCATAATACAGCTTGGAAGGGGGTAAGAACTCTCGTAGATACGATAGTGGCAATGGAGTTTGCAGCATCGTGAAAGCCGTTGATATAGTCGAATATCAGAGCTAGGATAATGATAGTCACTAATAATTCCATGTGTTCAGGCTTCTTTTATGCGTACTTTACAATCAGGCTTTTCAGAATTTTACCTACATGCTCTGCAGCATCGGTTGTCTTTTCCAGTTCGTGCATGATTTCTTTAATCTTGATAAGTTCGATACAATCTTTTTCTTCTTCAAAGAGTTTGGTGATGAAGAACTCATATACATCATCCGCTTGGTTTTCGATTTCATGCAGTTTGGAGCAATATTCTCGGAGGAGTGTCGGCTTTTTGCGGAATGTTTCGAGTTCATCCATAGCTTTACAAATATATATAGCTTCTTCTTGGATCAAACGGCTCAGTTCTTTTCCGCTTTCAGAAATAGGACGAGGATTATAAATGGAAATCCTTTTGGCACAACTGTTTATTCCGTCGATGACATCATCCATACAAGAAGCTAAGTCATGAATATCTTCACGGTCAAAGGGAGTGATGAATGTAGTTCCTAATTCATCAAAAATCAGATGTGTCAGTCTGTCTCCTTCCCGTTCGAGGTCTTTGATCTTTTTGTAGTACTCCGAGCGTTCTGCCGGTTGGTCATGTTGCAGACTTTCTACTAAAGCAACAGATGAGGCAGAAAGTACTTCTGATAATTGTTTCAGTAACGGGAAAAACTTCGGTTCCTTTGGGGTAAACCGACTAAAAAAAGAATTTTTCATAAGTGTAAAAACTTTAAATTGTTTTTTCTACTTTATTTATATTAGTAACAAATGAATACAGACTATGGTTTGGGCAGTTTAAAATTTCAACTTGGTGCGTATGACCTCAATTACGGCAGGCAATATGGATATGAATATAATGGCTACAATGAGTAGTTTTAGATTTTCCTGCACAAACGGGAGATCGCCGAAGAAATATCCTGCATAACAGAATATAGTTACCCAGACAGCTCCACCAACCAAATTATATACCATAAAATAGTAGTAATTCATTTTCCCCATTCCTGCAACGAAGGGGGCAAATGTACGTACTATGGGGATAAAGCGTGCCAGGATAATGGTTTTGCCACCATACTTCTTATAAAATTCGTGCGTTTTCTCCAAGTGACTTTGCTTGAATATCTTGGATTTAGGATTGTTGAATAGCCTTCGACCAAAGAAATGCCCAATCATATAATTGCATGAATCACCTAATATGGCAGCAGCAAATAATATGATAACGAGTATGTGTATGCTGATAGGCATATCGGGTAACGCAGAGATCGCTCCGGCAACGAAAAGTAAAGAGTCACCCGGGAGGAAAGGAGTGACTACTAATCCGGTTTCACAGAAGATTATGATGAATAAGATAGCATAGGTCCATGCATGATAATCACGCACAATCATGACCATATATTGGTCAATATGGAGTATAAAATTGAGTAAAAAATCCATTTTATATACTTTGATTGTTATTAAAAGGAAAAGATAGGAACAACAAATAAGGCATAGAAAATATGAATTTTCTATGTCTATAAAAGGTATAAAATGGCTAAATGAGTATATGACCTAATGTATAGATGTGATATCTATCGGAATATTTGATAAAATTAGTATAGAATGAGAAACCTGTCCATTGATTCTTAGGAAGTTGAATCTTTAAAGAACTTAATATCCGGATAGTAACGGAATGAATATTGAATCTAAGTAACTTTGAAGGAGAGAAATAACGGAAGGAGGATGGATTTAAGACACCGTCACTGTCATTGTAGTCCTGCTTTCCTGTATTTTCTTTTGCTTTGACGAGTTTCTTTTCTTTCCCTAGTTGTTTTATCATAGTTTTAGTTTCGGGATGAAAAGCATTAACACAAGTTTGTATATAGGTACTACCGGTTTCTGGCCGATATGCTTCTTGCCTTTCGTCGGAAATCAACTGGAATCCCCAACTTAAAAATATACCTAATAATATACAGAATATGTACTTCATCATAACGGCCACAAATGTAGAAACTATTTTTATATGAAATACATATTCACAAGTATAATTAACAATTATATCTACGGCTGTCGGGAACTGTTTTCTACATTTACTCTCATAAATCTCATTGGAGTATATGTTATCCCGTTAGTACATTGCTTCTTATTCATCTTTTAAATCCTAAATGAATGGCGTATGTGGATGAATGGACAGTCATTTTTCTGTCTGAGCACTCTTATTAGTAGAAATGTAATTTATTAACCTTTAAAAAGCATCAGTATGAGAAATGTAGAAAAGCACTTGGTTGGATAACTGTTTATTTATTATTTTGCAATTTTCCTTGTTTTCAAATGGATATTATAAAAGATATACCCGAATTTCTGCTTCCTTTAAGATTGATTTGTTTTGCCATTCAATGAGATTGCTGTAACTTTGCGTCCGGTTTAAAAAGATTGTATGTTATGGAATTACCCAAAGACCCGATGATGCTGTTTAGCGTTATCAATATGAAGTTGCGCGATTGCTATTCTTCACTTGACGAACTTTGTGAAGATATCAATAACGCCACTAAC
>OHAJ01003058.1_pt1 | contig 10910 bp, 10 predicted proteins | sample 1577101 | NCBI WGS metagenome assembly OHAJ01 (sample SAMEA3541531, study PRJEB24748) | human gut metagenome | biome: human gut; feature: human-associated habitat; material: faeces | place: China | collected 2012 | reverse complement strand
CTATCATTCAAGTAGAAAGTGGCGGTACGGCAGAAGATGTTATGCAGAGTTCGGATGCAACAGTGGGAACTGCAAGAGCAATAAAGGATATGGGGATGGAAAAAAAGATTAAAATGGTTGGCTTTGATAATTCGGTAGAAGAAATTCAACTTTTGGAAGAAGGGGTTTTTGATGGAATCATCATTCAGAAACCATTTAATATGGGGTATATGGGGGTGGAACAGGCAATTGCCCTGTTAGAAGGGAAAACAGTAGAAAAAACACTTGATTCCGGCTGTAAACTTATTACCAGAGACAATATGTATGAAGAAGAAAATCAAAGATTGCTTTATCCGTTCTCGGGACAATAAGGTAAATTGTATTCAAAAAAAGGTTAAAAATTTCCAAATAGGAAATTTTTAACCTTTTTTAGTAAGATATTCAATTTCATAATTATTTAATAAAGTTTATACTTAGTACAAGTCTTAAGGGAAAAGATAAGATTAAAGAACTAGGAGGAAGAAACGTGGGAAAAATTAAACAAAATCCTTTTGTACAAAAGGTAGGGTTTAACAGAATCGTGTTATGCGGTGTTTTGCTTCTCTTGTACGGATTTTTCTGTGCAATGACACAGGGCAGATTCGCTGGAACAACTCGTATTCTGAGCGCTCTCAACTATGCATACTTTTTAGGGTTCTTATCATTGGGAGTTACATTCGTAATCGCAACAGGCGGAATCGACTTCTCTATCGGACCAGTTATGTTCTGTTGTGCATTGGTTGCAGGTTACAGCCTGACAGCACATGGTGTACCTATGGCAGCAGCAATGATAATCAGCTTACTTGTAGGACTTGTGTTTGGTGTCTTTAACGGATATCTTGTAGCATATTGGTCAGTACCTTCATTCATCACTTCAATGGCAAGTATGAACATTGCAAAAGGTATTGCATCTGTATACACAAAGACACAGTCAGTCAGCTGGCCACAGGCATCACAGGAAGGTGGAGACCGGACGGACGGCAGATGTTTATCGGCTACTTTATCATGGGACGCAGCGAGAACAGCCGCAACCGCGTGTTTGACCCCGTGCCCGAGCGCGGCGGCATCTGCACCATCGCAGCGGACCCCGCAAAGCTGGAGGACCCCAGCCTCATTATTTACAATCCGGTGCTGACGCTGGGCAAGACCCATATCGTGACCAACGGCGACCAGACCGATACCATTTATGACCTGATGAGTCAGGGCAAGAGCTTTGCCGATGCCCTGCGCACCCGCACCTTTGAGCCGGACTGCCCCAACTACACCCCCCGAATCTCCGCTGTGGTGTACGCCGACGGCATGAATAACGCACATTTTCCCTTGCTCCACTTCCGTTGTAACGCCACGCAGCACCTGCACTTTACTATCACCGGTGCCATAACTTTTTTTCAGATCCTTTACTTCAATATACATTGCATCCTCCAATCTACTCCGTGCAACTTGCACTCGCCTTAACATAACGCTGTTATGTTGTCTGTTATTTTTAAGGAGCTATCTCTGAAACAGCTCCTATAGTAACCTTATTTCATCAACATTTTCCAACAGTATTTTCTGACCGTATATCAGGTACGGTCATTGCCCAAACTGCGGAACATTCCATACCAGCCATTCACCATATAATGTGTCGCCTGCTGGATATTGTCGAGTGCGGTCAGAGTCTTGTAGTGATTGGGGCCGAAGTAGAAGAACAGCTGGGTAGGTTCCTTGCCGGCAGGGTCGAACTTCGTGCTCATCTCCGCAGAATAGTCCTTGATGTAGCCGCTGCCTTGAGTCTCCATCTTGGAACTCAGTTTGGTCTTTTCAAAGTCGGCATCTGCCAAAAATACTGAAGAGAAGAACTGGTTCTTGAAAGCAATCCAGTCCAGGCGTTCCGGAACTTCCTTTTCGTCGTTCTTGTTGGCGGACAGATAATCGGTACCCTCTCCGGTGATTTTGTAAGTCAGTTCAGCCAGACGGTTCTCGTAGGTGTAACCCTTCTCTATTTGACGGGCACGCTGAGACCACTCGATATCCACATAATTGTTGGTAGCCGCCAGCTTGCCTTCCATATTGACTGCCTGAATAGTAAAGTCTATCAGGTATGTGTCATTGTGCATGCTGTAGGTAAAGTCGATATAGCTGTTGCTGTCTGCCGACAAACGCATGGTGACGGTACTGTCCGTACGGTTTACTGCGGTGAAATAATAGTCTTCCGTCTGGATAGTCTCTTGCTTGTTGTAAAAGAGGAAATTCATGGAGGCGTCATTGCCGCTGAACAGTGTGACGGGGGTCGTCTTGTCTTGTCCCATGTATTCCTTCAGCGTGGCCGAAGCTATGCGTCCGCCTTTTGTATCTACGGTTATTTCTGCCAGGTTGTTCTGGATGGTTATCTGCGAGTTGGTTCCTTGACGGGCGTCGAAGAAGAGGGCAGTGGAGTCAACGCTTGCTTCCGCTCCGCTTTCGTTGGCCAGGGCTGCTTCCGCCTTGGCTTTCAAGTCGGCTTCGCGCTGTTGCACCTGGGCTATGGAGTCGTAGTAACGTTGCTGTGCTTCCAACTGCTCCTGGCTGGGACGGCTCAGAAAGCTGAAACCTACTAACAATATCGCTATCAGAACAAGACCTGTGATGGTATTTTTATCCATTCTTTGTTGATTACAAATTACTTATTACAAATTATTTCTTTTCGTTTTCATTTTCGATGGCGGCCTTCACGAATGCTACGAACAGTGGGTGCGGATGCAATACCGTACTGCTGTATTCGGGATGGAACTGGGTACCGACAAACCACTTCAATGCGGGAATCTCAACAATTTCCACCAGGTCCGATTCGGGGTTTATACCCACACACTTCATGCCTGCTGCTTCGTAGGCATCCTTGAAGCTGTTGTTGAACTCGTAGCGGTGACGGTGACGTTCCTGGATATGCTCGGTACCATATGCCTCGTATGCCTTGCTGCCTTTCTGCAGAACACATTCGTAGGCACCCAGACGCATGGTTCCACCCATATTGGTGATGGACTTCTGCTCTTCCATGATGTCGATGACATTGTGCGGTGTCTTTTCGTCCATCTCGCGTGAGTTGGCATCGGCATAACCCAGTACGTTACGGGCAAATTCGATGGCGATACACTGCATACCCAGACAGATACCGAAGGTGGGGATGTCGTGCGTACGCGCATATTTGATGGCTACGAACTTGCCGGCAACGCCGCGTTCGCCGAAGCCTGGACCAATAAGTACGCCTGCCATGCCTTTCAGGGCTTCTGCCACATTCTCGTCAGTCAGCTTTTCACTGTTCACGAAGTCTACCGATACCTTGCGGTCATTGTAGGTTCCTGCTTGTGAAAGGGCCTCGCGGATGGACTTGTAGGCATCCTGCAAGTCATATTTGCCCACCAATGCGATGTGCAGCGGGGCAGTCTCTTCGGCTTTGTGACGGCGTTCGAGGAAAGCGCGCCACGGTCCCAGTCCCGGAGTGTCGCCGACGGGAAGTCCCATTTTCTTCAAAATGGTAACGTCCAGTCCCTGGCGCTGCATCAAGATGGGCACCTCGTAGATGGTAGGCGCGTCAATGCTCTGCACCACGGCATTTTCGTCCACATTGCAGAACAGAGCCACTTTCTTGCGCAGGGTGGTACTCAACTCATGTTCCGTACGCAGTACGAGGACATCGGGTTGGATACCGGCACTTTGCAGTTCCTTTACGGAGTGCTGGGTGGGCTTGGTCTTCAGCTCACCGGCAGCTGCCAGGTAGGGGACATAAGTAAGGTGTACGCACAAGGCGTCTTTTCCCAGTTCCCACTTCAGCTGACGGATGCTTTCCAGATAGGGCAGAGACTCTATGTCACCCACTGTACCGCCAATCTCGGTAATAACAAAGTCGAATTTGTATTTGTTTCCCAATAGTTTTACATTGCGCTTGATTTCGTCTGTAATATGGGGAATAACCTGGATGGTCTTTCCCAGATAGTCACCCCGGCGCTCTTTGTCGATGACGCTTTTGTAGATGCGTCCGGTCGTGATATTGTTGGCCTTGGTGGTCTGGATGCCCAGGAAGCGTTCGTAATGGCCCAAGTCGAGGTCGGCTTCGTGACCATCCACGGTAACGTAGCATTCGCCGTGTTCATAAGGGTTCAGTGTACCCGGGTCGATGTTGATGTACGGGTCAAACTTCTGGATGGTTACCTTGTAACCTCTTGCTTGCAGCAATTTACCGATGGAGGATGAGATGATACCTTTACCTAATGAAGAGGCAACACCACCGGTGACGAAAATATACTTTGTTTCTCCCACAACTATATTATTTTATTAATTGTTTAATCTAATGCCAAGAGCCTATACGGCTTGTCGTTCAGGGTGCGCACTGCTCCCGTCAGTACACGTAGAACTTAAAAAGCGCAAAATTATAAAAAAAAGAGGAAGTAGAGAAAGTTTCGATGAAACAATTATTAAAAAATACGATTTCATCGAAGAAAGTCCTTCTTGCCTTTTTCTTATGGCTTTTCTATGTTTTCTAAACATTTTAAGCTAAATTTGCGCTCGAAACATAGACTTTAGGGCATTATGAAGAATAGACACATTGCATTTTGGTTAATTGCTACGATGATTTCTTCGTCGGTGATGGCACAGAATACGCTGGATACCGCCTCGAAGAACAGTGGACAGGAAACAACTGCCAAAGCCGACACCTTGCCGGATATAATGAAAGAATACATGATTCTGAAATTGAAACCGGAAGGTATGGGGTACAGGCTGGATACTGTTTCCATATTATATGAAAGGTATATCGGAGTGCTGGATTATTTGAATGACCCCACGACTCCGGAGCGTTATATACCTTCCAATCCGAACTACTATAGGTTGTTCCTTCCCCTTACCTATTATTATGCCCCCATGAGACGCCTTTCCAAGGTGGACTGGCATTTCCAGGTGCCTGATACGGTGCCTGCCCTGACGCGCGAGATGTTGCCGTTCGACACACTGAGTTTCACCTCAAAGGACCGAGCCAACAAACTGGTGGACCGTACGCTGCTGAACACGTATGTGAATTGTCCCAATCTGGTTGTAATGACCGAGAAGGAGGTGATGAAAGGGAAGATATTCAAGGATAATATAGAGAAGGAGGCTTCTTCCAAGCCGTCCGTCGTGAAACTGTTTGCACAAGAGAATATGGTGGGAGTGAAGGAGGAAGCCGACGTGATTATCCACAAGCCCAACTGGTGGGTGACGGGTGGAAACGGTTCATTGCAGATTACTCAGAACTATATCTCCGACAACTGGTACAAGGGAGGTGAGAGCACTAACGCCGTGCTTGCCAACCTGCAACTGTTTGCCAACTATAATGACCGTGAAAAGGTGCAGTGGGAAAATCTGCTCGATGCCAAGCTGGGCTTCAGTTCCGCACCTTCCGACGAGTTTCATAACTATCTGGTAAGTACCGACCAACTCCGGCTGTACAGTAAACTGGGTATTCAGGCTGCGTCCAAGTGGTATTATACCATCACGACTGAGTTTAAGACCCAGTTCTGCAATGGCTACAAGGCCAACAGTGAAGAGCTGGTTTCGGCTTTCTTTGCTCCGGCGGACTGGTCGAGCAGTATCGGTATGGACTACAAGTTGAAGAAGCAGAAATTCAGCTTGTCCGTTTTCATGGCTCCGCTGACGTACATGCTGCGCTATGTAGGAAATAAGGGGGTGAATGAAGTGAGTTTCGGTCTTGATGAGGGCAAATGCGTGAAGCATAACTTCGGTTCGCAGATACAGCCTACACTTTCATGGACCATCATTCCTTCCATCACGCTGGATTCCCGCTTGGACTTCCAGACCAGTTATGAGTGGACACGTATTGAATGGGAAAACACGGTGAACTTTGTGCTGAACCGCTATCTTTCCACCAAGCTCTATGTGCACGCCCGCTATGACGACAGTGCCAAGCCGACGGAAGGGGACAGCTATTTTCAGGTAAAAGAATTGCTCAGTTTCGGTATCAATTATAAATGGTAAATAAACAAATGGTCTGTTCGGAGTGAACAGATTATCTGTTTTGGTTAGTCAGACGGTCTGTTTTTCCTTGACAGACCGTCTGTTTTTTGTCTTTTTGTAGTCTGTGGCAGGTGAAAAAACATAAAAACATAGAAAAAGCACGTTTACGAACACAGAAAATGCATAGGAAAGGTTTGCAGTTCACAAATAATGCGTAAATTTGCCGCGATTTGTAATGCACACTTTGCAAAATGGCGAATACTATAAAACATCAAGGTATTGTGGAAAACATAAACGGTTCTCATCTCCAAGTGAGAATCATCCAGACTTCAGCGTGCGCTTCGTGTAGTGTCAAGGGACATTGTACCTCTGCGGATACAAAAGAGAAACTTGTCGATGTGGCCGATGCCAATGCCGCATCCTACCAGCCCGGCGACCGTGTATGGGTGACGGGCGAACTTTCAATGGGAGTGATGGCAGTTCTGTTTGCCTTTATATTTCCTTTCCTTATTCTGATAATCTCACTATTTGTCTTTATGGCTATCTGGAATGACGAGCTGCGTTCCGCGCTTTGTTCGCTAGCACTTCTTGTACCTTATTATTATATATTGTGGCTGAACAAGTCGCGGATGGGTAAGAAGTTCTCATTCTCCGTACGACCGATGAACTAACTAATAATAAAACAAATAATTAATAAACAACTAATTTATGAATGTAATTCTGATTGCAGTGATTTCATTGGGAGTTATAGCGCTGGTATCGGCCGCTATTCTTTACGTGGCTTCCAAGAAATTCGCCGTGTATGAAGATCCGCGGATTGCCCAGGTAGCAGAGGTGCTTCCCCAGGCAAATTGCGGTGGATGTGGTTACCCCGGTTGTAGCGGATTTGCAGATGCTTGCGTAAAGGCAGGTTCGCTGGATGGTAAACTTTGTCCGGTGGGTGGACAGCCCGTCATGACAAAGATTGCCGAGATTCTGGGCTTGGATGCCGCTGCTGCCGAACCTATGGTTGCGGTGGTGAGATGTAATGGAACTTGTGCCAACCGTCCTCGTGTGAACCAATACGATGGCGCCAAGAGTTGTGCCATTGCGGCTTCTCTCTATGGTGGTGAAACGGGTTGTAGTTATGGCTGTCTGGGATGCGGCGACTGTGTGGCTGCCTGCCAGTTCGATGCTATCCACATGAATCCGGAGACCGGACTTCCCGAAGTGGATGAGGAAAAGTGTACGGCTTGTGGAGCTTGTGCCAAGGCTTGTCCGAAATCTATTATTGAAATCCGTCCTCAAGGCAAGAAATCACGTCGTATTTACGTACAGTGTGTAAACAAGGACAAGGGGGCCGTAGCACGCAAGGCTTGTACCGTGGCATGTATCGGTTGCGGCAAGTGTGTGAAGGTTTGTCCGTTCGAGGCTATCACGCTGGAAAACAATCTGGCTTACATTGACCCCAATAAGTGCAAATCCTGTCGCAAGTGCGAGGAAGCTTGTCCGCAAAACACAATCATTGCCCTCAACTTCCCGCCGCGCAAACCGAAGGCTGACGATGCAGCTCCCCAAGTAAAGGTTGCAGCTCCTAAAGCTGAGGTTGAGACTCCCAAAGCAGAGGTTTAGACTTCCCAAGTTGAGGTATGAATTAATAAAGTAAATAAACGACTAAAAATACAGAATTGTATGTTGAAGACATTTTCAATTGGTGGAGTCCATCCACACGAAAATAAACTTTCAGCACATCAGCCTATCATCAAGGCAGAGATTCCGGCCAAGGCCGCTATCTTGCTGGGACAGCACATCGGTGCTCCTGCCAAGCCTATCGTTGCCAAAGGTGATGTTGTGAAAGTGGGTACAAAGATTGCCGAGCCCGGCGGTTTTGTATCAGCAGCCATCCATTCGTCTGTCAGCGGGAAAGTCGCTAAGATTGACACGATTGTCGATGCCAGCGGTTACGCCAAGCCTGCTATATTCATTGACGTAGAAGGGGATGAATGGGAAGAATCCATTGACCGTTCCGAAACGTTGGTGAAGGAATGCAGTCTGACCTCCGAGGAAATCGTGAAGAAAATCGCTGATGCCGGTATCGTAGGTCTGGGCGGTGCATGCTTCCCTACGCAGGTCAAGTTGTGTCCTCCTCCTGCATTCAAGGCAGAGTGTGTCATCATCAACGCCGTAGAGTGCGAACCGTATCTGACTGCCGACCATCAGCTGATGCTGGAACATGCGGAAGAAATTATGGTAGGTGTATCCATTCTGATGAAGGCGGTAAAGGTGAACAAGGCATTCATCGGCATTGAGAACAACAAGCCCGATGCCATCCAGCTGATGACGAAGGTTGCTTCCAGCTATGCAGGCATCGAGGTGGTACCCTTGAAGGTACAATATCCGCAGGGTGGTGAAAAGCAGTTGATTGATGCTGTCATCAGTCGCCAGGTTGCAGCCGGTGCGCTGCCTATCTCCACGGGAGCTGTGGTGCAGAATGTGGGTACCGCATTTGCCGTTTACCAGGCCGTACAGAAGAACAAACCTCTGTTTGAGCGTGTCATTACCGTGACAGGCAAGTCGCTGGCAAAGCCGTCCAATTTCCTGGCACGTATCGGTACGCCGATGAAGCAGCTGATTGAAGCTTGCGGCGGCCTGCCCGAAGATACGGGCAAGATTATCGGCGGTGGCCCGATGATGGGTAAAGCTCTGGTGAATACGGATGTACCGACAGCCAAAGGAAGCTCCGGTATTCTGATTATGAACGAGAAGGAAGCCAAGCGCGGCGAAGTACAGCCTTGTATCCGTTGTGCTAAGTGCGTGGGAGCCTGCCCGATGGGGTTGGAGCCGTATCTGCTGGCTACCGTTTCGGCCCACGGAGATTTTGAAAGAGTAGAGAAAGAAGACATTATGTCGTGTATAGAATGCGGTTCATGCCAGTTCACTTGTCCTTCCAACCGTCCGATGCTGGATTATATCCGCTTGGGTAAGGGTAAGGTAGGAGCGATGATTCGTGCACGTCAAGCTAAAAAATAACGAAGTATGAATAAATTAATCGTTTCCCTTTCGCCCCACGTTCACGGCGGTGACAGCGTGAAGAAGAATATGTACGGTGTGCTTATCGCATTGATTCCGGCATTCCTTGTTTCGCTTTACTTTTTCGGACTGGGTGCGCTGATTGTTACGGCCACTTCCGTAGCAGCCTGCTTGTTCTTTGAATGGGCCATCGGCAAATTCCTCATGAAAAAAGAGACCACAACCATCACCGACGGCTCTGCCATCATTACCGGTGTGTTGCTGGCCTTTAACCTGCCTTCCAACCTGCCCGTTTGGATAATCATCCTCGGCGCCTTGTTTGCCATCGGAGTAGGCAAGATGTCTTTCGGAGGTTTGGGCTGCAATCCCTTTAACCCTGCACTGGCAGGACGTGTGTTCCTGCTGCTTTCATTCCCCGTGCAGATGACGACATGGCCGGCTGTAGGCCAGTTGACAGCCTATACGGATGCCACGACAGCTGCTACGCCGCTGGCTATTATGAAAGGTGTCATCAATGGTGCTCCGGGCATGTCATTGAGCGACCTTCCGGGAGCTTTCGACCTTCTGATAGGTAATAATGGAGGATGTCTCGGTGAGGTGAGTGCTTTGGCGCTGCTGCTTGGTTTGTTCTACATGTTGTGGAAGAAAATCATCACCTGGCACATTCCGGTATCTATTCTGGTGACGGTATTCGTGTTCTCCGGTATCATGTATCTGGTCAATCCGGAACTTTATGTATCCCCGGTCGTACAGTTGTTGTCCGGTGGTCTGATGCTGGGTGCTGTCTTTATGGCTACGGACTACGTGACTTCTCCGATGAGCCACAAAGGTATGCTGATTTATGGTGTTTGCATCGGCCTGCTGACTGTCATCATCCGTCTGTTCGGTGCATATCCGGAGGGTATGTCGTTTGCCATTCTGATTATGAATGCGTTCACTCCGCTCATCAACACCTATGTTAAACCTAAACGCTTTGGGGAGGTAGCGAAGAAGAAATGAAAAAGTTAGAATCATCCTTGAAGAATATGTTGCTGGTACTTACGGGCGTTACCGCAATCTCCGTAGCGTTGCTGGCTTATGTAAACGAATTGACGAAGGAGCCCATTGCGCAGGCCAATGCAAAGACCTTGAGCGATGCCGTAAGTGCGGTGGTTCCGGGCTTCGACAATGACCCCATCGCCGAGAAGAAGATGCAGGAAGTAAACGGAGTACAGTATTCTGTATATCCTGCCACCAATGAAAAAGCCAGGCATGCGGCGAGCCAGATGCTCAATGACTATGCTGCGCTGAAAGCTCAATACGATACGTCCGTTAAAAAGCGCATCTTCCTGCAGTTTGGCAGTCAGCCGCTGTTTACCACAGGTAAAGGGTCAATTCAGAACCAGGTCCTGGAAGTGTGTGGCGGTGAAAATATTTTTGCTGCCAGCCGGGTACCGTGGCCGCAGGTTAGCCGTGAGCAGGTTCTGGCGCGCCAGCCGCAGGCCATCGTCGTGGTCGGAAATGCGAGCGAGATTCCTAAAATTAAACAATTCTGGCAAAGCCAGCTAAAAATTCCGGTGATCCCACTCAACAGTGACTGGTTTGAACGCGCCAGCCCGCGTATTATCCTCGCCGCAAAACAACTCTGCGCCGAACTGGCAGAGAGTCACTCAAACAGATAAATACCCCCTTCGAGGATTTAACGATGCTCGTGTATTGGCTGGATATTCTTGGCACAGCCGTTTTTGCTATCTCCGGCGTTTTGCTTGCCGGAAAACTACGCATGGATCCTTTTGGCGTACTGGTGCTCGGCGTCGTTACGGCGGTGGGAGGCGGAACGATCCGCGATATGGCGCTGGCAAATGGCCCGGTATTTTGGGTAAAAGATCCCACGGATCTGGTGGTGGCGATGGTCACCTGCCTGTTAACCATCGTGCTGGTTC
>OHAJ01003057.1_pt1 | contig 10910 bp, 11 predicted proteins | sample 1577101 | NCBI WGS metagenome assembly OHAJ01 (sample SAMEA3541531, study PRJEB24748) | human gut metagenome | biome: human gut; feature: human-associated habitat; material: faeces | place: China | collected 2012 | reverse complement strand
AGATACAAAAATCAGTATTGAGACAGAGAATGCGGAAATAACAGAAGTCTTGGAGAAATTGCTACCCGCTACAATAGGGTATAAGATCGAAAACAGTTCAATCCTGATATTCAAAAAAGAAGTTTCCAAGAAAGCTTCTACAGTCAGGATGAAGGGAATTGTTTTTGATAAGAAGACGCGGGAACGGTTGGCAGGTGTAACACTGGTTTTGAATGATAATCCGTCTGTAGGTACCATTACCGATATAGATGGAGTGTTTCAAATAACTGCTGCCCAGGGGAGTAAGTTGAAAGTGTCCTATATAGGATATGAAACGCAGCTGGTTGCTATAAGTCCGGTCGATGAATTGAAAGTGGAACTTGATCAGGATAACTTCAAATTGGATGAGGTTGTGGTAACAGGCCAGGGGGCTGAGGTGCAAAAACGCCGGTTATCATCGAATGTAACCACTGTTAGCAGTAAGGAACTGGAACGTATGAAACAGGGGCGTATAGACCAGGTGTTGCAAAATGCTTGCGGGCATATTGTTTTATCGCACGACGCTGCGCGAGCGCGAGGTGGTGATACTCTCGACCAACGACATTCACGCCAACATAACCAATTTCGCACGGCTTGCCGAAGCCGTCGAGCAGTGCCGCGACACCGTCGGATCGCCGAGCGCCTCGCGCGCCTTTCTCGCGCGCACGCGCTGCTGCTCCATAAGATTCTGGAACGCGTCCTCATCCACGGTCATGTCCTGCTCCTGCACCATCTCGCGGGTCAGGTCGATCGGGAAACCGTAGGTATCATAGAGCTTGAACGCATCCGCGCCGGAGAACACAAGCTCGCCCTTGGCCTGATGCTCGGCGAGCAAGTCGGAAAAGATGTGCATGCCGGCGTCGATAGTCTTGGCGAAGTTCTCCTCCTCGTTGCGGATGACACGGGTGATATACGCCTGCTTCTCGCGCAGCTCGGGGTACTGGCACTCGTTTTCGTGCACGACCATGTCCACGACCTGATACAGGAACGGCTCGTTGACGCCGAGGAGCTTTCCGTGGCGCGCTGCGCGGCGCAGCAGACGGCGCAGCACATAGCCACGGCCCTCGTTCGACGGCAGGATTCCGTCCGAGATCATCATGACGGAGGCGCGGATATGGTCGGTGATGACGCGCAGGGACACGTCCGTCTTATGGCTGTCGCCATAGTGCGCTCCGGTGATCTCGCTGACCTTGTGGGTGATGTTCATAACGGTGTCCACATCGAAGAGCGAATCCACGCCCTGGCAGACAACGGCCAGACGCTCGAGGCCCATGCCGGTGTCGATATTCTTCTGAATGAGGTCAGAGTAGTTGCCGTTGCCGTCATTGTCAAACTGGGAAAAGACGTTGTTCCAGACCTCCATATAGCGGTCGCAGTCGCAGCCGGGCGCACAGTCCGGCTTGCCGCAGCCGTATTCCTCACCGCGGTCAAAATAGATCTCCGAGCAGGGGCCGCACGGGCCGGAGCCGTGCTCCCAGAAGTTATCCTCCTTGCCGAGGCGGGTGATACGGCTCTCGGGGATACCGATCTCGTCGCGCCAGATGTTGAACGCCTCGTCGTCCTTCTCATACACGGACGGATACAACCGCTCGGGGTCGAGGCCGACCCAGTCCGGGCTCGTCAGAAACTCCCACGACCAAGCGATGGCTTCATGCTTGAAGTAGTCGCCGAAGGAGAAGTTGCCGAGCATCTCAAAATACGTGCCGTGGCGCGCGGTCTTGCCGATGTTTTCAATGTCGCCGGTGCGGATGCACTTCTGGCAGGTGCAGACACGGTGGCGCGGCGGCTCCTTGTCGCCCTTGAAATAGGGCTTCATCGGCGCCATGCCGGAGTTGATGAGCAGCAGGCTCGCATCATCCTGCGGGATGAGCGAGAAGCTCGGCAGGCGCAGGTGCCCCTTCGTCTCGAAAAAACGCAGGAACATCTCGCGCAGTTCATTCAGACCATATGGTTTCATAATCATCTATCCTCCAATTCAAATTCTCTTGCTTCACTCTTTTTGCAGCCGCTCGGAAAGGCTAGGCGCGTCCGCGCGGTAAAACTCCAGCTTGCCGCAGTGCCTGCAGGCATAAATATCGACCTCCAGCGCACCGGAAAAGAGGTTGGACAGGTGGCCGGTCAAAAAACCGTATTGCCCGAGCTGCAGGGACTCATGCCCCAGATGCTCCATCTCACTGTGACAACGCAGACAGTCCATAACACGTCTCCTTTCAAAAAAAGATGCCTCCACCCCATGGACAGGGGCGAAGGCATTCGAGCATTCACGGTACCACCCTGATTGCCGCTCACGCGGCGTCTCAAGTCGTCCTTAACGCGGACAGACGTCCCGGTCGTCCCAGGCCGCTCCGGAGCGGCCGCCATGCTGCCGGTCGAAGGGCTTCCACCGTCCCCTTCTCTCTGCCGACCGGGTGCTGCACAGCTTTTCTCCATCAAAGCGTTATGTTCTGGATTCTTTTATTTTACCACATTCGAGCCGGATGTCAACCGTTTCGGCGGGTAATTTCCGCCGCACAAGCGACAAAGGCGCTGCCTTGCACGGCAGCGGCATGGTAAAGCGCTGCATCGGGTGCGGCACGGTCTCAAGCGCCTCGCCGTCCCCGTCACGCAGGTCCTGCGCCGTAAAGGTCACAGGCGCATCGGTGCTCGTAATCAGCTCAAGCGTATCGCCGACGGCAAACTTGTTGCGCTGCGTCAGCACGGCGCGCCCATCGGGCGCAGTGCCCTCCACGACGGCGCAGACCTCCGCCCCGGCAAAGTAGGCGGAGTTTGCCGTATACTGCCCCGGCTGACCGAAATAGAACCCGGTGCTGTACGGGCGGTGGCTGATCTGAAGCACCTCGCGCTGCCAGACCGGGTCGAGCGGACGCCCGGCGATGGCATCATCGAGCGCGTGGCGGTAGGCATTCGTGACCGCGCCGACGTAATAGGCGCTCTTGGTGCGCCCCTCGATCTTCAGGCTCGTGATGCCGGCTGCCAGCAGCTCCGGCAGGTGGTCGATCATGCACATGTCGCGGGAATTGAAGATGTACGTCCCCCGTTCATCTTCCGTGATGTCGAACACCTGACCCGGGCGCTTGGACTCCGTGAGGCCGTACTTCCAGCGGCAGGGCTGGGCGCAACGGCCGCGGTTGGCATCGCGCCCGGTGAGGTAGTTCGACAGCAGGCAGCGACCGGAAAACGACACGCACATCGCCCCGTGCACAAACGCCTCGAGCTCCAGCTCGGGCGGCGTGTGGGCGCGGATGGCGGTGATCTCGGCGAGCGAGAGCTCGCGCGCGAGCACGACCCGCTGCGCGCCGAGGTCATGCAGCGCCGCGGCCGCCGCCGAATTGACCACGCCGAACTGCGTGCTGACGTGCAGCGCGACGTGCGGCGCATAGCGCTTGGCAAGCGTAATAACGCCGAGATCGGCCGCGATGATCGCATCCACCCCCGCATCGTCGAGCAGCTCCAGATACGCCGGCAGCTGCACCATCTCGTCATCACGCGGCAATGTGTTGCACGTCACGTGCACGGCGGCGCCCTGCGCGTGCGCAAGCTGCACGGCCGCGCGGATGCCGTCCGGCGTGAAATTTTCGGCTCCGGCGCGCATGCCGAACTGCGCCCCGGCCAGATATACTGCATCTGCACCGAAATGGAGCGCCATTTGCAGGCGCTCCAGATCTCCGGCAGGGCATAACAATTCCGGTTTGTTCATGAATCAACCCCGCTTATTGTGAATAACTCTGTTTGGCCACGAACGCCTGGAACTCGCCGTAGTTCGTGAAGAACTTGTGCGTGCCGGACTCGGCGTCGAGCGCGTAGTACAGCGCCTGCGTGCTCGCCGGCGAGAGCGTCGCCTTGATGGACGCAAGGCCGGGGTTCGCGATCGGCGTGGGCGGCAGGCCCTTGTTCTGATAGGTGTTATACGGGCTGTCGATCTTCGTATCCTCCACGGTGAGGACATCCTTGTGCTCCGGCAGAACATACATGATCGTCGAGTCGATCTGCAGCGGCATGCCCGCTTCGATGCGGTTATAGATGACGGCGGCGATCATGGCGCGCTCATCGTCGTTGGCCGCTTCCTTCTCAATCATGGATGCGACCGTGACGACCTCCTGCATGGTCATGCCGCGCTCGTCCGCCTTTTCGAGCATCTCGGCCGTGAGACGGTCGTGGAAGTTCTCCAGGAACTTATTGATGGCGCTCGATGCCTGCATGCCCTGATAGAACTCATACGTGTCCGGGAACAGGAAGCCCTCAAGGCGCTTGGCATCGCCCTGCATACTCTGGTCGATGAACGAGTAGTTGTACGAATAATTGGCTGCCGCGTCCATGAGGTCGTCATACGAGCAGACGTTTTCATCCTCGAGCTTGTGGAAGATCTGCTCCATCGTATAGCCCTCGGGAATGGTGACCTTGGTCGTGACCATGGCGCCGGAGCCGACCTGCATCTTCTTGACGAGGGCACGGTAATCATAGTTCGTGCTCAGCTCGTACGTGCCGGGGTCGATCTTCGTTTTCGCGTGCGAGACGCTGCAGTAGAGCTCAAAGAGGCCCTTGTACTTGATGATGCCGGCATCCTTGAGCTGCTTCGCCACATAGCCTACGCTCACCTGATGGCCGGAGCGCTCCTTGGCGTTGCCCTCGGCATCCGTGTACGAAATGGTAACATCCTTGAACTCGGCCTTGTCGAGCGTGACCGTCGCCGTGACCGGCTCTTTGTTGAGCGCGAGCACGTCCGACGCCGCCATCCAGCCGACACAGGCGAGAATGATGCTGATGCTGACGACAAAGGCAAAATAGATCAGGCCGCCAAGACAGCCGCTGCGTCCGGCGCGGCGCGGCACTTCCGGCTCAGCCGGGCGTACAGGGCGCTCGATGGGCTCTGCCTGCACCTCCGCCTCCGGTGCAGGGCGCGAGACCGGCCGCGGCCGCACGGCGTGCGTCTGCTGGCCCTCCGGGCGCGGACGGACCGGCCGCTGCGGCTGTTCGGCGTGCAGATCCCGAGACTGCTCCGGGCGGGCCTGGGCATGCGGCTGCGCGGGACGGGGACGGACAGGACGCTGCTGCCCCTCCGGCTGCACGGCGTGCGGATGTGCAGCCGCGCGCTGCTGGGCATCCGGACGCGCCGGATGAGCAGGCCGTTGTCCCTCCGGCTGCACCGGACGCGGCTGAGCCGGGCGCGCGGGACGCTGCTGCCCCTCCGGCTGCACCGGACGCGGTTGGGCCGGACGCGCGGGGCGCTGTCCTTCCGGCTGCACCGGACGCGGCTGGGCCGGGCGTGCGGGACGCTGTCCCTCCGGCTGCACCGGACGCGGCTGGGCCGGGCGGCGGCGGGCAGGCTGTGCAGCTGCCGGACGCTGCTGGGCCGGACGCTGCGGACGGGACGAATCCCGCTCATCGCGGAACAGCTCATCAAAGTTCTTAAAGTGATCAGACATGGTTCGGTCTCCCTGTCAACATGGAATTCGTCCCTGCCGCCCGCTTGGCGGAGGAACCCCCCTGCCCCGAGGGGCATAAGATAAGGCGACGGACGGAAACGGCGCCGTTTCTCCGGCTACGCCGGAAAACATCGCGCCAGATCCATGCACCGCGCGGGATCTGGCCACGCAAAAATCAGTTGCGCGGAGAAAGGGTTTTGGTTATGTGCTGCGGAAATAATAATAGCTGTCTCTGGATCATCCTCATTCTGATCCTGCTCTTCTGCTGCGGCGGCTGGGGCAACTGTGGCTGCGAGAACAACAATAACGGCTGCGGCTGCGGCTGCTAACGGGTCGGTATCGATCGGGGCTCCTCCGGGAGCCCCGGTTTTTCCTGTGGGAGCAAAACGCCATCCTCGGTTATGACGGCAGAAACCGGCACATCGTTCCATTCGGCCGGCAGCGTATCGAACAAGAATGCCGCGCGGATCAGGCCGACGGTGCAGCAGTCCACGCACGACAGAAAGCGGTCATAGTACCCGCCTCCGCGGCCAAGGCGCCGCCCCGCGCGGTCATATGCCAGCGCCGGGACGAGCACCAGGTCGCCGGGCTGCGGCAGCATAACCTGCGCGCTGCGCGGCGGTTCCGGAATGCCGTAGCGTCCGGGCACGAGCACACCGTCATAGCGCGCAAACTGCATCTTCCCATCCGGCTGTGTGACCGGGAGCGCGACCGTTTTGCCGCAGCGCCGCGCCTGCGCAAGGATGGCATGCGTGTCCACCTCGGGCACAACACTGCAGTAGGCAAAAATCCGCTCCGCTGCCTGAAACGCCGGCAGCGAGAGCACCTGCTGTGTGATGCGCACATCACACGCGGCGTGATCTGCCGGGTCGCCCTGTGAAAGCCGGGCGCGCAGGTCCGCGCGCAGGGCAGCCTTTTCCCCGGAAATGCTCACAGCGCGCTGCGGATGATGGAGAAGATCTCCTCGTGCTTTTCTTCCAGCTCGCGCTCCGCGCCGTCTTTCATGAACGGCACGACCGTCCAGCCGTAATGCGCGGCAGCGAGGCGGCCGATACGCAGGCAGTTTTCCAGATAGGCCACGTCCTGCTCGTGAATATCGGCCTTGGTGTTGTGCTTTTCCTGCCGGTGCTGCATCCGCTTGAGCGAGGTCGGCAGGTCGACATCCAGATAGAGCACCAGATCCGGACGCGGCAGGCCCATCTTGCCATACTCCAGATCGTACAGCCAGTCGAAGAAAGCCGGCAGCTCCGCCTCCGGGAGCTTGGAACCCTGATGGATGGCGTTCGAAGTCGTGTAGCGGTCTGAGAGGATCAGGCCACCGTTTTCATAGATCTCGCCCCAGTCGGTGCGGTAAGACGCGTAGCGGTCGACCGCAAAGAACGTGGACGCGGCATACGCATTGACATCCGACGGGTGCGCGCCGAACGCGCCGTTGAGATACATGCGGATGAGCGCCGACGACTCCTGGTCGTAGCGCGGAAAGACGATGTGGTGATAGGCCATGCCCATCTCGTCAAAGCGAGCGCACAGGCGGCGGTACTGCGCGGATTTTCCGCTGCCGTCAATGCCCTCCAGTACAATCAGTTTACCCTTCGCCATGGCGTTTCTTCCCCCGGAGCTTGCAGCCGATGGCCGCAAACAGGAATTTCGGCAGCTTCATCATGCGGCCGATGCGCTTCGGTTCCTTGAGGAGCCGGTAAAACCACTCGAGCCCGAGCTTTTGGAAAAACTTCGGCGCGCGCTTGACATTGCCGGCGAACACGTCCAGACTGCCGCCGAGACCGGCCATGAGGCCGACGCGCAGACGCGGTGCGTTGCGCTGCATCCAGAGCTCCTGCTTCGGCGCGCCGAGGCACACGAGCAGCAGATCCGGATGCGCGGCGTTGATTTTTTCCACCACGGGGTCATCATCCTGAAAATAGCCGTCGTTCGTCCCGGCGATGACGAGGCCGGGAAAGCGCGCGCGCATTTTCTCCGCCGCCGCATCTGCGACACCGGGCTTGGCACCGAGCAGGAACACGCTCTTGCCCTCCTGCCCCATCTGTGCCATCAGCGCCGAGGCGAAGTCGATGCCCGGCAGCTTTGCGCGCAGCGGCGTGCCGAGAATTTTTGCGCCGTAGATCACGCCGATGCCGTCCGGCAGGACAAGGTCCGCCCCCTGCACGGCCTGCATGGCCGCAGGATCTTCGCGGCAGAGCATCACGATCTCCGGATTCGGCGTGACGACATAGGCCGCGCGCCGCTCCGCCATCAGGTCGCGCGCACGCGCGACCGCTTCATCCATCGTCAGGCTGTCAAACCCGACGCCCATTACGTCAATTCGCATGAAAACCTGTTTCCTCCGTTATACCTGGGCAAAGACTTCGCCGATCTTCTCATGGATAATGAGATTCGCCTGATCGTCATACGGCGTGGCGCTGCGGTTGATGAGCACCAGCTTATTGCCCCGGTAGTAATTCAAAAGTCCGGCTGCGGGGTACACGGCCAGCGACGTGCCGCCGACGATGAGCACCTCCGCCTCGCGGATGTAATGGACTGCCCTGGACACGACATCGTCGTCCAGGCACTCCTCATAAAACACGATGTCCGGCCGGATGATGCCGCCGCAGTCACAGTGCGGCACACCGGTGCCGTGATTGACGCGCTCCGCCGGATACGGCCGGCCGCAGCGCATGCAGTAGCAGCGGTGGATGCTGCCATGCAGCTCGAGCACATTTTTGCTCCCGGCCGCCTGATGCAGGCCGTCGATATTCTGCGTGATGACCGCCTGCAGCTTGCCCTCGCGCTCCAGCTCCGCCAGGCGCAGGTGGGCGCGGTTGGGCCTGGCCCCGTCAACGACGAGCTTGTCACGGTGGAATTTGTAGTATTCCTCCGGGTGCGCCATGAAGAAGGAGTGGCTCAGGATCGTCTCGGGCGGATAATCATATTTCTGGTTATACAGGCCATCCACACTGCGGAAATCCGGGATGCCGCTCTCGGTCGAGACGCCGGCACCGCCGAAAAACACGATCCGGTCGCTGCCGTCGATCCACTGTTTCAGCTGCTGAATGTTGTCCATGGACACTGCCTCCTGTTACACTGTCCCGCAAATGGGGCATTTTTATCATACAACGCTTCGCGCGCCCGGTCAACTTTGCGCAAGCAGAAAGCGCTCAATCGCCTCGGCCACACCGTCATGGTCACAGTCGGGCATGACGTACCGTGCCGCGTCCTTCACGTCCGCGATGGCGTTGCCCATCGCGAGCGGCAGACCGGCGTCCCGCAGGAGCGGGCGGTCGTTTTCCGAATCGCCGATGGCGATCGTGGCGCTGATGGGGATGTTCAGACAGCGGCACAGCGCCTGCAGACCGCTCCCCTTATCGACGCCGATGGCGTTGACCTCCACACCCGCGCTCTCGCACGGGACGACCCAGGCGTGCACATCCTGCACGCGCGCGAGAAACCTGGCGCGCTCGGCAGAATCAACGAAATAAAAGTCCAGCTTCTCCACCGGATAGGGCGCAGCGAGAAAGCACTGCTCCATCGTCTCACAGGCCGTACAGTGGGATTTGAAATTGTCCACATAGGCATCCATGCCAAAGCGCTGCGGATCATCAAGCAGCTCCGGACGATAGAGTGCCTCGCCATTGGAGAAGATGATCGGGAAGCCGTCGAGCCCCTCGAACGCGCGGACAAGCTCCGCCGCGACATCTGCCGGGAGGTCCTGCGCCGAAATGATCCGATCCTGCGCGCAGTCAGCCACGGCGGCACCGCTGGACGTGATAGCATAGCGCATGACCGGAAACTGCGCCATGTACGGCACGATCTGCCGGTAGCAGCGGCCGGTCGTCATGACGACGTGATACCCGCGCGCGAGTGCAGCGGTAACGGCAGCCTCCGTGCGCGGTGTGATCTCCTTATTGGAATTGAGCAATGTGCCGTCCATATCGACGGCGATGAGCTGATATGCCATGGGACGTTCCTTTCTGCACAGTTTCACAGTGTATATTGTACCTGTTTCACACCGCCCTGTCAACCGGACATGCGGGACTTGAACCCACACGCCAAAGCCGCTATAATGGCGGCAGACCGATTTTTAAGGAGTTACCGCCATGTATGTTGACCAGAATTTATATCACGGCCGCCCAGCAAGCGGGCAGCGGCTGGACAAGGAGCTGCGCTGCTATGACCTGCTCGACCGGCTGGGCCTCACCTATGACCGGGCCGATCACGACGCTGCCGACACGATCGAGGCCTGCGCCGCCGTGGAGGACGTGCTCGGTGCCGGGATCTGCAAGAATCTCTTCCTCACGAACCGGCAGCAGACGGCATTTTACCTGCTGCTGATGCCGGGGCACAAGCCGTTTCGCACGAAGGATCTCTCGCACCAGATCGGCAGTGCGCGGCTGTCATTCGCAGCGCCGGAGCATATGCTCGAGCTGCTGGACATCACCCCCGGCTCCGTGAGCGTGCTGGGGCTGATGAATGACCATGATGGGCGCGTGCGCCTGCTCATCGACCGCGACCTGCTGAAGGATGCGTACCTCTGCTGCCACCCGTGCATCAACACCTCCACGCTCAAGCTGCGCATGGCGGACGCTATCGATGTACTCATCCCCGCCATGAAGCACGCACCAACGTATGTGGATCTGCCGGTATACGAACCGCAGGCCTGAAAAGGCAAAGAAAAATCCTGCATCCTCGGATGCAGGATTTTTTGGTTGCATTAGTAGTAACGCTTATTCTTGTTCTTGCGTGCAGCCTCCGACTTTTTGCGGCGACGAACGCTGGGGCTCTGGTAGTACTCCTTGCGGCGCAGATCAGACATGACGCCAGCCTTGGCACAGCTGCGCTTAAATCTCTTGAGCGCGTTGTCCAGAGACTCATTCTCCTTGACGTAGATTTCAGACATTTTATTCCCTCCCTCCAAATACGCCTTGCGGCGCTTCAAGGGCCATCATGCATGGCTTTAGCGTTAATATTATAATTGCAATGATCGCAGATGTCAAGATGAAGTTAGGCCTTCGGCTTCAAAATCAGGTTGACGAGTTTGTTCGGGACGTGGATGACCTTCACGATCTGCATACCTTCCATCTGGCGCTGGACCTTATCGAGCTGCAACGCCGCTTCGACGACGGCCTGCTGGTCGCTGTCCTTGGCCACGGTGACGGTGCCTTTGAGCTTGCCGAGCACCTGCACAGCCATGGTGACGGTCGTTTCGACCGTCTTGGCCTCGTCATAGCTCGGCCAGTCACACTGGCAGCACATCTTGCCGTACTTGGCGGCAAAGCCGAGCCGCTCCCAGAGCTCCTCGACGATATGCGGTGCAAACGGGCTGAGCAGGAGCAGCAGCTGCTCCATGTCGCCCTTCGTGCAGCCGTTGGCGGCAAACTCGTTAGCCATGGTCATCATGGACGCGATGGCAGTATTCATCTTCAGCTCGTCAATGTCCTCCGTGACCTTCTTGATGGTCTTATGGATGATCGCCTC
>OHAJ01003055.1_pt1 | contig 10913 bp, 9 predicted proteins | sample 1577101 | NCBI WGS metagenome assembly OHAJ01 (sample SAMEA3541531, study PRJEB24748) | human gut metagenome | biome: human gut; feature: human-associated habitat; material: faeces | place: China | collected 2012 | reverse complement strand
GACTTATCTCCACGCCCGGGGCGGCGTTCTGGTGCTGCGGCGGCAGCTGGGAGACGAGATCACCGTGGCGGCCCTGAACGCAGGCGAGGACGCCGCAGAGGTAGCCATCCCCTGGCCCCGGGAGCTGGCCCGGGAGGCCCTGACCTTCCAGCAGTTCTATGCCCCCAGCGGGAAGCTGCGGCTGCGGCTGCCGCCGGTTTCGGGGATGATCCTGATATGACCCACGGGGTGGATGTTTCACGTGAAACATCCACCCTTTTTTGCGTGTTGGTTTCGCCGTTTCACGTGAAACATTTTTCTCAAGTTTTTTCTCATTTTGCAGATTTTCTATTGAAACCGACTGAAAATGTGATATACTAAAATATAGACCGACAGAAAGCGAGTGTGGACAAAGTGGCGAAAATCGTGGCGATCGTGAATCAAAAAGGCGGCGTTGGGAAGACCACCACCTGTGTCAACCTGGCTGCGGCCCTGAAATACCTGGGGAAGCGGGTGCTTTTGTGCGACTTTGACCCCCAGGCCAACGCCACCTCCGGCATGGGGGTGGACATCCTCATCATCCACAGGAAGGCCCTCGGCCTGATCCCGGACATAGGAGGTCATGGCGGCTAACGTTACCTTATGGTAGTAGCGCCGAATCGTTTCCTGGTTGCCGGAATTGTAGAGATGATACACGGCCCGCTTGTTCTGGGTGGCGAAGGCCGTAGCGTCCCGGAACGCCTCCTGCCAGCTGTCGTACCGGCGCAGCTTGGACTGGAAATCCTCGATCTCCAACTGCAGGATATCCTCTACCAGCGCATAGATATCCGCATAATAGTAATAGAAGGTGTTGCGGTTCACCGCGCCCTTTTCCGCAATGTCCTTGATGGAGATCTTATCCAGAGAGCGTTCATTCAGAAGCTGGATAAAGGCCCGCCGGATGGCGTTTTTTGTCTGTTGCGCCATAGCCCGCTCCTTTTGAAACAAATTTCCTTTTTCATATCCATTATACACGGAAACCGGACCAGTCTCAAGTGCGAGTTTTTAACGAAATCTTTAAGGCTTTAGGCACGGAGGCAATTTTGCCTGAACTTTTGCGGGGCGTTTTCCCATACCATTAGGCACAGGCGGCAGATATGCCCATAGTGACGCCGGAGGAAACATGTTACACTTTCAGTATGGAGAAAAAGGGCGCATTGGGCGCTTTGAGGGAGAAGAGGTGCAATATGAGGCACGTTCTGACATCGGAAGCTGTGACCAGAGGTCACCCGGATAAGCTGTGTGATCAGGTGGCCGATGGGGTGCTGGATGCCCTGCTGACGGAGGACCCGGAGGCAAGAGCTGCCTGCGAGGCGGCTGTGTGGGAAAACCACCTGCTTTTGTTCGGAGAGATCAGCGCCCGGCAGGAACCGGATTACGAGGCTGTGGCCCGGGAGGTACTGCGGGACATCGGCTATGACCGCCCCGGACTGGGCTTGGATGCGGATCACTGTGACATTCAGATCCACTTTCATCCGCAGTCGCCGGATATTGCTCAGGGCGTCAGCCACCGCTCGGCGGAGGATACCGGCGCCGGGGATCAGGGGATCATGACCGGCTACGCCTGCCGGGAGACCCCGGAGCTGATGCCCTTGCCGGTCACCTTGGCAGGGGCGCTGGTGAAGCGACTGGAGCATATGCGGCGCTCCGGCGGGATGCCCTGGCTGCTGCCGGACGGCAAAGCTCAGGTCAGCGTGGCCTATGAGGATGGACGGCCCGCCCGGATCACCACAGTGGTCCTTTCCGCCCAGCATACACCCAATGTTCGCACGGATGCCTTGCGGGAGGCGCTGCGGCGGGAGGTGATCCTGCCAGTGCTGCCCCCGGCGCTGACGGGTGAGGAGCCTCTGCTTTATATCAACCCCACGGGCCGGTTCGTCATCGGCGGCCCCGCTGGGGACGCCGGCCTCACCGGGCGGAAAGCCGTGTCGGACGCTTATGGCGGCGCAGCCCACCATGGGGGAGGTTCTCTGGCAGGAAAGGACCCCACAAAAATGGACCGCACCGGGGCCTATCTGGCCCGGTATCTGGCAAAAAACGTGGTGGCGGCAGGTTTGGCGGACCGCTGCGAGGTGCAGCTGGCCTACGCCATCGGCCTTGCGGACCCCGTCAGCGTGTCGGTGAACACCTTCGGCACAGGTATGATCCGCGATGAGACGCTGGCAATCTGGCTGGAGGACCATGTGGATATGCGGCCCGGCGTGGTGATCCGCCGGTTCGGGCTGACCCGGCCGATTTACCGAAGACTGGCCGCTTACGGCCCCTTCGGAGAAAACGGCCGGGGGATGCCGTGGGAGCGGACGGATCTGCGCTTCCCGGCGCAGTTTTGAACTGTATTCTGCAAAATTTAAATAGAAGGAAGAAAGTAAGATGCGAAATCCAGTGAAAACCGCGAAAAGACAGCTTCTGCGTGTGGGAAGCTGCGCACTGTCCGCCCTGATGGTGCTGGGCTCCATCCCGGCGGCCGCCATCGGGGACGGTGTGACCGCCACCTATGACGAGGCCTACTACGCCATGACGGACTACTACGGCAATCTCACCGACGGCAGTGTGGTAAAGAGCTACCGCACCAACGGTATTGCCACGCTGACAGACTACGGCGATTACGATGAGATCATCAACCTGACCGACGGCACGGTGCCTGCCCGGAACGGTGGCATGACCACCTTCCGGCTGGACGAAAAGGCCCTGCCCGGGACCTTCTACTTTGAGGGCAAAACCACAAAGCCCTTCCAGCAGCTTCCTTGGACGATCTCCATGAGCTATACCCTCAACGGTGTGCCTACCAAGGCAGAGGATTTGGTGGGACAGGCCGGCGTGGTGGAAATCCGTCTGGATATCGTACCCAATGAACGTGCCAGCGAGTACGCCCGGAACAACTACACCCTGGAAGCCATGGCGATCTTCAATCAGGATGACATCCTGTCTCTGGAGGCCCCCGGTGCCCAGGTGCAGCTGATCGGCAACCTGCGGGCGGTGCTGTTCCTCGGTTTGCCCGGTGAGGAATGCCACTATACGATCCGGGTAGGCAGCGAGGACTTCGCCTTTGGCGGCATGACCTTCCTGATGGTACCGGCTACTCTGAGCCAGCTGGAGGAGATCGCCAAGCTGTCTGAACGGAAGGACGATCTGGAGGACAATTATAACAAGCTCTCCGGCAGCATTGATTCCCTGCTGGACGCCATGACGGCCATGACCGGCAGCCTGAACGCCTCTGCCAACGGTCTGGAGCAGCTGAATAAGGCCCGAGGTATTTTCTCCGACGGCAAGGGCGTGATCTATTCCGGAACGGACGCTCTGCGGGAGGATCTCTCCAATCTGATGGCGGTCTATGAGAAGCTCGGTTTTCTGGTGGACGAGCAGGTTATCCGGGAATATATCCATCACGCCGATGTGGCGGAGGATGTGGCGGCGTATCTGGATCTCTACCGCAAATATCAGGATGACTATGGCATTCCCCAGATTCTGGACGGCTGCGTCAGACCGGAGATTTACGCACGCATCTATGCGGCGGCGTTTGATGAGCGGCTCTCGGTGGTACACCTGCTGCTGGACGGTCTGGCGGCGTTTTTCGGCAGGGCAGCGTCTGAGCGGGCATTGACGGATGCATGGTATGCCTTTTTAAAAGAGTACCGCAGCCAGGTGGAGACGGCCGGAGATCCGGCGGAATGTTACCGGACGCTTGTCGCAGAGCGGGAGCAGGAGATGCTGCGGCAGATTGCAAATGACGCTTACACCCGCGAGGAGGCAAAGCGGGAGAAGCTTTTACTGGAAAAATTAAAAGCGGCGCAGCAGGAAGTGACAAAAGATTCGGCACAGCGCTGTTTTGAAGCGGCAAAAGTGGGATTTGACCGGCAGCGGGTCCTGTTCCCGTTCGGCTGGGGCGAGCTCTGGGGCATCGCCGACCGCACGGATTACGACCTGACGCAGCATCAAAACCATTCCGGCAAGTCGCTGGAATACCTCGACCCGGTGACGAACGAGCGCTACATCCCCTACTGCATCGAGCCGTCGCTGGGCGTTGACCGCATGGTGCTGGCGTTCCTGTGCAATGCTTACGAGGAGCAGGAGCTGGAGGGCGGCGACGTGCGCACAGTGCTGCACCTGCATCCGGCGCTGGCGCCCTACAAGGCTGCCGTTCTGCCGCTGCAAAAGAACAAGCTGGGCACGCTGGCGAGCGAAATCCACGCGGATTTGGCGAAGTATTTCCCGGTGGATTACGACGAGACGGGTTCGATTGGCAAGCGCTATCGCCGTCAGGACGAAATCGGCACGCCGTTCACGATCTGCGTGGACTTCGACACCGAAGCGACGCAGTCGGTCACGGTTCGCGACCGCGACACCATGCTGCAGGAGCGCGTGGCGCTGAAGGATCTGCGCAGCTACATCGAGGAGCGGATGCGCTTCTAATTTTGCCCGTTTCCCTCATAAATACGCGGACACTGTATGCAGTCGCGTTCAACTCAATCGCGCGAACGGGAGTCCAGAGGGTCGAAGACCCTTTGGCAGGGTCAAGGGGCAGCGCCCCTTGCGCCTTCCCCCCCCTCTACGGAAAGGAATAGACAAATGAAATATCTGCGGAAACTCATCGCCGCGTGTGCGCTGCTGGCGATGCTTTGCCCTGCGCTGGCGGAGGAAACGACCTACGAACCGCTTCCTTGGCTGGACAGCACGGGCAGAAAACTCCTTGCCGCGCCGTATCTGCCGAATCCGGACTGCTATCTGCCCGATCAGGGCGGCTACCACGACGATTCGCTGGATATTCGCGTCGAAACGTCCTACTGGACGCAGGACATCGAGCGCGTCGATGAACCCGGCGAGGGCACGACGACCGTCATGGCGGTGTACGTCAAAATCACCGATCCGACGCAGATTCGCACTGCGCTGGCGTTCCCCTACCCGTCCAAGAACACCGTGCGCGTCGAACGCATGGCAAAGCAGAATAACGCCGTCCTCGCCATCAACGGCGACTACTTCATCTACCATTCTGAAGGAATCGTCTATCGCAACACGCACCGTCTGCGCGAACTGCCCCGCGAATATCGCGACACGATGATTATCGACACAGAAGGCGGTATGCACATCATTCAGGGCACGACGCATCAAAAATGGCAGGATTATCTGGAAAACGGCGGCACGGTCGCCCACACGTTCTGCTTCGGCCCCGGACTGGTGATTGACGGCGTTGTCCGCGACGAGTTCGACTCCCGCATGGACAACGGCCCCAAGACACTGGCGCAGCGCATGATTTTCGGACAGATTACCCCGATGGAGTTCGTCATCCTTTGCACAGAAGGCCCGGAGAGCCAAAGCCCGAAGTCCATCGGTTTTAACCTGTGGGGCGCGGCAAAGCTGGCGGGCGCGTTCGGCTTGCAGAACGCCTACAACCTCGATGGCGGTTCCTCCTGCACCGTGGTGCTGAACAACGAGAAGATTAACTCCCCCTCGAACCCGAAGCGCCGCGAGGTGGGTGACTGCATTTACTTCGCGACCCTGATTCCGAACGAGTAAGCAAATAAGCAAAGGCTGCGCATGGGCGACTGTGCGCAGCCTTTTGGGTAAGATGCTATGAAACAGACCGAACACACCGCGATTGTCCTCCGCTACGCCAATTACCGGGACAACGACCGAATGCTGACCCTCTTCAGCCCGACGAAGGGGCGCATTGAGGCGCTTGCCCGCGGATGCCGCAAACCGCGCTCCCCTATTCTCAACGCCAGCGAGCTGTTCGCCTTGGGCGATTTTGAGCTGTACGAGCGCGGCAATCACCTTACCCTCATCAGCGCGAACCTGATGGAGACGTTCTATCCCCTGCGCGCTGATTTCGACCGCCTGGCCGTCGGAACGTACCTCCTCGGCGTCGTCGAGAACGTCATCCAGCCCGGCGTCCCCGCGCAGGAAACCTTCATGCTCCTGCTGCACACGCTGTCGCGCCTGACCTTCTCCGAGCAGCCGTGGCGGCCGCTGCTGACCGGCTTTCTGCTGCACCTGTCGCAGAGCGAAGGATTTGTGCCGCGCCTGCACCACTGCGTCCACTGTCAGCGGCGGATTGCGGACGGCGAATCGACGTGGTTCGACCTGACCGAGGGCGGGCTGGTCTGCCGCGACTGCCGCCTGCCCGTTCATGTGCCGATTTCGGCGGCGCAGGTGAACTGGTTGCGGACGATGCTGACGACGGGTTCCGCCGGATGGGTGGATTCGCCAGAGATGATGGCGCCGTACCGCCTGATGCGGCAGTATATCGAGCTGCGGCTGGACAAGCCCGTGCGCAGTGCGGCGACGCTGCCCAAAGAATGATAGCGCAAAGATGGCTTCCAATCCCAAAGTCACGGGACTGGAAGCCGTCTTATTTGGTTCTTCACGGAATCTTGGGGGAAGAGCAGCTTGGGGGCGCGTCTGCGGACGCGCAAAGTTACTGGCAGGGACGCTTCGCTGCCTGCACCTTTGTTGGCGGCTTCCTTGGGATTGGTCGGACGCGGAACAGTTGGGGCGTTGCCCCAAACCCCACAAGGGACGCTGTCCCTTGACCCTGCAAGGGGCAATTGCCCCTTGACCCCTTTTCGCGATTGAGTTGGTCGCGCTTTCATGCTCCTTCCGCGTGCAGCTTTTTGGTGCTTCGCCTAAGCCCTTGTTTGCTTCCCCAACTTTCCGTGAAGAACCTCTTATTTTGCGATTTTACAGGTTCAGCAGCCTTCTTTGGAAGCCGCCGCAAAGTTCCTCCGCCGCCTCCACGCCATAGGACGCTTTCAGCTTCTCGAAGCACTCCCGCATCCGGCAGGGGCGCGACGTTGTGTTGTGCGCGTCGGTCGCAATACAGTCAATGTAGCCCTCATCAAGCATCTTGCGCGTCCATCGGTCGGCAAAAAAGCCCTTCTTCATCAGCACCGTGTTCGCGTTCATCTGCATATACACGCCGTATTCCTCGCGCAGCTCACGGACGTGCTTGAAGTTGCGCATCGGGTCAAAGCGCTCCACATGCGCGAAGATGACCGTGAATCCCGCATTGCCAAAGAGCCGCGCTGCCTCGCACATGCGGCTGTACGGCACGTCGCCGGAGAACTCCACCAGCACTGTCCACGTTTCCGCCAGTGACGGATAGTGACCCTCTTTGAGCAGATGCGGGCTGGCATCGGTATAGAGGATTTCGCAGCCGGTATGCAGCGTCACGGGCAGCTGATGGTCTATGCACCACTGCTGTGCCTGTGCGAAATGCGCAAGGTACTTTTCCGTCGGGAAAGGGGTAATGCCCGGTGTCGCATGGGAGGTGCATACGATGTCGGTGATGCCCTCGTCCACGGCGCGCAGAATCATCTTCTGCGTATCCTCCCACGTTTGCGCGCCGTCGTCTACACCGTAGATGAGATGGTGATGAATGTCAACGAACATGATATTGCTTTTCCTGATTTTAATGAATTTATAAAATGCGCAAGCAGATGGCGCAGGTGAATCTGGAAATCGTATTATGCCATTACGCCTTGGCTTGGTTGTCCTTGTCGTCGTGCTTGTAGTAGCCTTTCGTGTAGTGGCTGTAATAGTTTTTGTTGTAATATCGCTTTGCACTCAGCGCGTTGAAGTTGACTTTGTTGATGATGCAGCCCAGCACCGGCGTACCGGATTTTTCCATCTGCCGTTTGCATTCCGCCACTTCGCGCAGGCGGGTGTGGTTATACTCCAGCACCAGCACGCTGCCGTCGCAGAAGGCCGCGATTTCCGCCGCGTCAATCACCATGCCAACCGGCGGCGCGTCCACAATCACCATGTCGAAGGACTGTGCCAGCGCCTCCAGCATCTGCTCAAAGTACGACGAGTCAATCAGGTTGATGGGATTCACCACGTCGCGCCCCGCCGGAATCAGGCACATGCCGTACACATCCGACTCGTAGACAACATCGTTCAAATCGCACTGTCCGGCGAGGAAATGCGCCAAGCCCAGCCCTTCGCCTTCCAGTTCCAGCTTATAGCGCTGCACCATGAAGGAGCGGCGCATATCCGCGTCCACCAGCACAACGTGGCGGCCACGGCGCGCCATGTTTTCAGCGATGTGCATGGTCATCCAGCTCTTGCCCTCGCTCTGAGAGTTGCTGGTGATCACAATTTTGCGCTTATCCGTGCCGATGAAGGCAAGGTTCGTGCAGATGGAGTTCAGCGCCTCTTCTCCCGCATAATCAAGGGGATAGTGCTGATGAATGATTGCCTTCTTCATGGTTTACTTCCCCTCCTTGCCGTTCTTATGCTCGCGGGACAAATCGTAGCTCTGCACAGGCATCATGCCGATGGTTGCCAGACCCAGCTGTTTCTCCAGCTTGTCGGCGTTGCGGACGCGGTCATCCGCAAGGAACTGCACGACCACGATGCCGCACATCAGCAGCAGACCCAGCAGAAAGCCAAGCACCGTGTTCTTCATCGTGCTGGGCGAATAGGGGCGCGTGGGCAGCTGCGGCTCTTCAAAGATGGTGGGCATATCCATGTCCATCTTTGCGGCGATAAACTCGCGCGCCACCTGCACATACGTCAGCGCCATGTCCGCAGCTTCCTGCGGATCGTCGCTCTGTACCGTCACCTTCAAAATTCGCGTGTTGGTCGGGTTTTCCACGGAAATCATTTTTCCCATCTGTGCATAGGTGTAGTCGAGGTTCAGGCGGCGCTTGACCATCTCATGCACATGCCAGTTGTCGAACACCTGCACATAGTCCGACGCCAGCGAACTGCTCAGCTGAATCTGCGACAGATTGAGGGAGGTGCCGCTGCTGTTGAGCACATACAGCTTTGCCGACGCCTGATACATGGGCGTCATAAAGAATTTCGTCACGCAGAAGGCAATAATCGCGCCCAGCAGTGCCGCAACGATGATGAACTTCGCCTTATCCAGCAGGCGGTAGAACAGTTCTGCCAAGTCAATGGTTGTTTCTTCCTGTTCCACCTGATGCTGCGAAATCGCCTGATGTTCAGAAGCCATGGTGTCCTCCTATTGTTCTTTCAAAAAAGTACTTGACGTGCGTTAGTTTCCGTCTGCCTCCGTGTAGAAGGTCTTCAGTGTCCAGTTGAGTGCCTCGTTCTCGTAGAGGTCAAAGTGGATGTGCTCGTCGCTGCCCAGCGAGTGCACGCCGTTCAGCGTCTCCACGTCCAGCACTTCGTAGTCCATCACGCGATTTGCCAGCAGCGCCAGATTATCGATGCTCACGTTCGCCATCAGGTAGTGATCGGTTGTGTCGGTAATCGCCGTACCGGTCGCATCGTCAGTGGTAAAGCCGAAGCCGGAATCCAGCGTTGTCGTCCGGTCGAAAATCATGCCCATTTCGTTCAGCAGCGTGTTGACGTAATTCACGTTCGCGCGAATCTTCTCCTCCAGCAGCGTTTCGAGGCTGTTCAAATAGATGCGCTGGCGTGCCATGCGGGCTTCATTCGTCGGTTCGGCGGTATCATAGCGGGTGCGGGTGAAGTATTCTGCCTGCATCCCGGTCAGCTTGATGGTCTCGCCGCCCTTGAGCGTAGGGTCAAGGGCAAGCAGGTCATCGTTGGGAATCGTGACGGTCACCCCGCCGACCAGCTCATTAAGCTTGTTGATGCCGGAGATATCCATGCTGATGTAATAGTCAATCTCCGCGCCGTCATCCGCCTTCTCGATGCCCAGCAGCTTTTCCACTGCCCAGATGGTGTTTTGATTGTTCTCCTCGCGCGTCCGGCCGTAGGCGTGCGCCAAGCACAGCTGCAGGCGGCGCGTCCCCGCGTCCTTGCCGTTGGTCGCAACAAGCTTAATGGGGGTCATCGTGTCACGGTCAAACTGCAATTGATGAATCTGCTGATTCTTATGGTCAATCACCAGCAGCAAAAGAAAGTCCGACTGCCCGCCGAGGTGATACTGGCTCGGCTCTTCCTCAATCTGACCATTTGCGTAGTGGTCATAGCCGATGAGCAGAATTGTCGTCAATTCCGACGAAGGGTGCGCAAGGTACTCCTTGCCATTCTCCGTCCGTGACGGAAGGAAACTGAAATTGTCCGCCATTGCCGTACCGCAGAGCATCAGCAGTGCCAGCGCCATTGTCAGCAGACAAACCACCTTTTTCCGCAACGCCATTGTCCGTTTCATTCCTTTCCAGATAGGACAGCAGGGGCGGCTGATGTTTCTCCCTCCCCTGTATGCGAGCTTCTGTTTCTTTCGGTCATCATCAGGATGACACACAATATAGTATACGACAAGTGTGATGATTTGTCAAACGCAAAATACCACAAAATGACTTTTTCGCGCAGAAATTGCCCATCGAAAGGACTTTCATGAAGAAACGACCTCATCCGCCGCGATAAAGCTGCTTGGACAAAATCAAAACGCTTTACGCTTCTGTGCCGGAAAAAGCATGCTAATTTTTAATTGTTTATTTCCAATTAGAATCAGTCTTTTTCCGCCAGCCTATCAAAGCCCTCCCCCAGCGCCTCATGCGCTTCGGTGATGAACATAAACGCCCGGTCATCCTCTTTCCGCACAATCTCCTTAAACCGCGCAACCTCCTGCGGCGGCAGGACGCACAGCAGCACGGGGCGTTCCTTGCCCGAATACGCCCCGCGCGCCGACAGCTGCGTGGCTCCTCTGTCCATGTCGTGCAGCACCTGATGCGAAATTTCCGCCCACTTGTCACTCATCACAAAGCACGCTTTGTTCTTCGACAAGCCCAGCATCACCATGTCAATCACTTTGCCGTTGATGAAAATACATACCAGCGCAAACAGCGCTTCGGTCGTGCCGATGCAGACGGCGGCAAAAATCACCACAACGCAGTCGATGATCATCAGAAACATACCGGTCGAAATAAAAGGCAGCTTTTGATGCACCATTTTCGCCAGCATATCCGTGCCGCCGGTCGTCGCGCCGCCACGGAGAATCAGTCCCAAGCCGACGCCCA
>OHAJ01003051.1_pt1 | contig 10937 bp, 8 predicted proteins | sample 1577101 | NCBI WGS metagenome assembly OHAJ01 (sample SAMEA3541531, study PRJEB24748) | human gut metagenome | biome: human gut; feature: human-associated habitat; material: faeces | place: China | collected 2012 | reverse complement strand
GGTTTCCTTTCACACTTTTCTTCCCTCCGGAACTTTCGGCTGGGCAGGTTTTTTGACAGTCTGACCCGGAGCGTTTTCTCCGGGTTTTCTGATATTTTATATTACTAAAGGAGAATGATCCATGATCCAGCGCTATCACAACGAGCCGGTCGGCCTGCGCGTGACGCCCGAGCCGGGCGACTATCTGAAGCTGCACGACCGCATCCTGCCGGACGGCAGCGAGCAGATCACCGTGGGCCGCGGCGGGAGCTGGTCGGTCCTGGCCTGCAAGGAGGTCTATGGCAAGGCGTCCAAGGCCGTGCAGGCCAGCGGTGCAAAGAGCGCCGTGTTCGACCTGAGCGCGGCTGCCGAGCTGGGCCGTGACGGCCTTCTGGCTGCGGCCGAGGGCATCTGCGGCGGCGCTTATCAGATGAAATATACGCTCTCCGATCAGTGGGAGCCGGAATTTGCCTGCTATGCCTCCGGCGAGGGCTGGCAGGAGCAGGACCTGCAGCTCGGCTGGACGCTGGCGGAGTCCATCCTCCGCACGCGCAGTCTTGTGAACCGCCCTGCCAATCTGCTCACGCCGGAGCGGCTTGCCGCCGCGCTGACGGAGCAGTGCGCGGGTCTGCCGGTCGAGACGCAGTGCTATGACCGCAGCACCCTGCACGAGCTGGGGCTGGAGGCCTTCCTCGCCGTGGGCGACAGCAGCGGCCACTCGCCGGTGCTGGCCGTGCTGCGCTATACGGGCGCGCCGGATTCGGCGGAGCGCCTCGGCCTTGTCGGCAAGGGCGTGACGGTGGATTCCGGCGGCTATAATCTGAAATCCAGCGGCTCCATGGCGGGCATCAAGGGCGATATGGCGGGCGGCGCTGCCGTGGCCGCTGCCGTGCGCGCCATTGCGGCGGCCGGGATTCCGGTGAATGTTACGGCCGTCGTGCCGTGCTGCGAGAACCGCATCTCCACGACGAGCCTGCTGCCGGGGGACCTGATCGGCTCGTTGTCCGGCAAGACCATCGAGGTATTCAATGCAGACGCCGAGGGCCGCCTCATTCTGGCCGACGGCCTGACGTGGGCCATCCGGAAGGAGGGCTGCACGCGCCTTGTGGACGCCGCCACGCTGACGGGCGCGATCTGCGCCATGCTCGGCTATGTGGCCACGGGCGTTATGGCGAGCGATGACGGCTGGTATGCCGCGCTCGAGCGGGCCGCCGCCCACTCCGGTGAGCGCTTCTGGCGTATGCCGGACTTCCCGGAATATGAAAAGCTCATCCGCGGCGACCTCGGTGACGTGCGCAACACGAGCCGCGACGGCTGCGGCGCGATCACGGCCGGGCTGTTCCTGCGGCACTTTACCGAGGGTCTGCCGTGGCTGCATCTGGACATCGCAGGCACGGCGGACAACAAGGGCTATGTCTGGGAGCATCAGGTCCCCGGCGCGACCGGAACGGCCGTGAGCACCCTGTTCCATCTGGCCTGCGGGCTGGCAGAAATAAAGGAGGAAGCAAAATGAAACGACCCCTGATCGAGGCATGTGTGGATTCCTATGCCTCTGCCATGGCGGCAAGCCGCGCCGGTGCGGACCGGCTGGAGCTGTGCGCCCATCTGGTCATCGGCGGCACAACGCCGACGCATGCCCTGTTCCGGCAGGTGCAGCGCGACAGCGGCGTGCCCATTAATGTGCTCATCCGCCCGCGCTTCGGCGATTTTCTCTATACCGAGCCGGAGCTGGAGGAGATGTGCGAGGAGATCGCGGCCTTCCGCGACCTCGGCGCGAACGGCGTCGTCATCGGCGCGCTCACGCCGGACGGCGAGCTGGACCTTGCGCAGATGCGCCGCATGATGGCCTGCGCAGGGCAGATGGAGGTCACGCTCCACCGCGCGTTCGACATGACGCGCGACCCGTTCCGGGCGCTGGAGGACGCCGTTTCTCTTGGCTGCCGGACGATCCTGTCCTCCGGGCAGGCGGCCAACGCCGCCCTCGGCGCGCCGCTTCTGGCAAAGCTGAACGGGCAGGCGGCAGGGCGCATCGACCTGATGGCGGGCTGCGGCGTGAAGCGCACGAACATCGCCGGGATCGCCGCCCAGACCGGCATCACGACCTTCCACACCACGGGCCGCAAGGGCAGCGTGGACAGCGGCATGCGCTACCGCAAGGAGGGCGTGTCCATGGGCCTGCCGTCCCTTTCGGAGTATGAGCTTTGGCTGACGGACGAGGCGGAGTTCCGCGCGTGCGCCGAGACGGTGCACGCCCTCGGAACGCCGGGAGCGCAGGCATGAGAAGCCGGGACGCGGAATTTGAGCGGAAGCTCGCCCAGACGGGCCTTTGGCAGCTTCTGGACCTATTGCAGACCCTGCCGGACGAGACGGCGCGGCTGGCCCGCCTTTGCTATGCGGCAAGCCCCGCCAGCGACTGGCTCGATACGCCGCCGGAGGTGTTTTTCTCCTGCGCGGCGCATGCGCGATACCTGCGGGAGAACGTTTCGTGGACGCGCGCTCTGCCGGAGCCGCTGTTTCTTGCCTATGTGCTGCATCCGCGCGTCAATAATGAGGCGCTGTGCGACTGCCGCCCCGTGTTCTATGCCGCGCTTGCCGAGCGGCTGCGCGGTCTTCCGGAGGAGGCCGCCATTCTGGAGATCAACCGCTGGTGCGCGGAGCATGTGGTCTATCAGCCGACGGACGAGCGCACGCGCAGCGCGCTGGCCGTGCTCCGCGCGGGCTTCGGTCGCTGCGGCGAGGAGTCCATGTTCGCGGTGAATGTCCTGCGCGCCTGCGGCTTTGCGGCGCGGCAGGTCTATGTGCCGCGCTGGGCGCACTGTGACGACAACCATGCGTGGGTCGAGGTCCGGTGCGGCGGCGCGTGGCACTTTCTCGGTGCCTGTGAGCCGGAGGCCGTGCTGGACCGCGGCTGGTTCAACAGCGCGGCCGGACGCGCCGTTCTGGTGCACAGCCGCTGCTTCGGCGAGCCGGAGCCGGGTGCGGATCTCATCGGCCGCGAGGGCGACGAGCTGCGCCATGGGGATGTTGAGCGCCGGCAGCAGGCGCACCTTGTTCTTTGCCGAGATGACGAGCACGCCGCGCTCCATGCAGTCCGCGATGACGTCCTTGACCGGGCGCTCGGTCTCCACGCCGAGCATCAGACCCAGGCCCGTGACGCTCTTGACGCCCTTTGCGCCGGTGAGGGAGCTGACGATGAAGTCGGACTTTTCCTGCACGGACTGCAGCAGCGGGCCGTCGAGCCGGTGCAGAATGCTCAGCGCGCCGGCGCAGCAGACCGGGTTGCCGCCGAAGGTGGAGCCGTGGCTGCCGGGCGTGAGCACGTCCTGCACCTTTTCGCCGAGCAGCGTCGCGCCCAGCGGCAGGCCGCCGCCGAGCCCCTTGGCCGTGGAGACGATGTCCGGCGTGATGCCGTAGTGCATGTAGCCATAGAGCTTGCCGCTGCGGCCGTTTCCGATCTGCACCTCGTCGCAGATGAGCAGCAGGTCCTGCTCGGCGGCGAGCCGGGCAGCACCCTTGACAAATTCCTGCGTCAGCGGGATGACGCCGCCCTCGCCCTGCACGACCTCCATCATGATGGCGGCGCACTTGTGCGCTGCCACCTGCGCCTTGAGATCGTCGAGGTTGTTTGCCTCGGCGTAGGCAAAGCCCTCCGTCAGCGGCAGAAAGTCGTGGTGGAACACGTCCTGCCCGGTTGCGGCGAGCGTCGTGATCGTGCGGCCGTGGAAGCTGTTTTTGAGCGTGATGATGGTGGAGTACTCCGGGCCCTTGTGGTCGGCGGCATACTTGCGCGCGGCCTTGATGGCGCACTCGTTGGCCTCGGCGCCGGAGTTGGAGAAGAAGACTTTCTTCATGCCGGTCTTTTCGCACAGCAGCTGCGCCAGCTGCGCGTCGGGCGCGGTGTAGTAGAGGTTGGAGGCGTGCTGCACGGTGCACAGCTGTTCGGTCACGGCGCGGATCCACGCGGGGTCGGCGATGCCGAAGCTGTTGACGGCGATGCCCGTCGCCATGTCGATATAGACCTTGCCGTTCTCGTCCCAGACGAGCGAGCCCTTGCCGCGCGCGATCGTCACGGGGAAGCGGGCGTAGGTGTTGGCGATATAGGTGTTATCAAGTTGCGGAATGTTCATCTGTTTTTCCTCCTTGTCCGGCAACGAACATGGTGCCGATGCCTTCGTTTGTCAGCATTTCGATCAGGATGGCGTGCGGCACGCGGCCGTCGATGATAAAGACGCGGTGCACGCCCCAGCGGATGGCGTCGATGCAGCAGGTCACCTTCGGCAGCATTCCGCCGTTGATGACGCCGGACTCGATGAGCTGCAGCGCGTCCGCCGTGTGGATGACGGGGATGAGCGTGGCGGGGTCATCCTTGTCGCGCAGGATGCCGCCGATGTCGGTCATGGCGATGAGGCTCTCGGCGCCCAGCTCGCCCGCGATGCGCGCGGCCGCCGTGTCGGCGTTGATGTTGTAGACATGACCCTGCGTGTCGCACCCGACGGTAGACACGACGGGGATGTAGCCCTTGTCGATCACGTCGAGGATGGGGCGGACGTCGACCTTTGTGATCTCGCCCACGTAGCCGAGGCGCGCATCACGCACGCGCGCCTGGATCATCTGCCCGTCGATGCCGGACAGGCCGATCGCCCGGCCGCCCTTGTGGCCGATGAGGTTGACGAGCGTCTTGTTGATCTTCCCGGCGAGGACCATCTGCACAACGTCCGCCGTCTCGGAGTCGGTGACGCGCAGACCGTCAACGAACTGCGTCTGCTTGCCGAGCTTGTCGAGCGTTTCCGTGATCTCCGGCCCGCCGCCGTGCACGAGTACGACCTTCACCCCGATGAGCGACAGCAGCACGATGTCGCGCATGACGGAGTCTTTGAGCTTGTCGCTAATCATGGCGTTGCCGCCGTATTTGATGACGACGATCTTGCCGCTGTATTCCTGTATGTAGGGCAGCGCGTGGACGAGTACCTTCGCGCGCTGCGGATTCGTGATGTCCATGATGATGTTCCTCCCGGTTCAGGTGCGGTAGTCGCCGTTGATCTTCACGTAGTCATACGTCAGGTCGCAGCCCCAGGCCGTGGCGCCCTCGTCGCCGGACTTGAGGTCTACGAGGATCTCGATCTCCTTTTCGAGCAGGACCTGTTTGGCTTCCTCCTCGGAAAACGGGATGCCCGCGCCGTCGACGCACACGCGCACCGTGCCGGCCGCGGAGCGGAAGGCGACGTCGACCTTGTGCACGTCCACATCGGCACCGCTGTAGCCGATGGCGCACAGCACGCGGCCCCAGTTGGCGTCCGCGCCGAACATGGCGGCCTTGACGAGCGACGAGCAGATGATGCTCTTGGCGACGGTCTTTGCGGTGCCGTGGTCGGCCGCGCCGGTGACGCAGCACTCGAGCAGGCGCGTGGCGCCCTCGCCGTCGCCCGCGATCTGGCGGCAGAGCCAGACGGTCACGCTGTTGAGCGCGCGGCAAAAGGCGGTGAAGTCTGCGCCGGGCGCGGTGATCTCCGCGTTGCCCGCCAGACCGTTTGCCAGTACGGCGACCATGTCGTTCGTGGATGTGTCGCCGTCAACGCTGACCATGTTGAACGTGTCCTGCACGTCGCCGGAGAGGGCAGCCTGCAGCATGGCGGGGCTGATGGCGCAGTCCGTCGTGAGAAAGACAAGCATGGTCGCGAGGTTCGGATGGATCATGCCGGAGCCTTTGGCAATGCCGCCGATGGTGCAGGTCTTGCCGCCGGCGGTGAACTGCACGGCGATCTCCTTGCGGTGCGTGTCGGTGGTCATGATGCCCTCGGCCGCCTGGTCGGAGTGGTCGCCGAGCGCGGCGGCGAGCTGCGGCAGGCCGGCGCGGATGGGCGCGAGATCGAGCGGCTGACCGATCACGCCCGTGGACGCGACGATGACGTCCTGCGGCGCGATGTGCAGCGCGGATGCTGTGAGCGCGCTCATCTCCTCGGCGACGGCGATGCCGTCGGCGTTGCAGGTGTTGGCGTTGCCGCTGTTGCAGATCACGGCCTGCGCCCTGCCGTCAGAAAGGTGCGCCTTCGTCACGGTCAGGGGCGCGCCCTTGACGAGGTTGGATGTATAGACCGCCGCGGCGCTGGCCGGGACGGCGCTGTAGATGAGCGCGAGGTCGCGCTTGGACTGATTTCTGCGGATGCCGCAGTGGATGCCCGCGGCGGAAAAACCCTGTGCGGCGCACACGCCGCCGGTGACTTGCTTCATCATTTGTTCCTCCTTACAGATCGAGGCCGAAGCCCTTTTCCTTGCCCATGACGAGGTTCAGGCACTCGAGCGCGGCGCCGGACGCGCCCTTGCCGAGGTTGTCGAACACGGACGTGAGCAGAATGCGCTCTTCATTGCCGGAGACGGACACGACCATGCTGTCCTTGCCGGACATGGCGGCGGCGGACAGGAAGCCGTCCGCACACGCGGGGTCCTGATAGCGCACGACGGGGCCGGTATACTTTGCGGCGTAGGCGGCCCGGATGTCCTCCGCCGTCTTGCCGGGGCAGAGCTGCGAGGCGAAGAGCGCGACGCTCGTCTCCATGCCGCTGTAGAAATTCGCCACGATCGGCGCGAACACCGGCGCGTGCGTCAGGCCCGGGATCGCACACATCTCGCGCAGATGCTTGTGCTGCTGCGCCAGACCGTACTGCCGGGGCGCAACGTACAGGGGGTCAAGCTCGTCTGCCTCATACTCGGCGATCATCTTCTTACCGCCGCCGCTGTAGCCCGTGAGCGAGTAGCACGTCAGCAGCGCGTCCGGCGGCAGGATGCCCGCCTCGACGAGCGGGTAGACCAGCACGATGAAGCCGCTGGCGTGGCAGCCGGGCACCGCGATGCGCTTGGCCGTACGGATCGCGGCCTCGCGCTCGGGCGACAGCTCCGGGAAGCCATACGTCCAGCCGGGGGCCGTGCGGTGCGCGGTCGAGGTGTCGAGCACGACCGTGTCTGGGTTCTCGACGAGGTCCGCCGCCGTGATGGCCGCCGCGTCCGGCAGGCACAAAAACGCAATGTCCGCGCGGTTGAGCAGCTCGCGCTGCGCTTCGATATCGTGGTGCAGCTTGGGCGGCAGGGTCAGCAGGTCGATGTCCGCGCGCTGGGCCAGCCGGTCATAAATGCGCAGGCCGGCTGTACCGGAACTGCCGTCGATGAAAATGGTCGTTTTTTCGTTATGCATATCTTGTCCCTCACAAGCGGATAAAAATCCATTTATATGAGGCTAATATACTACTTCACGAATAAATATGCAATACGCTCGTGAAAATTCCGGTGCGATTTGTGAAAATTGAAAAAACAGGCCGGGCGGGAGAAAAATGCCTTGTGCAGCATGTACATATATGTCCGCGCAAAATTGGAACATTTGCCGGACGACGGGGGTAAAAAACCGCCGCCCGGCCATTTTTGCAAATGGATAGGCGGCGGATATATGCATATATGCATTAAATCTGGAATTCCCTGCTGTATTCGGCGTAATATTCATCAAAGCGGTGCGAGTGCATGGCCATGACGCTGTTGATATATTCGTGCGTGTCGAACGAGTCGGACTCGAGCTCGATCATGGCGACGGCGATGTTCGAGCAGTGGTCGGACACGCGCTCGCAGTTGGTAAGCAGGTCGTTGAATGCGAAGCCGTGGTTGAGCGTGCACTCGCCGGACTGCAGGCGGTCGATGTGGTGCAGCTTCATCTCGTCGCAGAGGTTGTCGATGAGCTCCTCGAGCGGCTCGACGCGGTAGGCCGCGGCGACGTCATTGTCGAGGAAGGCGTTGATCGTGATCTCGAGGATACGCGTCACGGCGGAGAGCATGACACGGAGCTCGCGCGCGCCGGTTGGCGAAAAGACGATCTTCTTCGTGTAGAGCTCCTGCGCCGTTTCGCCGATGTTGAGCGAGTGGTCGCTGATGCGCTCGAGATCGCTGATCGTGTGCAGGTACTTCGACACATCGGCGGTCTGGCGCGGCGTAAGCTCCTTGCTCGTGATCTTGATGAGGTAGGTGCCGAGCTTGTCCTCGTAGTGGTCGATGGCCTCCTCGTCCTCCTGCAGGGCGGCGAACTGCTCGTCGCTGAATTTACCCAGCAGGGAGAAGGCGGACAGGATATTGTCCTGCGCCTGGCGGGCCATGGAGTCGATGGCCAGGCGGCTCTGCTCGATGGCCAGCGCCGGGTGCGCGAGAAAGCGCTCCTCGAGCCGGTCGATGTCGGCGAGCGCGCCGGTGGACGCCTTGTCCGGGAACAGGATCGTGACGAGCTTTTCGAGCAGGGGAATCATCGGCGTGAGCAGCAGCACGGTCGCAAAGCGGAAGATCGTGTTGAGCAGGGCAATGCTCACGGTGGTCATGGTCATGTCCAGGAACGGGAAGTGCACGGCCGCATTGACCGCGTAGAACACGACGCCCCAGACGAGCGCGCCGATGACGTCGATGAGCAGGTAGACATAGGCGGTGCGCTTGCCCTTGACGCTCGCGCCGAGCGAGGACAGCAGCACCGGCACGGCCGCGCCGATGGCGATGCCGAGCGTGATGGGGAAGGCCACGGAGAACGTGATCGTGCCCGTGATGGCCAGCGCCTGCAGAATGCCGACGGCGGCCGACGCGCTCTGCAGGATGCAGGTGAACACCGTACCGACGAGCACGCCGAGCAGGGGATTGGAAAAGCGGGTGAGCAGCTCGATGAACGCGGCACTGTCCTTGAGCGGGGCCACGGCGCCGCTCATGGAGGACATGCCGTATGCTCCGTATTTAAATCGTACAGGGAGCAACCTGAATAACGTGGCGCAGTTTATGTATCGTGAGAATCCTGGTGATTTTAAGAGAATTCTCACGAGCATTCAAACAAAAATTCCTAATATAAAGAAAATCGAACCTGTAAAACTTAAAAACGGACAAATGGTACTAGAATTTTGGCAAAATGGATTTAATGAGCCCTTTTTTTCCCAGCGAATGTCAGATGGTACCTTGAAATTGTTTGCTTATTATATGCTCTTGCATGAAAAGAATCCCCGCCAATTAGTTTTTATCGAGGAACCTGAAAATGGCCTGTACCATCAATACTTGGCTGATTTGGCTATTGAAATGTCAAAAAATGTAGGAACAGGATACAATAAGCAGCTATTTGTTACGACGCATAGTCCATTTTTTGTTAATGCACTTTCGCCAGAACAAGTCTGGGTCTTAGATAAAGGGGCAGACGGCTTTTCGACTATAAAGCGCTCATCTGAATATGATTTTGTGAGTGACTTGGTTCAAGAAGGCGCATATATTGGCGACTTGTGGAATGATAAGTACTTTGGCTGAGGAGGAATGCATATGCATTTTCAGTATCTTGTTGAAGATCAGTCAGGTGCTGCGCTTATTCGAATTTTGATGCAAAAAATCGTGGAGCTTTACCCAAATGCAACGTATGATTGCAAAGGTTTTCGAGGGATCGGTGGATTCACAAGAAAAAATACGATAAAAGAAACAAAAACAGGAAAGTTACTCAACGATTTAGCAACATACTTGCGCGGCTTTGACAGAAGCCTTCAAAGTTTTCCTTCTGTAATCATTGTTGTCTTAGATAGCGATGATCACGATGTGCAACAATTTCGATCTGAATTAGAAGCTGTCGCAATGCAGAACATGATAAAGATAGATCATGTGTTTTGCCTTGCGGTTGAAGAAATTGAAGCATGGCTGCTGGGCGATAGGCATGCACTTTTGTCCGCATATCCTCATGCAAAAATGCATGTATTAAATACTTATGTTCAGGATAGCATATGTGGAACTTGGGAAGTACTCGCTGATGCTGTCTATCCGGGTGGAACTTCGAAGTTATCCAGAGAGCATGCCTCCTTTATTGAAATCGGAAAGTTGAAAGCTGAATGGGCGCAAAATATAGGAATACATATGGATTTGAAATCGAACGAATCGCCGAGTTTCAATGATTTCATTCATGAGATTGAAAGGCGCCTTGTTTCATAAACCCTCGTCATAAAGGTACTCAACGGGTCTAATATTTCAAAAGTAACATGCACAATGCCGCCCGTTGTCCTGTTTGGGCGGCGTTGTTCTTGTCATTTTAGATTTTTAGAATAAATACCTCTTTCCGACTGCCAGCAAACCGTTGATATATCTGCGTTTTCTGAAATCCTATAATTACACTCCGACCAAATTGGAAAGACCGTCGACGTTTGTCGGCGGTCTTTTGCTATGCCTGTGTGCATGTGGAATGGTAGGAATATTCATAACTGGAAATCCTATAACTACACTCGAAAGCAAAATTGAGTGACAGGATTTTTAATAAATGATATACCAAAAGTAACTCTATGAGATTCTTGATTTTAAAATTTGAAAGAGGAGAATATAGATATGGATATAGAGTATTTTTTCTATGTCGATGATAGCACTCTTCAGCATCTGCGTCCGGCCACAAGCGATGAGCGCAAGTGGTATCACTCATTAGCACAGGAGCTGGGCCCCTATCAGAAGAATATTGACCGTTTTCAGAGGGTAGAAGATCGATTTTCTGCATTAGCGGAAATCCTGGAAGCCCCTGAAAAAAACGCCGCAAAGTTAGAACGTAACGCAAAGGATGCTGTGGCAAATTTCTTGTACTCTTTCAACGAGTGTCTTGATCATTGGAGAACCTATATAGTCAGAGCTTATGGCGAGGGATCCAACTATTTTTCCGCTTATCAAAAGCTGACCACGCTTGCCTTCGATACTTACGATGAGTATAAAATTACATATGCCCTTCGAAATTTCCAACATGTAGACGATGTTTTTGACGGTATATCCGTGCGTTTAGGCATGCCCGCGCAGATATATGCACATCGTCAACGGTTGCTCGACAACTCCCGCTTTACCGCTCCCCAGCGCGCCGCTTTTACCAAACTGGAAGAGTGCTTCGATTTGTTCCCGATTTTTAAAACAGCAAAAGAACAACTGGAGCAGATCGAAAAGAAGCTGATGTT
>OHAJ01003050.1_pt1 | contig 10938 bp, 6 predicted proteins | sample 1577101 | NCBI WGS metagenome assembly OHAJ01 (sample SAMEA3541531, study PRJEB24748) | human gut metagenome | biome: human gut; feature: human-associated habitat; material: faeces | place: China | collected 2012 | reverse complement strand
TCAATTTCTGCCAATTAGGCAAGAAACCATGTCGTTTTTTTATGCCCATATCTCTAAAATTACATACTTGCGAAACTTAAATAAGTTATATAAAATGATACCTGATCAGTTCACGGCAGTTTTCTGTCACTTGCTCTATGATTTCCATGCAACGTCTCTTGTCTATTCTAATTTTTATGCCTAATGTTAGGAAATCTGACAGAACAGGATGGCCGGTGCCATTGACTGATGTCGCATGTTCTCCGTTATACCCCTCCGTGCATAGTGTAAGATTGTAGGCCGGAGCAAGCCGCCATTTCCATTTTTCATTATTGTCAGGAACAACTATAAAACTGAAATTTTTGCAGTGGTCATCTTTGTTGTCTACAAGATAATTGAATACCATGCGCCGGTACATTTCTTCTACATCGTCCGGATTTTGAGTGATATATCCTGTCAATGCAAGTAAATCACCGTAGTCCATGACAGGATTATTGAGGGAAAGTCCAAGGATGCCGCCCGCCGTAGCTGTATGATGTCTGACGTCCGCTGATGAAATGTCAAATCTTCGTGAAGCAAAATATTTGTCGTTGAATAATTTGAAATCCGGCACATCAATACCGCATTTTATTGCAATCTCATTAAAACGATATTCCTGCTGTCCTATATCCTTAGGGTCATATGTATGCCGGAATTTGACGAGCCAATGACCATCTTTATCAGAGAAGATTGCTTTAGGTCTGGCGCCACCGCTGTTGCCGCTGTTAAAAAGTAGCATCTCGGCATCATCGTCCTGACGTTCTTTCAGTACTTCGAGTGCCTTGGACTGCAATGTATCCAGATCGGTGCAATCCTTTCCCGTAACAATGTTTGTTGCAGGACTATAAATGAGAGCCCCCATTCCACTCTCTCCGACGATACTTAAACGTTGCAGAGCTGACAGATCAGAATCATTTATGCCCTCCTTCAATAAGGCCTTGTGTAAAAGATAACGTCCATATCCGTCAGGCAGAGAATCTTCGAATATTCCGAAATTTCCGTTGAACGGAGCCGGTTTTGCAATAAAGATACCCTGTTTCAGGGGAAGTTCCAAAGGAGAGATACTGAACCCGTCAGCGAGCCATTGTCCGTCGTATTCAAATATGCATTGACGGTTGTCGGGTGACAAAGAAAGGAGGCCGACTTTACGGCCGTTGAATTTTATATCGAGTCTGTCAATCTTTTTCATCATGTCGGAGTTTGGGGGTATGGGCTTTTTTCTTGTTGGCATTCTTACGGATCTGCGACAGTTCCTCCATAGTGGAATATTTTGGTTTTGAAAAAATATCTTTTATTTCGGATGTATATTGCAACGCGATCGCCAGTTTTATCAGGTTGGACAGCGAGATGAGACCTTTCTGTTCGAAGCGTTTGATATTAGCAGGAGCAACCCCCGATATTTTCGCACATACTTTACGAGTTATATTCTTCTCTATGCGTCGTTTCCTGAAATCATCCGCAAGCTGCCGCGCCACTTCTTCAGGTGCAGGAGGCATAAGACTCTCCAAAAGTGATAAAAAATTGTCTGTATCGCTCATTTATATTGTTTTTCTGCCTAAATATTATCACTTACAAAGGTACAACAAAATTAATAAAATACCAAATCGAATTTGCATAAGTAAGTGATCAAATTATAAAGGGTGCGCTCGGATATTAATCTGAGGCGCACCCTTTTGATTTGGGAATAAGTTGTGGGATTCGGGTTTATCTTACTATTAATTTTTCTGATTTGGAGCCACGGCGGCAGATGACTGTCTGACCGGGTTCGGGATTTGTTATTCTTACTCCCTGAAGGTTGAAATATTCGGCCGGAACGTCAGAAATATCGGTTTCAATGCTGGTTAATCCGGCAAGTTCCGCTATGTTGAAGGCAGGCTGGATTGTCTGAACCTGACAGGCATCATTATTTCCTGTAACTGTCACCCGAAGGTCAAACCATCCGTCCGGAGCCTTTTCTTTTATTCCACTGAGGTCAGCAATATAACTGCTTCCGTAACCTGGTTCGAAATCGTCTGCAGGGTTTGCCTCAACAGTAAGTTCCTTGAAATTGTCGGTGCCGTGGGGAGAATATTCGACTTTTATTTCTGCAGGTGTGTTGTAGCCATAATACAGGTAGGGATATGAACTGTTAGAAGAATGAAATGTCATGGAAGATGCGTAGAGTCGGATATTTGAACCTTCTGCCTCCCCCAATCGATCTGTCATGTTGCCTTCCGAGTCAGTGAAAGAGAGTGCCGTGAGGGATGGTATCTCTCCTTCGTAAGTGTCGGAATCATATGTGACACGGGCAGTTGTCTCTCCGGCTAATACTCCGTCAATGAGAACATTGTCAGTCGAATAATCTATAGTATATGTGCCGCCTGCATTCCAGTTTATACCATCGGGGAAATTATGACGGTCAGTGGAGATGATCTTGTCATTGAGCTTTACTGTGATCTCATTGGTCTGGCCGCCCCACATATCCATGAATTCAGGATCCACATTCTCACACATATCCCACGAGTCAAGACTGATTACTTCTCCATAACGACCTATGCAACCGATACTTACAGTTGCGCCGTCGGGAGCCATGACTATAGCCGGCGCGCAGTTGCCTAAAGGTTTATCGACAGGTGCTGCCGCATATAAGGGATTTGATCTGATAGCTTCTGAATCGGCCGAATTCATCATGAACCCTTCGCCGATATGGTTGACGCCAAGTTGTTCAAGTCTTTCAGCTCCGCGACATACGGGCTGGGCAAGCATGCATGAATTAGGCCCTCCGAAAGCGGATCCTGTAGGATACATGAGAAAAGAGAAGGGTCCGTCGTAGTCCACAGGTTGCCATATGCCTACATTGTTTGCGCTGTAAGCCGCGGTTTCCAAACCGAGACCTTCCGTGCCCCAGGGTAATCCTTTGTACAGGATAGTATACATCGAAATGTTGTATGCTATCTCGTCATATGTCATCCCCATTTCTTCAGCTACCTGATGTACGCGCAAATTGAAAGGGGTATCTGTAAAAGTTCTTTTTGTGGTCTGCCAGTTGGATGCAGAAGATCCGGTGTCGGAATTGGTGAAATCGACAGGGATTATCATTGTGAATGCACCTTCGGTGGAACCAAGAAACTGCAGGCGCGTGTATTCGAATTTGCTGTCCGTAAAGTTTGAGCGTACCACCCTTTGTGCTTCTCTGCCGATTGTAGCCTTTCCGTAGAAAATTTGTTCTCCTTCATAAGAAATCATATTGAAGACGCTTCCTACCTGACAATTGTTGCCGAGACTAAGATCGGTGCCATAAGGACTGACGAAAGATAAAGCTGTAGAGTTTGTAGCATCGGCTGTGTTGAAACTTATTTCCGTACCATTGGTAACCTCTACATTCTCATGGATCATTATAATTGTCTGATACAGGTCGTTGCTGTAACCGAATGCGAAAAAGTCGTATGTGCCGCCCGGAACTGAAAATTCTATTCCGTCCCCTTGGTCTTCAGCCCCATATACAGCCAGTTTGCCATTTTCTTTTGTGACGGCCCCTACAAATGTGACATTGTCGTCTGCTGCGTTATTGATGACAGGATGCAGGGTGACAGCGTTTCCCCCGGCTTTCATGGGAGCTTTCAGGATGTGTGCGTCTTCCGGATTTGTCAGTGTAAAAAAAGATGTGGTTTTACTGTTTGGTTCGGCCTTGAGTACAGAGGTCTGCAATTGGGATACGGCAGCCGGTGCTAAAATCAGCGATATCGCAAATATGGATGCGCTTACGGAGTAGGTGTGTTTCATAAATAATTATATTTTAATTAAACATTAAGCAGCATATGTGCTATTATGTAATGTGTGGTTAATATGTGTTATTAAAGCAAAATGCATCTTATGGCTGAAATAAAATGGCTTTTTGCTTGATAAAGTTATAAATAATAAATGATATTTACAAGAATATTGATATAAATATGGAAAATATCTAAATAAATACACTGCTTAAAAATAGGTAACGTTATAGATTCAGTTTGGGAATTTATAATTTTAATTATAGAAAATTCTAATTTTTCAGTAAATTTGCATAAGTAAGTGATCAAATTAAAACGACAGTAATAAATAATCAGGCTTTTTAATTTCTATGTCTCGGAGTTTAAATACTCCTCGGATATGGGTGAACACTTTGAGATATAGGATGTTATTGACGTAAATAGATACTATAAGCGATGCGGTTTACTGTTTTGTGAGGAAACTGATATGAAAATCAAAGGATTAGTCTTGACAATTTTTCTTGCGGCTGTCATGTCTGTTTGGGCAGCTTCTTCCCCAGACTCCATTTCTGAAAAAGAAAGGATGTGGGCGGATTCTATTGAGAATAATCCCTATAAACTTGACCTTACACATGCGTCGCGACTCGAATATTATCTTTCGCAACTTTATAAATCCACACCTACGGAACGGATGCGTTCTTATTGTGCGTCAGCATTGACTCAGTATGCGTGGTTTCTCATCCAGAACCGGGAATGGTATCTGGCAGGACCGTTCATATCGGCTGCCGAGACATATTGTGATCCTTCGGATCTAAAACTGTTTCATTTCTTACAATCTGCGAAAGTCGGAGTTCTTATGCCTCAGGGAAATTATGAGGAATGTGAGAAGATTCTTAAATCCGCCTCCCGTTATTATAAAGAACATAGAGACACAGTGGAATGGCTGAAATGCTGCATGAATCTATGCCGGGTCTACCTGTCGGCCGACAATCGGTATCGGGCTCGGGCCTATTACGACACGATCGTGTCCGTGTCTAAAAAACCGGGATACGCGTCTTATTTCGCTCTAAGCGCCACATATGGCGATGAGCTCGAGACAAATTCACAGCAGGAACTTGCTTTATTGAAAGAGGCTCTGGAAGTCGCTGTAAAGAATAATTTCCAATATCTTTTTGCAGCACAATATAATGCTTTGGCAAATTATTATTTACGTTCCGGTGATTACAGCGCAGCTATTGTCAACGCTTCCAAGGCTCTGGAATATGCCGGAAAACATGACAGCCGTGACGAGGCAGTAAAAGCCTATGGCGTGCTTGGCGAAGCATATTCGATGCAGAAAGACTATATCATGGCGTTTAATTCTTTGAATGGGGAAAACAAGGAATTGAAAGCCATAAGCAGGGAGCGCAGCAGAAGTATCTACACGGATATTGAAGCCGGCAACCGGCTTTTGAAATGGTGCGAGCGGCATGTCGTCACAGATGCCTCTGCCAACAGATCTGTCAGATCGACCGATAGCGTTATGCGGTTTACTGTAATGTCGGTTATTGTCGCGTTGTTTATAATAGGGATCTTATTTATTATATTCAGGAAACAAAAAAAGACACGATTGTTACAGACGGTGTCCGGGAGTACGGAGGAGGCTGCTGATTCCGATGTTCATGAATTCACGCCGTCTGTCGATGGAGAATGTGCGCGATCCGCTGATGAGGATCTCTTGGAAAGAAATAAGAGACTTGACGAGGCTTTGAGAGAGGAAGAACTTAAATTTGCAGACAAAAATGCCGAATGCGAGGCAATGGCACGCAAATATTCTTCCTTATGTCATCAACTGAATGTACTGGATACTTTCTATAACAGTGTCAATCCTATGATTGACCGACTCAGGTCCGAGATAAAAAATATTGGAAATACCGGCAATCCCGGTATAGACTCAAAGATCAGGATAATTCTTGCCGAACTGATGCAGAACCGGTTCCCGGAGATGCAAAGTGATATTCTCGGAGAAGCCCGCAATGAACTTGATGCTTTTCGTGACAGACTGATAAAGTCGGGATTTAAACTTACATCTACGGATCTGCGCATAGCGGTCTATCTCAGGTTAGGTCTTACGCCACGTGAGATATCATTGCTCGACGGTATTCAGGCAAAATCCGTCAATCAGGCCCGTTATAGGCTCCGCAAATCTCTTGGATTAAATCAGGATGAAAGCCTTGAGGCATTTTTAAAAGCATTTTGATAATTGCATATGCTTGTCGGACAAGATCTGTATTGTAGATTATAGTATAGCTGTAAAACAGAGTGTTAGTTATATATTGTAGATAATTTTCATTATATATTACGGGCTTTGTAGGTTATTTTCCCCATTGTAAAATTGTCAATCTTATAAGATTTAAACTTAATTTGCGACCCAAAAGATAATGACTGACTACATTAGATAGATAGCCATATAGATAGTTTTAATAAACATAAAAACATAGACTATGAGAAAAGAATTACTATTTACAGCTGCGGCGCTGTCTGCCACAGTGTTTGCAACCACAGTATTCGCTGACGGAAGGTTTCCCGGCTTGCAAAAAAATGAAGTAGGTGGAATCGAGACAAATATTGAAGAAACTCTTCCTGCGGAACTCCTGAATTTTTTGAAAACACCCCGGGGAAGTGCCTTTACAGCCACACAAGTTCTCGAGGCCATGAAGCAACGTCCTATCAAGATAACCATGTCAGACAATTATACCGTGGAGACACGTTATCATGAGGATTTTTCCGGTTTTACAGAAGGAGAGGTCGGTAATCCTAAAGCCGATCCCGAGCCTGATTCCGATGATTCTTCGCTTCTTAAAGAAAGCGGCACTACGATATATCTCGTTCATCAGGCGGGCGGTACGGCATACGAGGGCTTTAGAAATATATCGGAGCCGGATCCGGGATATGTGATGACACGTGGAGTGGATGTTTCTGACGGTGACAGAATCTGGAAAGTCTCCTGTCGTGCGATGAACGCCAATCCCGATGCACAGGATCAGCTCTTACAGGGATTTTTCTTAGATCAGATAGCCTCGACTACTATATCGGCTTCGGCGCTGCCGCTTAAATATAATGAATGGGTGGATTGCGAATGGCTTCTTACCGGAGGGACGGCAGGTGCTTCGGCCATGCTTTTCGGTTGGAAAGGAAAGGTGTATATAGATGACATAAAGATAGAGCAGGTGAAATATCCTCTTGCCATGCCTAAAGTCGTTTCCGCAATCCGTACGGCTGCAGACAAGATTCTTGTGAAATGGGAGAAAGTCGCGGGAGCCACCGGTTATCGTGTGGCTGCTACCGAATCGTTTGACGCACGTTTGTTCGGAGAAGAGGAATGCGGGAATGTCGATGAGTTTGAACTTACGATAGAACCGCAGGATGATATGCCGGACCAGATGATCATATATGTTACGGCACTTGACGGAGACAAGAGTTCCTATCCGGGTCACTGGACCGGAGAACTCATACCGGATGAGATAGGGGAATGCGAGGCCCTCGAGGCTTCCGATATTTCAGCCGATGGATTTACGGCCAACTGGACACCGGCTTCGGGTGCGCTCAATTATCTTGTCGCACCTACTCAGAAAACAGTTGCCGCAGAGACGGAAGAAGTGGTTGTCATAGATGAGGATTTCAAGGGCATTCCGACGAAATATACGGATATGAACCCGGCTATGGTGTCCCCGTTGTTGGGAATGGGCAATCTTGACATGTTGCTCAGTCGTTCGGGATGGCAGACAGATCTTTCCATTTTGTTCTATCTTGCTGAAGATATGCCTTGTCTTGTATTGACCAATATGTATGCCGCCATGGGAATACCCGGAACTCTTATTTCACCTGTCGCGGATTTTTCCGGCAATGACGGCAAAGTGACTGTGTCGGGTATGGCATTGAGCGCTGCAGGCGACATAATCCTTGAGGCCGGATTTCTTGACAGTTCCGATCAAATGGAAAATCCGGTTGAAATAGAATTTGGAGAAGGAGTCCCGGGGATGTTTGAAGAGGAAATATCGGGGGGTAAAGAGAACAGCCGGTTCGCGATCCGTCTGGGAGATTGTACCGAAGACGAGACCATGCTCGCGTTGCTTAATCTTAAAGTTACCAAGACGCTTAACGCAGGAGAATCCATCGAGATTCCGTTCATTTCCAAAAGAGCAGCATACAACGAGACTTCAACCCGTTTCAGTACTCCGGTTGACGAAGGACACAGTTACACCTACGCGGTATTGCCGTATTACAGTGACACATTCACCGGAGAGATGTCAAATAGCGTGACTGTAAAAGCCGGCAGCGGTGTGAAGGATATCATGTCAAATCTTTCCGGAGTGCGTGTCTATTCTTCCGACGGAGTGCTTGAAGTGTGGAATAATGAAGGAAGCTCCATAGAAGTCTATTCAGCCACAGGTATGAAGATCGGGGCGACTGCCGCGACTTACGCACAGTTTAATGTCGGAACAGGTATATGTATAGTCAAGACCGGTGGCAAATCGTTTAAAGTCTTGTGCCGATGAAATTCATCAGAACAATCACAATGGTGTTGGCTGTGGCGTGGATATGCGCCGTGGCCAATGCCGCTTCCATCTATGTGGGTCCGTGTGAAGGGAAAATAGCGTCGACAGGTATAGCCAAGGCCGGCAATTGCGAGGTCGGCGCGGCATTGAAATTTCCCCAGGAACTTCTTGCTCCTTATTCGGGAGGCATGATAACGGGAATACGTGTCGGACTGGTCAATGCAGAGGGGATGGAAGGATTTAATGCGTGGATACGCCCGTCGCTCGACGGTGGAAATCTCCGTGAGGCGTCAGCCTCGCCATCGACGGGATGGAACGAGATTACACTCGACGAGCCTTTGGCGATTGACGGGAATTCTTTTTTTGTAGGTTATTCATTTTCACAGGTAAAATCGGTAAAGTGCATATCGGCTGTGGGAGAGAGTATCGAAGGAGGCCTTTACATAGCCAAAAACGGCAATTGGGAGGTACCTTCCAATAAAAAAGGAGTGTTGAGTGTCGAACTTATAGTAAGTCACCAATCCATTCCAGGTGCGGATATTGAAATCACATGTGTGCGTTTTGATTCTCCGGTAGCTCCGGAAGGTGGCACTGTCAGAATGAATATCGATATCACCGGAAACGCGCTTGGGACTGGAGACGGTTTTGATGTAGAATATACCGTAGGCAACGGAAAATATCTGCTTCACAGCGACAAGTGGCCGATGTTTAGAGAGACAGTCACTTTGTCTGCGGATCTCAAATCGACTGAAGCCGGGATTGAGAGTGATGTCCCCGCACCTGTCTCGGCCACTATTCTCAGTGACAAGGATGAAATTGATTCCAATAACAGCAGAGATGCCTTTATGGGCTTTTATACTGAGACCAGACCTCGTAAAGTTCTCATAGAGGAATTTACCGGTCAGGCATGCGGGAATTGTCCGAGAGCCATAAGCACTATTCATTCATGTGCGGAAAAATATCCCGGAAAGATGGCCGTGATAGCACATCATGTAGGTTATAAAAAAGATGATTTTACGGTCGAAGCCGACTATGCACTGGAATGGTTTTACGGTCCTGCCGAGGAAGGAACCTCCGCGCCGGCCGTAATGCTTGACCGCACGGCTTTGCCGGGGAATAAAGTGCCTATGGAAAGTATCGGGTATATCGATACTTTCGAGCCTCGCTTCCTTCTGGCACTTGATGTTCCGGCTTTCGTAACTTTGAATGTCTTGCCTGTATATTCTGAATCTGAAATGAAAATAAAGGTGACGGGTGATGCTCTTCCGTTGTTCAAAGCCGTCTGTCCCGAACCGAGAATAAATATCTTTATTGTCGAGGACGGTCTCAAAGGAGAGCAAGCCGGCATATCCTCTGAGGATTTTACTCATTCTCATGTAAACAGACTCAATGTCACGGAGATTTTCGGTGATCCTGTAGACCTTGACAATGGTGAGTTTGAGAGAGAGTACACTGTAAAAGTGTCTCCCGACTGGAACGTCGGGAATCTTGAGATCGTGGCGTTTATAGGAGAATATGATCCTTCGGACCGGACAGGTTGCAAAGTATTCAATACTGCATCGGCACGCGCAGATAATTCATCGGTGACAGAGGTGAAAGACGATGCGATAGTATCGACAGAATATTTCACTCTTGACGGAATCAAAGTGACTCCTTATGCCCGTGGCATTCTGATCAGAATAGACAGTTACCCGGATGGCCGAGTATCACGTACGAAGATAATCAACCGATAAAAACGGTATTATAAACAATTCATGATTCAAGCTCCCGTCTTCACTATATCGAGAAAGACGGGAGCGTATTATGTTCAGGCAAGGGGATATTGGTCGGAATACATGCGCTCTATGAGATCGGAGTAATTCCGGGCAACGATTGGCCGGCGGACTTTCATGGTGTTTGTCACCTCGCCGTTCATGATCGAGAAATGATGGGGCAACAGTGTTATCCGTTTGATTTTTTCGAAGTCCGCGATGTCTTTCTGATAAGCTTCTATCTCGGACATGATAAACGACATGACTCTTTTGTCCTGCATCAGCGTCTCGGAGTCCTCGGCCTCTATGTCTTTTGATTTTGCCCATACGCGCAACTGCGACAGGTTGGGAACCACAAGAGCTGTCACAAACTTTCGCCGGTCGCCTATTACGGCTACCTCATCGATATATTTGTTTTCGGCGAGTCGGCTCTCCATCATCTGGGGGGCAATGTATTTGCCGTTTGATGTCTTGAACAGATCCTTGACACGTTCGGTCAGTACAAGGGCGCCGTCAGGTGTGAAATAGCCTGCGTCTCCGGTACGGAAGTATCCGTCGTCTGTAAATGCGGCCGCGTTGGCGTCAGGATTATTATAATATCCGGGAGTGACGGTAGCACCTTTCACAAGAATCTCTCCGTTGTCATCGATCTTTACCTTAAGTCCCGGAAGAGGTACGCCTACCGTACCTATCTCATAACCTACCTGAGGAAAGAACGATACCGTCGCGGTTGTTTCCGACAGGCCGTAACCGATTATGATATCTATGCCTATGGATCGGAAAAATTCGCATATCTTGTCGGAAAGAGGTGCTCCGGCGGTCGGAAAGAAATTAGGGTCGGGAATTCCTACCGCGAGTTTAAGTTTCGAGAATATATGCCTGTCCCAGAACCTGTATTCTTTCTCC
>OHAJ01003049.1_pt1 | contig 10941 bp, 12 predicted proteins | sample 1577101 | NCBI WGS metagenome assembly OHAJ01 (sample SAMEA3541531, study PRJEB24748) | human gut metagenome | biome: human gut; feature: human-associated habitat; material: faeces | place: China | collected 2012 | reverse complement strand
ATCCGGCAACTTCCATGACAAGGTCCGTAGCATCCTTGTTCTGCCGGGCGCTCTGGGTGCTGACCACCTCGCCTTGATGAAAGACATCCACCCGCTGGCGGCTGAATACTGTGTGTCCCTGGGCAATCAATGGCAGGTTGTTTCCACCGGTCCCATACCTGGCAGACATGGTGGGAGCAACCGGGTGCGGTCCGGTGTAACGCGCATCGATGCCGTGATTTTCAAAGAGGACCGGCTGATTGTTGCCGCTCATTCCAGCTGCGGCAGTGATGGCTGGGCAGATTCCAATGCCGAGTTCAGCGTCGCCCTGCTGGGAGGCAAATATCAGCGGCTGGTGTCCATGCTCCTGCGACCGGAGTGTACCGGATACATCTTCACTGCAGTCCATCACACTGCCCCCCTGATCATTGAGGCATAGGACGGAAGGCACCATATTAGAGCCGCTTTCAGAAGCTTTCAGTGTAGGAGCGCACTCTGTCTGATAGCCAATCCCACCAGCTTCTGCACCCTGTCCAGCAGAAAATCCAGCCGCAAAAATGCATGGGTATCCTTGTCCGGCCTGCCCTCCGCCAGCAGTCAGCGCGGTGTGACAGTCGGGAGTCAGAAAGCAATCGCCGTTGCCCTTACTGACGATTCCGGCAACAAAGGTCTGCTGTTTTATTCCGGGCTGGGCGCCGAGGGCGGCAGCCACATCATGCATATCCCGCACCTCATCCCTCTGGTTTGCGGCCAAGGCTCGAATGATCCCATTTCTGCCAGTGGACATTCCACAATTGACTCCAAGTGTTGCGGCCTTATCTCCGGTCATATCTCCGTTATATCCGTCGAAGCCAACGGTACAACTACCGCTTGAATCTCTAATGCTCTTTTGAGCTGTGGCGGAAGTTCCTTGCCTCTCGCCTTGGCTCTGCGCAGGATTCCCAAACAGGCGGTCCTGCTCAAATAATATTTGCGGGGCACTTCGCCCTGCAAAATCTGCGACAAGGAAGATTCTTTTGCGGCGCTGGGCGACACCCCAGTATTGAGCGTCCATAACTCGCCAAGCCAATGAGAATTGATCTCCCAGTATGATTGCCCCAGCAAATTCCCAACGCCCGGAGTCAGGTCGAGGCACTGCACCGGTACAAGCTTTAATTCGGACAATTTCCTCCAGGACAACCCGGAAGTCTTCGCCGCCCGCGGAGCTGAAGGCTCCGGGGACATTTTCCCAGACCATGTATCGAGGTCGAACAGCGTGAGCTGCTCTACCGCGTCGCTCATCTGCATCCCTCATTTCTTTCACTATGCGAACCTGCTCCATGAATAGCCCGGAGCGTTCCCCGGCAAGGCCAGCCCTGGCGCCGGCGACTGATAGGTCCTGACATGGCGAACCCCCGGTGATGATATCCACCGGGGGCAGTTCATTGCCGTTCAGTTTTGTGATGTCCCCGACATGGAGCATATCGGGAAACCGTTCCCTGGTCACCTCTATGGGGAATGTTTCGATTTCACTGGCCCATACCGGCTCAATGCCATTGTGAAGGCCTGCCAGGGGAAACCCGCCGATCCCATCGAAGAGGCTCCTAAGAGTTAGCTTTTTTTAAAGGCGGATGTCTGAATGGCGCCGGGTTTCAAACTTGTTTCCAATGTCTTGTTTTTCATACGGTTCTCCTTTTCTGAATTGTGAGGCTGCATTTGACTACTTGGCCGCTACAGTTTGGATTACTGTACGGGTGGTATTGATTGCTGTCTGCGCTGCATAAACGGCCGACATAATGTTGGCGCGGGTAGAGGTATCCAGGCCAAAGGCTCCGCAGATCCTTGGAACCTCGCCGGCTGAGAGCATGAGGCCAAGTCCCAGCAGGGCGTGGTCTTTCAGCACCAACAGGCCGGCGGTCAGAATCGTTGCCTGCAGGAAGGTGGTCAGGCACAAACCGATGATTTGCTTGCACCACTGTATAAACCCATCCGTGTATCCGCGGGGGATGGAAAACATATAGAGCGACCCCACAGCAATTTGGATCAGCAGGATACCGCCGCGCTTTAAGTTGCTGAAAAAGCATTTGACGATGGCATACCCCATCATGATGATCAAAAATAGAGCCATGATGGGGCTGGTAATCACAGAGGTCAGCCCACCGAAGACACCGGAGGCATCGATACTGCCAACATTTCCGGCACTCAGGGCATCCGTGATCCCCGTTGCAAGGGCATCGATGCTCCCATATCCGGTAAGCCCGTTGGTGAGACCGGCCTGTAGGTCGACCGCCAGCTTATACAGTTCCACCGGAACAAGTGTAAAGCAGCCGACAGCCATAAAGCCTTTGATAGCGCCCAGAGCAGTGTCCTTTACGCTGGCCCGGCCGGTCTGATACTCTATACCGCACTCGAATACAGCCACCACCAGCCCCACGGCATAAAGCGCCCAGGCCAAATAAGAAAAAAAGAGGACGATGGACTGTACCCAGCTCATTTCAAACAGTTCAACGCCCATATTGCCCATTTGGGAGAAAAAATTCCCAAAGAAGCCTACAAGCTGGGCATAGACCCAGTCGATGACCTGATCCATAATGTCGCCCAGCACAAAATCCCATATAAACATCTGGTTTTCTCACCCCTTTCAGTTGAAGGCGAGCTGTATTTCTATCAATGGCCAAAAGAAAAGCAGGGCCATGTGTCCAGCTCGGCCCTGTGATGATTTTCTTTTCTGGCTGATTAGTACATCTGCTGTCCGGGGGGCTCTGCAAAGTTTGGGGACTGGAACACCTGCAGGTATTCATCCACGCTTTCCGCAAGCAGCTGGTAGTCCTCCTGTTTCAGCTGGTAGACATACCACATGGGGTTGCCGTGGTCATCCCAGATATAAGGGAAGATCCCGCTTTTGAAGTTGGGGTTCATCACCTGCTTTTTTCCCAGCAAGTCAGAGAACCGGAGGACTGTATTGTCCACCTCTCCCTCTTTCCGGTTGAGGATCGTCATCTTCAGTGCCTCATAGTGAGAGGTGATCCCCATAGTGATAAAGGTCAGCTTTGCCCGCAGGTCAGGGTTGAGCCTGACAAAACAGGACCGTCCCACATAGGAAGCATCAGCGGCCGCAGTGGACTGGCCTATGATTTTCCGCAGCTCCTGCTCAAAAAAGTTCATTGACATACACTCCTTTCGCACTGTCAAGGTCTATATTGAGTTTTCCGGCCAAGGTTCAGCTTACATTCCCAGAATCGTCCAGATATACAGCGGAGCAGTCAGTGTAAACACAAGACAGGCAAAGAGAATGGCGGGAGCTGTCCATTCAAACTGGCCATGCTTGCGGTAATCAAAATAAGCCATTCCCAGCTTTCCAAAGAAGAATACAGCCAGGATCAGGTCGATGACCGGGAAAACCACATTGTCTACCACCTGCTTGATCTGCTCAGAGGCATCCGACCAGGTTCCCTCGATGGCTCCCGCTACATCACCGGTTCCCGCAGCAAGGGCCGTGGTGCTGAACAGGCAGGTCAGCAGGAAAACAGTCAGGAGAACGCCAAGGAGTTTCTTGCACTTTTTCATATAAACCGCCTTTCTTTTTGCGAAAAGAAAGAACCGCAGAGATCGTCCCCGCGGCTTGATTTCTATGCAGGCGGCAAGAAGGAGATCCCACGGCCTGTCTTTTCAGTGATTTATCTTGGTCTGTTACGGTTCCAGTGGGGCGATGTGCCAGTCATCCCAGAGACTGCCCCGGATCGTGAGTGAGTCGCTTAGGTTCATGGACAGCATTCCGGCTGGCGTCCAGCAGTCGATGAGCCAGGTGTTCACAGTATACGAGCCATTCGGATACCAGATAGGGGTAAAATGTGTGCGGCCCCGGTAGGTACTGTACTCGTTTTTCTGAAACTCAAATCGGGTATTGTAGCCGCCGTCCATCCGCTCCAGCAATCTCCAGAACATCTCATAGTTGAACTCAGAGAAGTAGCTGACTGCATTCTGGGCCGGAGTGGTGGCTGAACTCTGGGTGCTGCTCACATCGGCGGTGACCAGCTGATTGACCCCGTATCCTGATTTCATGCTTCGGCTGCCAGCAGTGGGATTCTTATTGTCTGGTGTGATGCGCATGGTGGCGGAAAGGCTGGCACTATAACGGTCCAGATCAAACTCCCACCAGCCGTGATCACACCAATAGCCATCCTCATCATCCCCATGCCATACCCAATACTCATACCACCAGGGACGCCAGATCGTCCAGTAGTTGGAGGTTTTTTGCTCCCGGCTGGGGATGGATGAAGGAGTGAAGGAGTCGTTCCGGTCATCTGCCACTGGATTGGGAGGGGGGTTCTGGTCCAGGCCTACGATTTTGCAGTTGATCGTCCCTTGTGCGTTTCCAGGGCCGGACACCCGGACCGTGATGACCATATCCTGGGGAGTGTCCGGTGTCGTCCAGCGCACCCATGCCAGCTGGGAATCCCCCTCCGGATAATAGACATTGTCCACATGATAGTCCCGGCCATCGATGGTAAAGGTCACACGGGCAGGGTTATCCGGGTCGCTTTGGCCGCCGCTTACATCCACCGCAGTGATAACCTCGGTGTTGACCCGGTATTCGTAGTCATAGATGGTGATGACGGGATCCTCCGGCTGCTCCTCGAACCGCACGATACCAAGCCCCAGCGAAGACTTGATATCCGCATTGGAGGCGTTTTTGTTGGTCGCTCCGGACCATGCCGGATAGCCAAGATCCGGCGTTTCCAGGAACATGGACAGCGGAAGGTTTTTGGCGGTCAGCGACCCCATCCAATAGCGGAGCTGGCCTCCCACGATTTCATCATAGAGGACCGCTTCGGTCGCAGTAGTGGCTATCATGACTCCCTCAAACTTATAATAAGCAATGGGTTCCAGAAGGATCTTATACTCCCCGCCTATGAGAGTATCGAAGTCCATGCCACTATAATTGGCAATAGCCCGAATCACCTGCTCATCCGTAAAGTAACTTTTAATGGCTTCGATGTTATTTCGGCCATTAGTGCTAATAATTCGTGGAACGGCTTGAGTTGGTTTAATGCAGGTATAGCTTCCCTGCACAGGGGATAATGCAGCCCCGTTGGTATATTGAAGCTTGCTGACCTTCCCAAAATGATAGATCGAGGCAGCTGGCGCCCTGTTTGTCAAATCAATAGGAGTAGATACCACTGCATGGTCATCGGACCGGACAATGGTCACCCGAACGCCTTCGTTGCCCGGATTCCAGCTGCCGTGGCTGGTGGCGTCCCCCAAGTTACCGCCACCACCGTCAATATTGCCCTCGCCAGTGGCGGCATAGGCGGTCATGGGACATAGCAGCGTGAGTGCCACGGTTATCGTAAGCAGAATGCTCCAGATTCGTTTCATGCATCCTCCTTTCCGGCAAAGCAAAAAGCACGGCGACCGCCGTGCTTTTTGATAGGCTGGAGATCAGCCCATGATGCCGATTTTATTTCCATTCTCGTACATATCATCTGCTTCGGTTACATGATTGGCACCGCCATTTGGAACATTATCAAAACCAGGAAGGCCACCGCTGGTGTTGGTGGACGGGGGCGGAGGAGGCGGTTCCACCGTATCATGATCTTCCGCATCTGGCTTTCCCTCTACCGGGGTCCCATCCGGCTTTTGAGTCGGATCCTTCAGTGCCTCATCATCATATTCCGGTTTTTCTGGATCCCCCTGGATCGTCTGCTCGGTGCCCGAGGCCACGGCCCCGCTGCCGCTGTTCCCGGTTTCAGGGGTGGATGAAGTATCCGGGGTCTCAGGCTTCACCGTAATCTCCGGATCATCCTTTTCTGGACTAATGCTGCTGTCCGGCTCATCTACCATCACACCGCCCTGGGAGGAGCTGCTGGGGGGAGGCAGGGTGTCATTGACTGGCTTCTTTTCAAACTGACCAGCTATGATGAACACCAGAGCAGCGCAGGCGGCCAGACCTCCCGCCACAATCAGCCATTTCTTGGTCGCATTTTTCATGGTTGATACCTCCTTGTTTTACCAAAGCCTCTTGTGGAGAACTTCCTTGTTCAAGGCACACCCTACCACAAGAGGTTTCAGAAGTCTATGGGGACAATAGAAAACTTTTTGAAAACTGCTAAAACCTCGGCGTATAACCGGCACTGGTAGCCACGGTGATCCGCATGGCTGGAAGCAGTCTGCCTCCAAAGGAAACAGGTACCTCCAGTTCGATTTCGCAATTGGCAACGAACCGGTTTCCGGCCCTGTCCCCGCCAGCCAGAGGTGCGTTTTCAATATCCACATCCAGTCCCCACACCCGAAACTCGGTTTTACCGTCTTCGGTAAATTTGACACGGGTCCCACCCTGATAGCTCAGGCCCAGTACCTCCTCCAGTCTACCATAAATATCACCATAGTCCAGAGATTCCTCAAAATCTCCGGCCATCGGCTGATACCCCCCAGAGTAGCCTTCCCGGACACCATGATACACATCGTCATAGTTGTCATTGACGGTGGAGATCACCGCAGTCTGCATTGCGTCTCGCACCCCCTGGGCTATGATCAGAAGGCGGATGTACTCGCTGATGCCGCAGAAGATGATGACCAGCGCCAGTGTGATGGCGATGGCCAATGGGAAGCCGTTTCCTTTTCGGTCCCGCAGGATTTCTCGCAGCCTGGTCATTTCCAATACACCTCCGATTTCCCTGTAGCATCCGCCCGAAGTGTAATGGGAAAGCTCCCAAAGCCGCTGAACAGGCCAATGTTGGTTTCATAGGTGACTGTAACGGCCACCTCTTGGTTGAGCTGAATACGCCCGGTACGGCTCCATGAAATATCGGGGTTAAGCCCAGTCTGCTCCCGCAGTGCTTGTTCCCGCCGGTCGGTTTCAGAGCCTACCCGCCCGGCGATCTCCGCCTCACGGATCAGCTCGGTGGCAAAGGTGTCCAGCTGCTGTTTGGCAACAAATACCGGGAAGACCCGCACCGCCAGCGCAATGACCAGCATAGCGCAGAGGACAAGGATACACACATCCAGATATCCCTCGCCGCGCTTTGATCTAAGGATCTTTTTCAGCACAGCGTCACCCCCGTGTCCATGGTTGCGGTTTCCTCCTGACATTGAGCATTATATTCATTCAAAATGCTTGAAATGGAGCTTTCCGATGACAGGTCGGTTTTTCCGCCCAGAAGAAACTGATACAGTGTATCCAGCGGTTCCTCCTGTTGAAGGATTTTGGCCAAGTCCGCATCGTCCAGGTCATAGCTGTCATGAATAATAGAGCAGAGCAAATTTTCTTTGGCTGCGGTTTCTGCAGAGTGCTGATAAATTTTATCAGCAGACAGCTGTTTTACCTTGTGAGCATATTCTTTCATCTCATTTTCCGCGTTGCTGATCAGCTGGTAAATACCATCTTCTTTTTGTGTCTGGCCGTCCGTGCATTCTTCCCACAATGACCAGATACAGTGATGGATATCATCGTCATGTACCATGTCAGATCCGTTCTCCTCAACCCATTTGCTGCTCACATCCCAAAGGGGGTCATCCAGAGTCAGAAGGAAGGAAGCGTCTTCATCACTAATCGTATCAACCAGGTTTTCATGGATGAAGCGGATGGCGGCGATATCTTCCGCCGCCGCAATGAGTTGGGCGGGATCGGACGCCATCCACTGCTTGACCTGCCGTTCATAGCTGGCCGACAGTTTCTTTTTCAGTTCCTTGTGGTAGTCCACAGGCATCCTCCTCTCTAAAACATCCCGCCCAGGGAAGTGATGATCTCATAGACAATGATGGCCAGATAGGTCATCAGAAAACACATCAGCATCAGGAACGAGAACACCCGGATCTTGGGCGGGATCTTCATGGCCTGGGCTTTCAGCCTTTGAAGCTCCAGCTGTTTCATGTCATGACTGAGCATCTGGAAGTAGGCGACGCCGTTGTCGCCCCGCAGTACGCCGATCAGTCCCCGGATAACATCCGATAGGAGGGGTGAATTGAACCTCGCCTCAAACCGGGTCAGCGCGGCCTCATAAGAGCCGGAGCGCATATCTGCGGTGAGAATGTCCAGCTCTGCGGCAAAGGTCGGGCCTGCATTGCGCTTATAGGACTCCACCATGCTCAGCACATCCCGGCTGGCGGCCAACTCCTGAGTGATAGTGGCCACAAACCGGGGCAGCTCGGCCTCCACCTCGCCCCGTTTTTCACTCAACCTTTCATCTGCCCGTCTGATCTCCTTGAAATAAACGGCAATACCCAGAAACAAAATCACAGGCGCCAACAAGGGCAGTACCAGCAGGCATGGGATAACGCCCAGCAGGATAACAGCTGCCTTCAGGATGGCAAAGGACGAGTAAACTTCAGGAGTCATCCCCATGCCTGCGGCATTCAAGGTGTTTTTAAGTCGGCTTCTCTTATATTCATCCATGTGGATGTGGGGGGCCAGCTTGACAGCCCAGCCCATCAGGAAGGCTTCCATGCTCCTGGCCTGCTTTTTTTCCTGGCGGCCAACAGAAAGCATGGCCCTCTGGGTGGCGAGGCGCGGGAGCTTCAGAAAATCCGCCGCAATGAAGAACAGGCCCAGAGCCAACAGAGCGCCGAATACGAAAATCAAAACAGCCATGTCTGTCACCTCCGGTATTCAATGGGCTGTGTCAGCTTGATAACAAATGCCGTAGAAACGAAAATCACCCCGGCACAGACCGCCAGGATGATTTGGCCCATGGCAGTATGCATCAGCGTGTTGAACCAGTCCCTGTTCAAAAAATAGAGCAAGGGGATATTTCCGACCACCAGCACCTGCATGATGATGAATTCCTTGCGGGGTTCAAACACCATGTTTTCCAGCTCGCCGTTGACGATGCGCATGTCGGAGAGCTTTGCCACAATGGGCGTGAGAATTGTTTTAAGGCCGCGATCGTGCTGGCAGGCCAGAAGTGCCGCCACCCATTCCCGAAACACCGCATTGTCGATTTTGGTACCCATGTCCTGCAGGGCGGCATCTACATCCGGGTCCACCAGTTGGATTCGGGCCAGAAACTCGGCAAACACGCTTTTTACAGGTGGGTTCAGGTAGGCAACGGCCAGCTTATTTACAGCCCTTATCCGGGTGAAAAGGTAAAGTTTGCCGACCTTAACAGCTCTTATTGGCAAAACTGCTTCAGCCGTGCTGTAAGAGTTGCTTAAAACCGATTATGACATTGTCCTTCATATAAAACTACAGGAATGCCGTCTGCTTTGCAGACGGTGTTTTTGTATATTTTGGGGAATAACTGCGAAAAGAATCGATTTTGTCACCTTTTTGTAACCGTTGTAACCGTTTTGTAACCATTTGTAACCAAATTGTTACCATATTGTAACCGAATTTTAATTGCTTTTTGCTTTTTTTGTGATATACTTAAATCAAGGACAGAGAACAATATAAAACGATAAAGCAAAGGTCGTGATATTATGAAAAAGAAACTATCATTAATCTTGGCAATGTTTACAGTTTTGGCTTTGGCTTCACTTACCGCTTGTTCCGGAAACAATTCTCCGTCCTATGAAAGCGGAAATGATCCGCAGAACAGCACTCAGAGTTCCGTAGCGGAAAGCTCTGACAACTCTTCCGACAACACATCGAGTGAGGATAACTCCTCTGATGATACGTCAAGCGAAGACAACTCTTCCGACAACACATCGAGCGAGGATAACTCTTCCGACAACACATCAAGCGAGGACAACTCTTCCGATAATACGTCATCAGACAGCACCGAGCCGCCCGCTCCCTCAGAAAAAGGTGATGCAATAGCAAAGTCGGCTTATGATATGCTCGGTAAACCATTCACTGAGGGCGGATACAGCGCAGAAACAGGTTTTGATAATTCGGGACTTATCTACTATGCGCTGACATCAAACGGTGTCGATTGTCCCAGAGGACTTACCGCACAGAAAGAAATGGGAACTGAAATAGCTCTTGAAAAGCTTGAAAAGGGCGATATAGTTTTCATAAAGGACGGCGACTCGTTCTTTGGCGGTATATATACCGGAGATGACACGATAGTGTTCAGTCCGTATCCGGGACAGAAAGTCCGCACCGCAAGCATGAAGTCGGTATATTATACCGACAACTTCTTAAAGGCTGTAAGAGTGGATTAAACGCTTTTATTGCAATTTTCCTTACTTTCCTAACAATTTCGCAACGCTTTGAAACAACGCATTTCAGTTATAGCAACGCACAGAAAAATCATACTACCGCATATATCTTCCGCCTTGCTTTATCACACTAATTTTTCCGTAACATTCCGCAGCATTTTGCAACGCATTAACATCATCATATAACATCAACACATCGCTGCATAGCAGCAAATTCTCCTCTCTTATATATTATGCCCCCTCGGACAACCGAGGGGGTAAAATCTTTTTGTGTTTAATTGCTTTTTTGCTTGATTTTCACTGTTCAAACTGTTACAATAAGACTAACAATTCATATTCAGCTTTAAAGCCGAAAGGAAACACAGATATGAAAAAACGCAGAATTTTATTCAACGATAACTGGAGATTCACCCTCACCGAACCGGACAGTGACGGAAAGACGCTTGAAAACGCACATTGGTATAATGTTGAGATACCGCACGACTGGCTTATAGGCGATACGGCAAATCTCTACAAGTCCGGCTGTGGCTGGTACGAGAAGTATTTCACCGTAGACGCACTCGGAGAAGACGATTGCTATATCCTGATCTTTGACGGTGTATATATGGATACTACCGTCTATGTAAATGATAAGGAAGTCGGCAAGTGGAAGTACGGCTATACAACCTTCAGCTTTGATATAACCGGTGCTCTGAAAAACGGCGAAAACCGCATTTTAGTCAGAGTAAACCATAAATCCCCGAATACCCGTTGGTACAGCGGAGCCGGAATATACAGAAACGTGTGGCTCAGAAAAACCTCTCGCCGTCACATCGTTGAAAACGGTGTCTATATCAGCGCAAAGTGCAATGATACAGACCGCAGAGAACACGGCAAATGGAA
>OHAJ01003034.1_pt1 | contig 10959 bp, 10 predicted proteins | sample 1577101 | NCBI WGS metagenome assembly OHAJ01 (sample SAMEA3541531, study PRJEB24748) | human gut metagenome | biome: human gut; feature: human-associated habitat; material: faeces | place: China | collected 2012 | reverse complement strand
TGCTGACCGCTTTCGCTTAATAAAAGTCAATTCCTGTGCCAAAGTAGTAATATGTTGATAATCAGTGATTGTTTGAAAGCATAACCTGTTCATTATCGGACAACTGTCCGCTCATTATCGAACAGTGATCAGAAATAAATCGAAATATTTATTCTTTTTGAAACATGAGTTTAAAACATATAGCATGTAACCAATAACTCTTTATTGGTTACATGCTATATGCTATGAAGGATTTCTATTTGATTACTCCCCGCTCTTTTTCACTATGATTTTCGCTGCATATTGTGTAGCGACATTTTTGCGGAAATCCATGAAGTCTGTATTATCTTCTTTGGGATAATTTCCTTGATGGAACAATAGCCGGTGCACAATAAGAATATTTCCACCTTCTTCTAAGGTGATGGAAGAATGAAATTTGCCGAATTTAGTTTCCATATCTGTAGTTTTAGGTAGTGATTCTATTTCGTATCCTTCCGGTAACCGGATGTTGAGGCTGTCTATATCAAGATAACCGTAATTGATTTGAATATCTTGAGTACGCTCACCTTGGTTGCTTGGGCTATAAAAGCCTTTATGGAATATGTTGACGGGGATGAACAGACGCTTTCCGGTTTTATTTCCATACTGGCTGCTTTCGATGGTGTAATGAATATCCAGTTGAGGCTCTTTTTGTTTGGTCTCTTTGAAGCGAATATTATCTACTTTAGCTTGTACAAGACTGATGTCTGAGCGTAGCCAGTCTTTCTGCCGGGCAGGTTCTATGTTTATGATATCTGCTTTATCTTCATATTGAAACAGGCGTGAACTTTGTTTTACTTCGATTTTGGCGCTTCCATCCGGTTGAAGGGAGATGAGAGCGTCGTTGACTTGGGTGCTCAAGGAGTCGGCATAGGTCGGTAGTCGGTAAAGTGTTCCGCCATCGGGGCCGATAAGTAAAGCATCATGTCCGGCTATGGAGTGATGTACATAACCCAGAGGCAGAGTAGGGTTGGTACATTCTATCCAAAGTGTATCGTTAGGTAGCGGCACTTGCAGGATGACGTGGTTATTTTGGTTGGCACTGGCAAAATCGGCTAACAGGCGTCTGCTTGTAGTACTGATTACAGTATAAGTGGATGGAATTCCTAATTCTGTAAGCATGGCACGCATATAGTTGGATAGTCCTTTACAATCACCGAATCCGGTACGGTGTACATCGGCAGCGGCAATGGGTTGTAGGCCACCGATACCGAGCTGTATACTGACATAGCGTGTAGTGGATGCAAGATACTGGTATACTGCGGCTATTTTTTCATAAGTGGTATTGCAGTTTGCCGTCCGCCTTTGTAGTTCTTCTTTTAGTGTCGGGGGAATCTGATCTCTGCCATTTAGTAACTGATATTGCCATGCGCCGTATGTTTGCCAGTTATCCATACTTCCTTTAGTTCCTTCAAAAGAGAAATTTCGGGGAGTGAAATAGATGCGTGGCAATAGTTCGGAGAGGGCAGGGTTGTAAGGCTCTTTCTGAATGGCGGGTAGGGACTGAACTTTAACTTCCGTCAGCCAGTTTCCGTCCGCTGTTTGTTGTTGGCTGACTTCTGCCTGCATATTGATTGTACGGTAACGACAGGGATTATCGGCCGGAGTGAGAATGCGATAACTTGCTTGTGCGACGGACTGGTTATAATTCTTTTGTGGCAGGAAACTGGGATAGCCGATAAGACCGTCGCTGTTCTTTATTTCCCATTCATAGGTGATGGTTATAGGGTATCGCGACGGAGTATATTCAAAGAAATAATAATAATCGTCGCTAACAAGTCCATCCGAGTATTCGGTAACTTTCAGCTCACTCTTTTTTATCTTACGGATGACGTTTCCGGAGGCATCACGGACTTCTCCGGAGAACTTCTTTAAAGAGGAAAAGCGGTCGCACATACAGACAAAAGAGGCATCTCCTTTCCCTTTTCCATCCAGTATTTGTATTACGCGTTTCTCTTTCTGGATGGCATCGGTGGGAGAGGTACATACAATATCCGTTACGGCATCCTGTATGATGGAGTAAGCATTAGCATGTAAGTTTGTTTGGGCGTGCAGACCATCATTTCATTATTCTTCTTTGCTATTATTTCCCATAATTGCTGCAGTTCGGGATAATCGGTATTCAGGAATAATAGCTTTTGCAACCGGAAAAGGTATCTGAGAGTAACCTGATTGTTTTGCTGGGTGATGGTATATCGACAGAATACTTTCCCGTCACCTGTCTGCACCCTTAGGCCTTCCGGCTTCTCATCTACTACATATCCCTCCGGGATAGTCAGATTAACGGTCAGTGACAGGTGGTCTGTATAAGGAAATTCTACAGGGAGCTTTCTTTCTGATTGTTTGAAAGGGGATTCGGAAACATGCAGGAATACAAGCGGGTTGACGTATATAAACTGGTCGTTAACTGTAGACTGTTTTTCGAATTCCATTACTTCACGTACTTGTGGTGAGAAGTAATTTCTTCCTTCTATCTGGAGTGACTTGACCTGGATGTTTTCTTCGGAAGCCAGCTTGTTGACAAAGTCGGTGCTGTCTTTTGCCGTGCGGAACTTATTCCGTAAGCGGGAAGCATACTGACCTGCATAAAGTGTTTCGCGTGTACCAGAAATGGTACCTTCAGGAGAAATGCTGGCAATAACGGCAGATCTCAACTGGTTTGTTCCGAGAACTTCCAGATTAACCCATTGACTGTGGTTTTCCGGAATGATGACCCGGGCACGGTTGGTCATAAGTAGAGGAGGCAGTATATTGAGATAACCGTCTTCTACCGAACTATCCAGATAAACCAAGGTGGTGTCTGTATGGGCAATACCTACGATGAAAGTGTTTAGTTTCTGAAGGCTGGGGTGGGTCAGGGGAAGTATGCCCATGTTCCGTCGGCTCATTACTACTGGATAGGCAGGTATTCCGGCATCTGTCAGCATACTGATGAGGATGAAGTTTAAATCAGCATTGCTTCCTGTACCCTCTTTCAGTATTTGTTTTGGGGCTTTACCGTATAAGTTGTATTTCTCATTCCATCTCACCTTATTTTTAAGTAGCGTGTAGATGGCACATATCTTTTCTTCTGTTCCTTTCATCTGTTCAAGATGTAGTGCATTCATCTCTTCTTTAAGGGGATTGCTCATTTTCAGTTTGCCGCCAAATTCATTGTCGTTGAGTAATGCTTCATCAATCTGTTTCCAGCTTTGTGTGAACGATTGATAGAGAGAGCCGGGAAAATCGATTCCCAGTAGTTCAAAATTTACCTGCGTACAGTAGTCATCTGCACACCACACGTAACTGTCGTCTTTCAAGGCGGGTAGTTGAGTTCCCCGAAAATTCATGTGTGATCCGGTGCATTGGAAGAACTGCCCCCCGATAGAGAGGCTGAGAGAAGTGGATTCGCTTTTTGTCTCCAGGCTCTCCGTGCCGCGCATGTCTGTATTGAATTTGAAATATTCGGGAATGATTATATCGTATTCGGTATATAAAGTAGGAATGTCACTTTGTGCTTTCCAACTGTCGATGGTAAAGAAGAAGTCTGATTCTAACCGGTATTCATATTCTATCAGAGTCCCTGCTTTTACTTGCGGGATGGAGAATTTCAGAGTCATCTGGTTTTCGCTGAGGCGCTCTTTGAATATCATATCTTTTTTCATTTTGGTACGTACCATTTTTCCGTTTTCCATATAATAAGCACTGGCATCCAAACCAATGATATTTTCTCTCATGGTGTTGTTTGACAAGTCATAGTAGGGAATCGTAACATTGGCATAAGATGTACCTTCCGGTTTGAGTACCTTGATTTTTACTTTATACTCAGAAACCAGACGAAAGCTTTCTAGCCCCCATTTGTAGCTGACATTGGTCAGTTTACATAGAATAACGGCTGTGGCATTAGAGTCGGGCGCATAAGTAGTCATGCTCAACTCTTCCATGGTAGGTTTCCCAAATTTTAGATTGGGAATAATTGTTTGCTCGTCGGCAAATAGTTGGAGACAGCAAAGACAGCATAGTAAAGTCAGTAAAGTGTTTTTCATATAGTTTTGAATAGAGTGTTGTTGTTCTCGCAAATATATGTTTTTTTTATTTAAAACAAGCGTTTGTTCCTCTCTTTTATTAAAACTCCTTAAAGAAAGCCCGTAGCGTCACTTTTTATTTGTTATTTTGCACCAAATTCGGGTATAGTGTGGTCTGATTGATTCGGGCTGCATTTCATTATTGCATAATGTTCAATGAATAAACTCACCATAAAAGTCTGTCCGGTATGTGGTAGTGCACATATAGAGCGTGCTATGACTTGCATAGATCATTATGCTTCCAGCGAAGCATTCTATCTGTGTCGTTGTCAGGATTGTAGCTTTCTCTTTACGCAGGATTTCCCCGTGGAAGCCGAGATAGGCAGATATTATGAAACTCCCGATTACATTTCCCATTCCGATACGAAAAAAGGCCTTATGAACAGGGTGTACCACTGGGTGCGTAGTTATATGCTGGGCCGTAAGGCACGCTTGGTGGTTCGCGAAGCACATCGTAAGGAAGGACGTCTGCTGGATATCGGTACGGGAACAGGATATTTTGCCGATGCTATGCAGAAGCGAGGCTGGCAGGTGGAGGCAGTGGAAAGGAATGCGCAGGCACGCGTATTTGCTAAGGAACACTTCAATCTGGATATAAAGCCTGATACCGCATTGCAGGATTTTGCTCCCGGCAGCTTTGATGTCATTACTTTGTGGCACGTTATGGAGCATTTGGAACATTTGAATGAGACGTGGGATACATTGAATAAACTCCTGACGGAAAAGGGTGTACTGATTATCGCAGTGCCTAACTGTTCTTCTTATGACGCTAAGAAGTATGGTGCGCATTGGGCTGCTTATGATGTTCCGCGCCATTTGTGGCATTTTACGCCGGGTACCATTCAGAAGTTGGGTGCCAAGCATGAGTTTATATTGGCTGCACGCTATCCGATGCCATTTGATGCATTCTATGTATCGATGTTGACTGAAAAGTATATGGGACGTTCTCTGTCTTTCTTCCGGGGCATGCTTAGTGGTACGCTGGCATGGTTCAGTGCATTGGGAAGCAAGGAGCGGAGCAGTTCGATGATTTATGTATTCAGAAAGAAACAGAAGTAGGGGGAATAAGATAAAAGGTGATAGGGTGGTAAAGTGATAGAGTGATAAGAAGGTGATAAAGGAAGAAATGAAGGTATGAAGACGAAAAGCAAAAATAATTCCGTATCCTATTTTGATATGCAGTTCATTACCTCCAGTATCAGTACTACGTTGGTATTGCTGTTGTTGGGGTTGGTGGTGTTTTTCGTGCTGACTGCCCATAATCTGTCTGTGTATGTGAAGGAGAATATCAATTTCTCTATTATCATTAGTGATGATATGAAGGAGGCGGATATTCTGAAGTTACAAAAGAGGCTGGATAAGGAAGTGTTTGTACGGTCTACGGAGTATATTTCGAAGAAGCAGGCGCTTCGCGAGCAGATTGAAGCAATGGGAACAGACCCGCAAGATTTTCTGGGTTATAATCCGCTTCATGCATCTATCGAAGTGAAGTTGCACTCTGATTATGCGAATACCGACAGTATAGCTAAAATAGAGAAACAGATAAAGAAGAATACCAATGTACAGGAAGTGCGTTACCAGGAAGATCTGATAAACATGGTCAATGAGAATATCCGCAACATAAGCCTGATGTTACTGGGGTTGGCGGTATTATTGGCGTTCATATCCTTTGCATTGATTAATAATACCATCCGGTTGACAATCTATTCCAAGCGCTTTCTCATTCATACAATGAAATTGGTAGGGGCGAGTTGGAGTTTTATACGCCGTCCGTTCCTGTGGCGTAACTTTTGGATAGGTGTATTGGCTGCTGTCATTGCCGATGGGATTTTGTGGGGTGCTGCCTACTGGTTGGTGGTGTATGAGCCAGATTTGATCAGTGTTATTACGCCTAATGTTATGATGCTGGTTTCCGTATCGGTGCTTGTGTTCGGGGTGTGCATTACGTGGTTCTGTGCATACCTGTCCATTAATAAGTTCCTGCGGATGAAGGCAAGTACACTGTATTACATATAAGTATAATTGCTTCAATCGGAACTATACATGAATGGAAAAATAAGAAATGTTTTGAATGAAGTTAAACCGTAAATAATTAAATCATAAATAAAGAGATGAGTAAACAGAAATTTGCTTTCGATAAAACCAATTTTATCCTGCTTGCAGTTGCAATGGCGGTAGTGATTATCGGCTTTATCCTGATGACCGGTCCGGTGTCTACACCGACGCACTTTGAACCGGATATTTTTAGTGCAAGACGTATTAAAGTTGCTCCGGTGGTTTGCCTTGCGGGCTTCTTACTTATGATATATGCAGTGTTGCGTAAACCGCGTGACAAGCAAACGGATAATGAAGGAATGAAAGAATGAAATGCTATGTGTGGGAGGATGTGCCTTCTATCATAAATTATAAATCATAAATAAACTACATGGAATGGTTTGAGGCGCTCATCCTTGGGATAATCCAGGGTTTGACAGAGTATTTGCCGGTAAGTAGTAGCGGACATTTGGCTATCGGTTCGGCATTATTTGGTATTGAAGGGGAAGAAAATCTGGCATTTACGGTAGTAGTACATGTGGCTACGGTGTTCAGTACGTTGGTAGTTCTGTGGAAAGAGATAGAATGGATTTTCAAGGGGCTGTTCAAGTGGCAGATGAATGAAGAGACACGCTATGTAATTAATATCCTGATTTCTATGGTGCCCATCGGTATTGTAGGTGTATTTTTTAAAGATGAGGTGGAAGCGGTCTTTGGTTCAGGTTTACTGATCGTAGGCTGTATGTTGCTGGTGACGGCTGCTTTATTGTCTTTCTCTTATTATTATAAGCCGAAGCAGAAAGAGAATATTTCTATGAAAGATGCATTCATTATCGGTTTGGCTCAGGCTTGTGCTGTACTTCCCGGACTTTCACGTTCCGGAACTACAATTGCTACAGGGTTATTGCTGGGCGATAATAAGGCAAAGTTGGCTCAGTTCTCGTTCCTGATGGTGATGCCACCGATATTGGGTGAAGGCCTGCTAGATGGTATGAAGTTGATGAAAGGCGAAGATATTGCCGGAAGTATTTCAACGTTGTCATTGTTGATAGGCTTCATTGCGGCTTTTGTATCGGGTTGTTTGGCTTGTAAGTGGATGATTAATATTGTGAAAAAGGGGAAACTGATATACTTCGCGGTTTATTGTGCGATTGCCGGTATTGTGACCCTTGTACTTTCACAAATGCAAGGATAGCAGATGAAGTTTAAAGAAGGAGAAGTACTCTATTTCAATAAACCGTTGGGATGGACTTCGTTTAAAGTTGTGGGACATGCGCGTTACCACATCTGCCGACGGATGAAAGTGAAGAAATTGAAAGTAGGCCATGCCGGTACACTCGATCCTTTGGCTACAGGGGTGATGATTGTCTGCACAGGTAAGGCTACGAAGCGAATTGAAGAGTTTCAGTACCATACGAAGGAATATGTTGCCACCATTCAGTTGGGCGCCACCACTCCTTCCTACGATTTGGAACACGAGATAGATGCCACTTACCCTACGGAGCATATTACGCGGGAGTTGGTGGAAGAGACGTTGAAGACATTTATCGGTGAGATACAACAGGTGCCTCCCGCCTTTTCAGCCTGTATGGTGAATGGCAAACGTGCTTATGATCTGGCACGTAAAGGTGAAGAGGTAGAGTTGAAGCCGAAGTTGTTGGTGATTGACGAGATAGAGTTGCTGGAATGTAACTTGCCGGAGATTAAAGTCCGCGTGGTGTGCAGCAAAGGTACGTATATCCGTGCCTTGGCACGTGACATCGGTGAAGCGCTGAATAGCGGTGCTCATCTTACGGCTTTGGAACGTACTCGCGTAGGCGATGTCCGATTGGAAGATTGCCTTGACCCGATGAATTTTAAAGAGTGGATAGATGCTCAGGAGATAGAAATTGAAGAATAACTTAAAGAAAGAATAGATATGAAACTGTCGCAATTTAAATTTAAGCTTCCGGAAGAGAAGATTGCTTTGCACCCTACAAAGTATAGAGATGAATCGCGCCTTATGGTGCTTCACAGAAAGACAGGTGAGATTGAGCACAAGGAATTCAAAGATGTTCTGAACTACTTTGATGACAAAGATGTGTTCATCTTCAATGATACGAAAGTATTCCCTGCCCGTCTGTATGGTAATAAGGAAAAGACCGGTGCCCGTATCGAGGTATTCCTTCTTCGCGAGCTGAACGAAGAACTCCGTTTGTGGGATGTATTGGTAGACCCTGCCCGTAAGATACGTATCGGCAATAAGCTGTATTTCGGTGACGACGATTCTATGGTGGCTGAAGTTATTGACAATACGACTTCTCGCGGTCGTACGCTCCGTTTCCTTTATGACGGTCCGCACGATGAGTTTAAGAAAGCTTTGTACGCATTGGGCGAAACCCCACTGCCGCATAGCATTATCAATCGTCCTGTAGAACCGGATGATTCAGAACGTTTCCAGTCTATCTTTGCTCGCAATGAAGGTGCGGTAACGGCTCCTACTGCCAGTCTGCACTTCAGTCGTGAACTGATGAAGCGCTTGGAAATCAAGGGTATCGATTTTGCTTATATTACTCTTCATGCCGGTTTGGGTAATTTCCGCGACATTGATGTGGAAGACCTCACGAAGCATAAGACGGACTCTGAACAAATGGTTGTGAACGAAGAAGCCGTCAGCATTGTGAACCGTGCCAAGGATATGAACAGACAGGTTTGTGCCGTGGGTACTACCGTGATGCGTGCTATCGAGAGCACCGTAAGCACAGACGGACATCTGAAACCGTACGAAGGCTGGACGAACAAGTTCATCTTCCCTCCTTACGACTTTACAGTGGCAAATGCGATGATTTCCAATTTCCACATGCCGCTTTCTACTTTGTTGATGATTGTTGCTGCTTTCGGTGGATACGATCAGGTAATGGAGGCGTATAATGTGGCTCTGAAGGAAGGTTACCGCTTCGGTACGTATGGCGATGCGATGTTGATTACGGATAAGTAATGCACGTCTATTTCAGTTTAGGGACTAACTTAGGCAATAAGGAGCAGAATCTCCGTCTTGCCGTGCAATATATTGAGAAGCGGATAGGGAAAGTGATTTCCCTGTCCGCTTTTTATGCTACTGCCCCGTGGGGGTTCTCCTCGGACAATGCTTTCCTGAATGCTGCTGTCTGTATAGAAACCACGCTTTCTCCCTTAGAGGTACTTTCTGAGTCGCAGTCCATTGAGCGGGAGATGGGACGTATTCATAAATCTGTAAATGGTGTGTACAGTGACCGTGTGATAGATGTCGACTTGTTGTTGTATGATGATCTTATTCTGGATACCCCTACATTGAAACTTCCCCATCCGTTGATGCAAGAACGTGCTTTTGTGATGGAACCATTGGCGGAAATTGCCCCTGATGTGATGCATCCTGTATTGGGGAAAACCATACAGGAACTTTATAGGACACTTGTGTCTCAGAAATAGAATACTTGTGTTACAAAAATGAAATACTTGTGTTGTAGGAATAGAATGCTTGTGTTATAAAAACAGTATGAAGAATAAATATCGCAACTTGTTCTTGCTTTTTGGCGTGCTGGCTATCGTTCTCATGCTTTGCACGATGGATATGGATTATTCCGATATATGGGAGAATCTGAAGCGCGTGGGTTTTTGGTTTCCTGTGATCATGCTGTTGTGGTTCTTTGTCTATCTGATAAATACATGTTCATGGTATCTGATAATCAGGGATGACCGTAAGTATCGCGTTCCTTTCTGGACGGTCTGCAAACTGTCGATCACCGGTTTTGCCATCAATTATGCCACGCCCGGCGGGCTGATGGGAGGCGAACCGTACCGGATTATGGAGCTGGCTCCCTATGTGGGTGTAAGTAAGGCTACTTCTTCCGTCATTCTGTACGTGATGATGCATATCTTTTCTCACTTCTGGTTTTGGTTTCTTTCCATATTCTTATATATCTTCCTGTATCCTGTGAATACCTTTATGGCGATTTTGCTCACTGCAATAGGAGCATTCTGCCTGCTGGCTATCTATTTCTTTGCCCGTGGATATAAGAATGGAATGACGGTGAAGACTTTCCGGTTTCTGCAGAAGGTACCGTTTATCAAACGGTGGGCACATCGTTTCATTGTGAAACAAAAAGATACTCTGGAACAGATTGATAGTCAGATAGCCTTGTTGCATAGCCAACATAAGATTACTTTCTACAGTTCGCTGCTGTTGGAGCTTTCGGCACGCATATTCTCCAGCCTTGAAATATACATCATTCTGCGCGTCTTCACCCCGGAAGTGAGTGGATGGGATTGTGTGTTGATATTGGCTTTCTCCTCGCTGTTCAGCAATCTGATATTCTTCTTCCCGATGCAGCTGGGGGCGCGTGAAGGTGGACTGGCCCTGGCTGTAGATGGCTTACATATGTCTCCGGCACTGGGTGTTTATGTGGGACTGATTACCCGGCTGCGTGAACTGTTATGGATCGTTATCGGCATGGTATTGATAAAGGTTGGCAATAGAAAACCGGGTGATCCGCCTTCTTCCGAATGTTAAAGCCTCTTCAGGCATCCCGATCACTTTACCTACAAGTGGGTATTCTGTTTATAGAAGTGTTAATACTTTCCTGATTATATACTATATTCATCGAAAACCTTTATCTTTGCACCCGAAAATGAAATGTGGAAAGATTTGAGTAGCTTGCAACCACAGAAAAAAATGCTAAAACAACATCCTTTTCTGACGGCTCCGTGCTGATGCTTCTACTCACATTTATCTCCATACTTCTTTTAATTTTTAATTTCTAATTTTTAATTTGAAATGGGATATTTATTCACATCCGAATCGGTGTCTGAAGGACACCCCGACAAA
>OHAJ01003030.1_pt1 | contig 10965 bp, 11 predicted proteins | sample 1577101 | NCBI WGS metagenome assembly OHAJ01 (sample SAMEA3541531, study PRJEB24748) | human gut metagenome | biome: human gut; feature: human-associated habitat; material: faeces | place: China | collected 2012 | reverse complement strand
CGGTTTGCACACCACCCAATTCCCGGAAGCATCGATAACACCGAAATTCGCCTCGACTCCCATCGGCCTCGGATAAGAATCAAGCAACCGGGCAAAATCATCGACCGTGCGACATGTCTTAAGCGCCTTGGTCATAAGAATACCCTCCTTGTCCATTTTCTTCTGGGGTACACGGTCATCCTTTATATTATAGGAAGCCGTATTCATCACTGCGAATCCGGCATCGTTCATCCCCATCCAGGCCTCGCGCAAATCGCGATCAGACGCGTTGAAAAGCGCGACATAACCGAATGCCCCCTTCTCGGGAGCGACATATTCCACCTTATTGTCGATTGTGCTGGTATCGCGGTGTTTCCATAAAACAGGCCGGCCGGAAGGATTGGCCGAGGCGGACACTATGGCCGATGTACAAGGAAAGGCCGCGACCGGCATAATAGCCGTCGCGACCGTAGCAAGAATTATTTTTTTTAATTTTGTCATGTCAATGATATCCTTCATTTGAAGGAACGGGCCGATATACCGTCGGACCGGATACCTGAGGATCAGTCAAGTTTGTGAATAACAAGGCCCGAACGGAGCTTAGGCTCGAACCATGTAGTTTTCGGAGGCATGATATTGCCGGTATCAGCTATATCGATGAGCTGGTCCATGGTCACAGGATAAAGAGCGAGCGCCATGGCCATCTCTCCGCTGTCGACACGGCGCTTAAGCTCCTCAAGACCACGTATACCGCCTACGAAATCGATACGTTTGTCAGAACGCAGATCGGTAATGCCGAGGATATCCCTCAGAATTAGATCAGACGACACTGTGACATCAAGCACTCCTATCGGATCGCTGTCATCGTATGTGCCCGGCTTGGCAGTCAACGAATACCAGCGGCCTTCCATATAGAGAGAGAAATTATGCAACGCATCTGGATGATAGATCTCCGTACCCATGTCCTTAACCTCGAAATTCTCGGAGATACGTGCCAGGAATTCTTCCGGTGTAAGGCCGTTCAGATCGCGGACCACGCGGTTGTAATCGATAATCTTGAGATGGGAGGCAGGGAATGCGACAGCCATGAAATAGTTATATTCCTCGTCGCCGCGATGATCGGGATTGTTCTGTGCCTTCTCATTGCCTACGAGGGCAGCGGCTGCGGAGCGATGATGACCGTCGGCTATGTATAAAGAGGGTATCTTGGCGAACTCGGCAGTGATTTCCGAAATGACTTCGGGCGCGTCGATAACCCACAGGGTATGGCCGAACCCATCAGGAGCCACGAAGTCATATTCCGGTTCTCCGGCTGTAACCTCGCGTATGATCTCCTCAAGGCGTTCATTATCGGGAAAAGCAAAAAATACCGGTTCGATGTTGGCATTGTTGCAACGCACATGCTTCATTCGGTCTTCTTCCTTGTCGCGACGTGTCAGTTCATGCTTTTTGATACGGCCCTCCATATAGTCCGGAACCCACGCGGCAACTACAAAACCGTACTGAGTACGGCCGTCCATGGTCTGGGCATATATATAATAATTCTCCTTAGAATCCTGAACGAGCCAACCTCTCTCCTGAAACTTTTTAAAGTTCTCCACCGCCTTGTCATAGACGGCAGGATCATGCTCGTCAAATCCCGGAGCGAAGTCTATTTCGGGCTTGATGATGTGATAAAGACTTTTTTCATTTCCTTCAGCTTCTTTGCGGGCTTCTTCGGAATTGAGCACATCATAAGGACGGGATGCCACTTCTTCGACAAGCTCGCGTGGCGGACGGACTCCTTTGAAAGGTTTTACTTTTGCCATGGTTGTGTTAAATTTAAGGTTTGATTATGTTTTTAAAGTTTTTATTCATATAGCAAATTTAGCATTTGAGGGGGATATATGCAAATATGTACGTGATAAAAATCAACAAAAGCCAAACGATGACCGAACAAAATAATTCAAATACTGTTATTAAAAGTGAAAACATAAGTATGTATAATCATTCCAACTTTCATCAGTATGAAAAAATACATCTGCACTGTGTGCGACTGGGTCTATGACCCCGAAATCGGAGATCCTGACAACGGTATTGCTCCGGGAACCGCATTTGAAGATATCCCCGATTCCTGGGTATGTCCGGTCTGTGGCGTCGGAAAAGAGGATTTCGAACCGCTTCCGGAAGAATAAACCATGAAACACAAGAATGCTCCGCAAATTTCGATTTGCGGAGCATTCTTGTGTTTCATGAAATATCATTTACGGACCAGACGTCCTGTCGGACATTTATCGGAATATATAAGACCGCCTATGATCAGCACGCATCCTACATAGCCGAGCAGATAAATATTTTCCCCGAGGAAGAAATATGCCGCAATCATTGTGACAAGTGGCTGCAGATACAGATAATTGTTGGCTGAAACAGGACCAAGAATCCTCATAACCTCGTTCCATATAAGGTATGCGGCAAGCGAACACATCAGTACGAGGAAAAGAAAATTCATGATATATTGCGGTTGTGCGAAATCCCAAAGCAACTGAATGTGAGACGCGCCTTTATCAAGAATCAATAACGGCAAAGCAGTGATGACTCCATAGAAAAACAGCTTCCGCGTCACGAAAAAACCGTTGTAAAGAGGGAGTATTCTCTTTATGGCCATTGTATATATGGCCCATGAGAAAGCAGCCGTAAGCGCGAGCAAGTCGCCGGCCGGTCTGAATTCGAGACTTTCGCCGTGACTGAAGATAATGCACCCCGCTCCGATAAACGAGACAACAGATCCGATAAGCACACCGGGCTGAATGCGCTGACGATACATCACGGCAATGAGAATCGTAGTGAATATAGGAGAAATGGAAGCCAGCAGCGAAACATTGCCCGCTGTTGTCAGTCTCAGGGCGTAATTTTCGGTGATAAAGTAGAGTGAGCCTGCACAAACGCCACATAACAGAAATGTCAGCTCATCACGCCAAGACTTGGAACGTATGTTACGAAAAGTAAACAGCAACAATACGACATATGCAGTAAAAAAACGATAGACATACACCTCTACCGGTGTAAAGCCTCCGCTTTCCATAAGTATCTTTGTGCTTAGAAAAGATGTGCCCCACGCCGATGCCGTAAGCAGTGCGCCGACGTGCGCTATCAATACAAGATATTTGTTCTTGGATGTGTTTCCTGATTTCATGGTGTAGATCTTCCCTCCGGTCTTATTTGCAAACCGGTATTACTATTGCAAAATTAAGAAATTTTATGAAAAAACATGTAATGGAAAAATAAAAAATCGTCCGGTGGGACGATTTTTTACAGATGATCATGAATTACGAAATTCTTTAGGAGACACCCCTGTCAGTTTCTTGAAATATTTGCCGAAAAAAGACTGGGACGGGAAATTAAGTTCATCTGCAATCTGCTGTATGTTCAGATTAGAGGATTTAAGAAGGACCTTGGCTTCAAGGATCACATACCGTTCGATCCATTCGACGGCCGTATAACCGGTCTGTTTTTTTATGGTCCGCGAAAGATGCTTCGGCGTCACCTCGAGCTTTGAGGCATAAAACTCGAGAAATCTCTCTTTCCGGAAATTCTGCTGGACAAGAGCCAGAAACTGGTCAGACATACGCCCCTGTCGGGAAACGATCTCATCCTTGAACGGCTCATAGCACTTGTAACCGTATCTATGGATAAATAACAGAATGTTGAAGAGTAACGCCTGAAGACCATAAGGATTGTCAGAAGCCGCTACAATGGACTTCGTCGACCTGATGAACTCGGAAAAATGAGGAAGAATATCTTCGGGGATATTCACCACCGGATGTCTTGACGATACGGAAGCCAAAGGAGAACTGTTAAGAAACATAAAGAGATTCTCACTGAATCTTTTTGACATAACCATAACTGTCGCATTAAAATCCGGGCTGAAATATGTCGGCTGCATGATTTGTGTGGACTTGATAGACACGAGAGTCGGCGCGGAAATCTCATGCGTGACAAGATTGATGTCGGCACGACACGAACCTTTGAAGACAATGATCCATGTGGTAGCGGCAAACTTCACCGGTTCGCTTAGGGAGCTGATTTTCCTGCCGGCTGCCGTACAGCACCGGTTTCAGCCGCACGCCCTGGCGAATATACAGCGCTCCGGCACCTTTCAATGCGTGTACCTTATGACCGCTAAGGGATACCAGGTCTGCGCAGAGGGTTCTCGGCTTAAATGATACCTTTAAGAAACCCTGTACTGCATCGCAGTGGGTGATGATGTCCGGGTCACGCCGTTTCACGGTGCGGAACACCTCTTCCACCGGCATCCGGTAGCCGTTTTCATTGTTCACCAGCATGATGCTCACCATGCAGGTGTCCTTGTCCACTTCTTTCAGAAAGTCCTCTGCATGGTACAGTCCATCCTCTGCCGGCGGCACGGATACTACCGTGAAGCCCAGCGTTTCCAGATGCGCCATAGTCTCCCTGACCGATGCGTGTTCCACGGCGCTGGTGATGATCTTCTTCCGCTTTCTGCCGTATGCGGCAGCTGCGCCGCAGAGCGCCAGGTTGGTACTCTCCGTTGCGCCGGATGTAAACACGATCTCCTGCGCCTTACATCCCAGCGCTCCGGCAACCTGGTTGCGTGCATATTCTACTTCATACTGTGCCTCCAGCCCCTTGCGGTGCAGAGAGGACGGGTTGCCGTAGTGTGATGAGATACAGCTCATCACAGCAGCAGCCGCCTCTGCGCAGGGTTTGGTCGTCGCAGCATTGTCCAGATAATGTTCCATATTTCTTCCCCCTATCAGCAAAGTGTGCCGCACATTCATCCTGCTCCGAAAGCACACTTTTTATCATGATTCGAGATTATTTTGATGCGCGTGCGCCACGGCGAGGGCATCGGCAAAAAGTCCCTTTTCCCGACGGCGAACCTCGTCCCCGAAGAACACATCATTGCCCTCAAGCGCGGCGTATACGCCACGCGCGCGCATCTTCCCGGCGGGGAAACGCGCGTGGGTGTGACGAATGTCGGCGTGCGGCCGACCGTGAGCGACAAAAACACCGTGACGATCGAAACATATCTTGTCGGCTTCGACGGCGACCTGTACGGAAAGACGCTGCGGCTCGATTTTATCGACTATCTGCGCGAGGAGAGAAAATTCTCCTCCACGCAGGAGCTGCACGACATGATCGCGCGCAACGCCGAAGAGGCGAAGAGAATCGTCAAATTGTGAAGAAAAAGAACGTTCCTTTGAAAAGGAACGTTCTTTTTTTTGCGCGCCCATTTCCCGACAGGCTTTTCCCGTCCGGTCGTTTACAATAATCCCCACCAAGGGAGAACAACGCACAGGGAGGGGACGGGCTGTGAAGGTGATCGAGCTGCTGAGAAGCAAGGAGTGGTCGGGAAAGGTCGTCGATTGCGTGCTGCGCTTCGCACTTGCCTGCGCGCTTGCGGGCGCGCAGGTGTTCGGCGGCTATGCGCCGCTCGCGCTGGGCATGATCGGCGCAAGCGGCGCGGGATTGCGGGGACTGAGCGCGCTCGCCGGCGCGACGGCGGGGGCGATGCTGTTTCTGCCGTTTTCGCACGCGCTGCGCACCTTTGCCGCGGGCGTTCTGATCTTCACGGCGAACAATGCGTTTTTTGATTTGAAGATCTATCAAAAGCGCGCGTTCCTGCCGCTTTTGACGGCGGGCATGATGTTCTCCGTCGAATTTGTCTACGTCCTGCGCGACGGTGTGGGCGAGGCGGCAAGCTGCCTGATGGCGCTGCTGCTTGCCGCGCTCGGCGCGATGAGCGCCCGCGCGCTGCTTGCGGCGGGAGACAAGGGGAAGGACGAACACCCCTATGCGCCGCTTTTTATCCTGTTGGGCGTGCTGATGGCCTTTTCCTCGTTTGAAACGGCGGACGGCTTTGCGCCGGGGCGCATCTTCTCGATGCTTGCCGTGCTGCTCTTTGCCTTCGAGCGCGGCAGCGCGTTTGCGATCCCGGCGGCGCTGTGCATCGGCCTTGGCATGGATCTGGGCGCGGGCGGCGGCAGCTTTGTCCACGCGGCGTCCTACGCCTTTTCCGCAGTGCTGGTGAATGTGACCGCGCGGGGCAACCGCGTGGGCTCGGCGCTGTGGTTTGCGCTGAGCATTCTGTGTTTTGCCCTGCCGATGAACGCGCACGCGGGTCTTGTGCTGCTCTACGAGGGCCTTGCGGCGACGCTCCTGTTCCTGCTGATCCCGTCGCGCTTTTTGCGCGGCAAGCGCCTTTGCAGCGATGAATGCGCGCAGGAGGACGCCGCCGTGCGCAAGAAGATCGCCGAATCCGCCGCGGCGCTGCGCGAGCTTTACGACAGCGTGGCGCGGCCGCGCACGCTGACGGAGGAAAATCCCGCGGCCATCTTCGACCGTGCGGCCGAAAAGGTCTGCCGCGGCTGCGCGCTGTGTGACTTCTGCTGGGAAAAGGAGTATAACCGCACCTACACTGCCCTCAACGACGCAACGGCGGCTCTGCTGCGCCGCGGACAGGGAAAGGGCGAGGATTTCCCCGCCTACTTTTCCGAGCGCTGCATTCATTTCGGCGCGTTTTTGTCCGCCGTGAACGGCGAGCTGCGCGCCTATCTTCTGCGGCGGCAGTACCGGCGGCTGTTGGCGGACGACCGCGCAAAGGCCGCCTCGCAGTACGCTCAGCTCTCAGAGCTGATGCAGAGCGCGGCGGACGGCGCGCTGCGTCCTGTGTCCGTGCAGCCGCTGCACGCCTATGAAGTCGGCGCTTTGCTGCGGCCCAAGCGCGGCGAGCGCGTGAGCGGCGACAGCACCGCTCAGTTTGAACTGGAGGACGGCACGCTCTGCCTGCTGCTCTCCGACGGCATGGGCTGCGGCGAGGCGGCGCAGCGGGAATCGGCAATGGCCGTGCGCCTTCTGGAACGGTTCCTGCGCGCAGGGATCGACGCGCCGCCCGCACTCAAGACGCTCAACAGCGCGCTTTCGCTCCGCGCCGAGTCGACCGACAGCTTTACGACCATCGATCTGCTCACTCTCTCGCTGCGAACGCTCGAGGGCGAGCTTTACAAGTACGGCGCGGCGCCGAGCTACTTAAAGCGCGGCGGAAGCGTGCGCCGCGTGACCTGCTCGTGTCTGCCTGCGGGATTGCAGGAGGGCTCGCCGCCGCCGGAGGCGACGCACATCAGGCTCTCGCCGGGGAGCTTTCTTGTGATGCTCTCCGACGGTGTGGCGGATAGTCTGGACGACGAATGGCTGCAAGATCTGCTCGCCGGTTGGGAAGGACGCGAGCCGCGCCAGCTTGCCGCCGCCATTCTGGCCGACAGCCTGGAACGGCGCGGCGGCACAGACGACGCCGGGGTCCTGGTGCTCTACATTCCGGAGGAGCTTTCCGGCGCGCAGGAGATCTGAGCGCAGCAAAAAATTTCTCCGCACCGCATAGCGCGCGCCGTGGTGGGCATACTGGAAGCAGAATGTTTTTCCATCGGGAGGTGCTGCTGCATGGTCAGGGGAACATCACGGCGGGTGATCGTAGTCGACTCGCCGGATACGGAACTTTTTGAACAGGCGATATTCATTGTGCGCAACGACGCTGTGAACCGGAACGGCGTGACGGCGCAGCGGCTGGTAGACGAAGCGTGCCGCGTGGCGCGTACCTGCGGCCGCACGGCAACGTGCCGGCGCAGCATTCTGCGGCGCGGCTCCCCCGTGCTGTGGGGCTGCGTGGGCGCGGGTGGCATCGCGCTTGCGTGGCTTTTGAGCATACTCATCTGATAAGTTGCTTTTCCTCCGATTTGAGGTGCGGCAGATCTGCCGTGCCTCATTTTTTTGCGCGGAAATGCAAATTTTTAATTTACAAGCGGTAATCAATGGACTATACTATAACCTACCGTATTTTGAATGACGAAGAGAATGACAAGGATGAGGTTATGACCATGAATGCTGACTTTTCCCGCACCCTTGCCCTGCTGCGGCAGGAAAAGGGAATCTCCCAGCGCAAGGCCGCGAAAGAGCTCGGCATTTCGCAGGCGCTTTTATCCCATTATGAAAATGGAATCCGCGAGCCGGGGCTTGCGTTCGTCAAAAAGGCCTGCGATTACTACCACGTCTCGGCGGACTATCTGCTCGGGCGCACGCTCGATCGCGACGGCGGCATGATCGACGCCGAATCGCTCTACGATTCGAGCGATGAAAAGGGCACGCTGCGCGGCAGCATCGCCGCCACTCTGCAAAAGAAGATGCTCGTCAACACCGCAGGCGTCCTCTTTGAGCTGCTCGGCAAAACGAACGACCGCACGCTCATCGCGTCGGCGGGCGGCTATCTCGGCGGGGCGTTCTACCAGCTCTACCGCGCGCTGCACCGCGCAAGCGGCGGGAAAGAGGGATACTTTGGCCTTGACGCAACGGCCTACCGCTCCGGCGCGGTGGACGCGCAGATGCGCGCGGACTACATCGCCTATGTTTCCTCTCTTGAGACTCTCACAGAGAAGGACGGCGCATTTGCCACCATGGAGGACGAGGTGCTCGCAGCGCTCTATCCGGGGCTGATGCAGAGCGTGACGCAGGTTTTACACAGCACGGAAGAAAAAACCAATTCCCTGCTTGGCAGGAAATAAGGAAGAAAGACTATGAACGAAAAGAACATCAGAAATTTCAGTATCATCGCCCACATTGACCACGGCAAGTCGACGCTGGCGGACCGGCTGCTTGAAAAGTGCAATGCCGTCTCCGCGCGCGAGATGTCGGATCAGATCCTCGACAACATGGACTTGGAGCGCGAGCGCGGCATCACCATCAAGGCGCGCGCCGTCACCTTCGACTATACCGCTGCCGACGGCGAGGTCTACACCCTCAACCTCATCGACACGCCGGGCCACGTCGACTTCAACTACGAGGTCTCGCGCTCGCTCGCGGCGTGTGAGGGCGCGCTGCTCGTCGTCGACTCCTCGCAGGGCATTGAGGCGCAGACCCTTGCCAACACCTATCTTGCGATGGAGCACGACCTTGAGATCCGCCCCGTGCTCAACAAGATCGACCTGCCCGCCGCCGACCCCAAGCGCGTCAAGCAGGAGATCGAGGACATTCTGGCGATCCCCGCCGAGGACGCGCCGGAAATTTCCGCCAAGCAGGGCATCAACATCGAGGCCGTGCTCGAGGACATCGTGCAGCATCTCCCCTGCCCGCAGGGCGATGCGAACGCCCCCTTGCAGGCGCTCATTTTCGACAGCTATTACGACGCTTACCGCGGCGTCATCGTCTACATGCGCTTGAAGCAGGGCACCTTGAAGCCCGGCATGGAGGTCAAGATGATGGCCACGGGCGCGACGTTCAAGGTGCTCGAGTGCGGCCTGATGCGTCCGCTGGGCTTAGAGCCTGCCAAGCAGCTCGAGGCGGGTGAGGTCGGCTACTTCACCGCGAGCATCAAGGACGTGCACGAGACGCAGATCGGCGACACGGTCACGGGCGTCGAACATCCCGCGAGCGAGCCGCTGCCAGGTTACCGCAAGGTGCGCTCGATGGTCTACTGCGGCATTTACACCGAGGACGGCAGCAAGTACCCCGATCTTCGCGACGCGCTGGAAAAGCTCCAGCTCAACGACGCCTCGCTGACGTTTGAGCCGGAATCGTCCGTCGCGCTGGGCTTCGGCTTCCGCTGCGGCTTCCTCGGCATGCTGCACATGGAGGTCATTCAGGAGCGGTTGGAGCGCGAATTTGACCTGGACCTTGTCACCACGCTCCCGAGCGTCATCTACGAGGTATACAAGACCGACGGCACGATGGTGCGCGTCGATAACCCGCACAACTACCCCGACCCCGCGCACATCGAGCACGCCGAGGAGCCCTACGTCAAGGTGACGATCGTCACGCCGCCCGATTACGTCGGCAACATCATGCCCATGTGTCAGGATCGCCGCGGCGAATTCAAGGACATGCAGTACCTCGACACCTACCTTGTCGAGATGCACTACGAGATGCCGCTCAACGAGATCATCTACGATTTCTTCGATACGCTCAAGGCCAACACCAAGGGCTACGCCTCGCTCGACTACGAGCTCTCCGGCTATCGCGCGAGTGAGCTTGTCAAGGTTGATATTCTGCTCAACGGCGATCAGGTGGACGCGCTGTCGTTCATCGCGCATAAGGACAAGGCCTACGCCCGCGCGAGAAAGCTGTGCGAAAAGCTCAAGGACAATATCCCCCGCCAGCTCTTCGAGATCCCCATTCAGGCGGCCATCGGCGGGCGCATTATCGCGCGCGAGACCGTCAAGGCCATGCGCAAGGACGTTCTCGCCAAGTGCTACGGCGGCGACATCACGCGAAAGAAGAAGCTTCTCGAAAAGCAGAAGGAAGGCAAAAAGAAAATGCGCCAGCTTGGCACGGTGCAGATCCCGACGGAGGCCTTCCTCGCGGTACTCAAGCTGGACGAATAAAATCCAAGCAGGAATTTGAGAGAGAAAAACGGTTATGGAGTTCATGATAAAAACGGAAAGGCTTACCATACAGCCGTTTTCCGCCGCATTCCTGGCACCATATTACAAAGAATTTACTGCCGAAATCACAAAATACCAATATCCGGACAGTTTCCCCGATATTCATACGGCGGATATCGTCATGTCCAACTTCGTCAAGGCCATGGAGCGCGGAGACATGTTGGAGCTAGTCATTCTCACGCATGACAGTGAATTTTTAGGAAGTATGGAAGCGTTTGATATTTCCGGAAAAACGCCGGAGCTCGGGCTATGGCTGAAAAGCTCTGCGCACGGGAAGGGATATGGCTACGAAGCGCTGAAGGGGCTGGTAGACCACCTAAACGCGACCGGCCAGTATCTGTATTACATTTACAACGTGGATATCCGAAATGCAGCAAGCATCCATTTGGCGGAAAAATTCAACTATAAAAAGGGCGAAACCGAAACAACAACCACAGAATCCGGAAAAGTACTCCATACGCAAACCTATTATATTACCGGCTAAAGCTGCGGCGGCAAGGTCAGTTCAGACCTTGCCGCCGTTTTGTTATTTCACGATATA
>OHAJ01003028.1_pt1 | contig 10967 bp, 8 predicted proteins | sample 1577101 | NCBI WGS metagenome assembly OHAJ01 (sample SAMEA3541531, study PRJEB24748) | human gut metagenome | biome: human gut; feature: human-associated habitat; material: faeces | place: China | collected 2012 | reverse complement strand
ATCCACGCGCTCGTCAACGCCCTTTCCCTTTTCACCATCGCTTCCTAAAAGAAGGAGGAACCCAATGCCCCATATTCAGCAATTATCGCCGCACGTTGCCGACCTCATCGCCGCGGGCGAGGTGGTCGAGCGCCCTGCGAGCGTTGTCAAGGAGCTGCTGGAAAACGCCATCGATGCCGGCGCGCAGAGCGTGACGGTGGAGATGAAAAACGGCGGCATGACCTATCTTCGCGTCAGCGACGACGGCTGCGGCATCGCGCCGAGCGAACTGCCGACGGCCTTTCTGCGCCACGCGACGAGCAAGCTGCGCACGGCGGAAGATTTGGCCGCCATCGGCACGCTCGGCTTTCGCGGCGAGGCGCTCGCGGCGATCTCGAGTGTGTCGCGGCTCGATATTTTCTCGCGCGAGCGCGGCGCGCTCAGCGGCGCGAAGCTCCACCTGGAAGGCGGCGTCCCCGAAAAGGTCGAGGACGCGGGCTGCCCGGAGGGAACGAGCGTCATCGTGCGCGACCTTTTCTACAATACGCCCGCGCGCCTCAAGTTCATGAAGCGTGACAGCGCGGAGGCGACCGCCATCGCGGGTCTTGTCGCCCACCTTGCGCTCTCGCATCCGGAGGTGTCGTTCAAGCTCATCAAGGACGGCACGCAGACGCTCCTGACCCCCGGCGACGGCGCGCTGCGCTCCGCCATCTACGCCTCCCTCGGGCGCGAGTTCGCCCTCTCGCTTGAAGAGGTCAAGGGCGCTGACAGCGAGCTGCGCGTCACGGGCTTTATCAGCGCTCCCCTCGCTGCGCGCGGCACGCGCGGTATGCAGACCTTTTTCGTCAACGGGCGTTTGGTCAAGTCCCAGCTCCTGACCGCCGCGCTCGAGGAAGCCTATGCAAACCGCATGATGAAGGGCAAGTTCCCCGGCTGTGTGCTGCTTGTGGAGCTGCCGCGCGACATGGTGGACGTGAACGTCCACCCGGCAAAGACCATCGTGAAGTTTGTGGGCGAAAAGCGCATCTTTGACCTTGTTTATCACGCGGCGATGGCCGCGCTCGACAAGCGCGAGAAGCCTGAGCCGCCGCAGGCAAAGCCTGCCGCGCAGGTCACGAATCCCCGCGGCGATTTCTTTGCCAATATGACCTCTCAGCAGTACCGCGAGCAGCAGAAGGCGGAACCGTCCGCCGCTGCGCCCGCGATCGCGCGTCCTGTGTCCGCGCCGCCGAGCGCGCCGAAGGCTGCGCCCTCCATTGCGCCCCAGTGGAAAACGCGCGTGCCCGCCGTCGATACCCGCGCGGGCGGCAGCGCGCCGCTTTCAGATTTTGTGCGGCATGAAATGCCCGCTTCCGCGCCCGCGCAGGCGGCGCAGCCTGTGCAAAAGCTTGCCAAAGCTGTGGAAAACCCCGCGCGCGAAGCCGTGCCGCTGCCGATGGAAGAGGAAGGGAACCGCCCTGTTGCCGCGTCGCCGGTCGCCGAAGCGGCGAAGGGCGCGGCCGAACCCGTGACGGAGCCCCCTGTCGTATCTGCGCCGAAACAGGAAGAAGCGGAAGCTGAGCAGGCAAGCTTCGCGCCTCTCACCGCCGCGCCGTGGCGCATCGCGGGCGAGGTGCTCGATACCTACATCGTCTGCGAGGACGAGGACAAAACCATCTGGCTCATCGACAAGCACGCCGCGCACGAGCGCATGAATTTCGACCGCCTCAAGGCTGCGCAGGAGCCGGTGATGTGCCAGGCGCTGCTCGCGCCGCTCGTTGCAGACTTTGCCGCCGAGGAGTATAGCGCCCTTGCGGCGAATTTAGACCTTTTGCGCGAGTTTGGCTTTGAATGCGAAGAATTCGGCGGCGGGAGCCTGATCCTGCGCGCCATTCCCGCCGACCTTGAAAGCGGCGACGCGATCCCGACCTTAGAAGAGCTTGCCGAAAAGCTCGTCACCGCCCACACGGCCGACCCCGCCGCCGCGCGCGACGCGCTGCTGCACACGATGGCCTGCAAGGCGGCCATCAAGGGCGGCTGGAAGAGCGACATCTCCGAGCTGCGCGTGCTCGTTGAAAAGGTGCAGAGCGGCGAAGTGCAGTTCTGCCCCCACGGCCGGCCCGTGAAAGCGAAGCTCACGAAGTATGAGCTTGAAAAAATGTTCAAGCGCGCGTAGGAGGGACAAGATATGAAGCTCGTATGCGTCGTCGGCCCGACGGGCTGCGGCAAAACATGGCTCGGCGTGGAGCTTGCCAAAGCGCTCCGCGGCGAGGTCGTCTCCTGCGACTCGATGCAGATCTACCGCGGCATGGTCATCGGCACCGCCGCGCCGACGGCGGAGGAGATGCAGGGCGTCCCCCACCACATGGTCGGCGTAGCAGACCCCAACGAAAACTACTCCGTCGCCCGCTACGCGTGCGACGCGGCGAAATGCGTCGACGATCTCATCGCGCGCGGAAAGCAGCCCGTCATCGTCGGCGGCACGGGGCTTTATCTAAATGCCCTGCTCGCCGGGCACGGCTTTGCCGGCGGCGACAAGGACGGCGCATACCGCGCGGAACTGGAGCGCCGCTGGGAAGAAGAGGGCGGCGAGGCGATGTTCGCAGCGCTTCGCCGCATCGACCCGGAAACGGCCGGAAAGTTGCATTTGAACGACAAAAAGCGCATTCTCCGCGCGCTCGAGGTCTATTATGAGACCGGCAAGACCATGGCGCAGCACAACGCCGAGACGAAGCTCGTCCCTCCGCGCTACGATTCCGTGCGCATCGGCCTTGCCTACGAGGATCGCGAGGACATGAAGCGCGCCATCGACCTGCGCGTTGACAAAATGGTCGAAGCGGGGCTGTTCGACGAGGTGCGCGCGCTGCTCGCGTCCGGCCTTTCGCGCGACGTGACGGCTATGCAGGCCATCGGGTATAAGGAGGCGCTTTCGTATCTGGACGGAAGGGCCGCGCGCGAGGAAGCTGTTGAAGAGATCAAGCTCCGCTCGCGCCAGTACGCCAAGCGCCAGCTCACCTGGCTGCGGCGCGACAAGGACATTCACTGGTACCATTGGAAAAAAACGAGGGATCTTGCCGACTGCCTCGCTTTTTCGACAGAAATTCTCAGGGAGTATGGCGTATCCTGTTCTTAAAGCGGACAGACAAGTCCGCGGAAAAAGAAAGGAACGAAAAGCCATGAAAAAAATTGCAAATCTTCAGGACCTGTTTCTCCTCTCCGCCCGCCGCGCCCGCGTGAGCGTGACCGTCTTTCTCGTCAACGGCTTTCAGATGCGGGGCATCGTGACCGGCTTCGACAGCTTTGTCGTCGTGCTCGAGAGCGACGGCAAGCAGCAGATGCTCTACAAGCACGCGATCTCGACGATCGTGCCGGTGAGCCCCATGGATCTGCGCGCTGCGGATGAGCAGGAGGAAACGGCCCTGTAACGGGAGACGTTTCATGAGATCTACATCCCTTTCCACAAAGCTCATCACGGTATTGCTGCTGCTCGCGGTCATCGCGTACTTCGGCGTGCAGGGCTACCGATACTTAGTCGACCCCGAGACGACGACGCTCGTTTACCGCTACCACAGCGAGGAGTCGATCGCCCTGCGGGGCTACGTTGTGCGCGAGGAGCAGGTCGTGGACTGCGCGGAGACGCTCATCGAGCTGACGCACGCCGAGGGGAAGCGCGTGGGCCTTGGCGACACGGTCGCGACCGTGTACCGCTCGGCGGAGGCGCTTCAGGCCACGCAGGAGCTTGAATCGCTGCGCGCGCAGAAAGAGCAGCTCGAATACGCCCGGAGCGCCTCGAGCGACGCCGAGACCGCGCTGCGCCTGGATACCGACATCCGCGATCAGATCATTGCCGTGCGCGTGGCATACGAGTCCGGCAGCTACAGCGCGCTCGATTCGCTCGCGGACGAGCTCAAAACGACGGTCCTGCGGCGCGACGGTTAAAACCATATCTATGGTGTATATAATAATAAGTACACCACTAATCGGGATGCTCATATAGATATATCCCATTTGCCAGCCTAAAGCGGGCGAGGTCTGACCTGAATCGAATGTATCCATCGTTAATAGCCCACCACCATATACCATAATGATGGTAGCGAAGATAATAACGATAATCTGAATACACAAAAATAAAAGACGTCGGGCTTTTCCTTTCAGCATCATAGGTAGCAGGTCAATCGCCAGATGCCGGTTTTGCCCTGCGGTGTATGCCCCACCAAAAAGTCCAAGACAAATAAAGAGCAAACGGCTGAGTTCATCTGTAAAAATACTGGGACTAGTAAATATAAATCGTGCAGCCACCTGCCACGTCACACATGCCACGATGATTGCCAAAATGGTAATGTTCAATGCTGCAAGCAGAGTATTAATAGATCTAATTATATTTCGCATAGTGATTAACCTTTGCAATATCATTCATCCTGTGGCTGGTAAATTGTCCCATTAAGAAAACCAGGCCAGTTTTTTTCAAACCAAATACCTCGGATAATAGGAAACTCACGAACAGGTGTTTCTCTGACGTGAAAGATACCGTTGCAATAATGAATAAGTAGTTTATCTTTTTTATCCTCAGTGCGCTCTGAACGAAAGCGCCAGGCATCACAAAAACCATTTCGTGTTTGCGGAATAGAATTTCCATCCCTGTCGAGAATAATACGTGCTCCCCGACTACCACCACCTGCGTCAATATAATGCGTTAATTGCGTTAATACGGCGGCAGAAGTCAGTGCCATATGCCGCCACATAAACAGCTCGGCAACTTCACCCACATGTTTGATAGCCAATCCATGCCGTTGGACAAATTCGTTCAATAACAGGGCATCACGAGTGGCACGTCGGACTTTATCGGCATGGCAAATAAATCCCGCATGGTCAGACATTCGTGCCTGAATTTTTTCTCTCACAACCGACAACGGCATCTCGGTCCCGTTATCGTGCGCCTGAGTAATGATCTCTCTTATAGAAGCCAGTGCCGGAGCTACCAGTTGTGCTATATCTCCATCAATATTACGTTTTTGCGTGCAACCAATAAAACGTGCCAGACGAACAGCAAAAACCTGCCCGGCATTCAATGCCGCACCACCAGGGCGAGTGACGCCGTGTGTGCCAGCAACTTCCCCCACGGCGAAACAGCCGGGCAGGGAGGTTTGTCCCCAGATATCCACTTCAATGCCGCCATTCATATGCTGATTATTCATGGCAAACTGCAAAGGCTGTGTGGTGAGATCGTAACCGTGCATCTTATACAGCGAGATAGACAGCGGATTCATTCGTTGCAGCCGTTCGATGGGCGATGGTGCCAGAGCGTCGTTATTTTCCAGATACGCGCGAACGTCGTCGTCCAGTCGATCTAATGAGAACGGCAGGTCACCCGGCACCGCTTCAGGATTGCGATTGAAATCCATAAATACCTGACGCCCTGATTGCTGCTCTTGCGCTACTGCCATATCTAACAAGCTGGAGCCAAAATCCATCACCCGAGTGGCGTGGAACGGCCACTGATAGCCTTTACGGAAAATGTTTGAAGCCAGCTCCTGGGTGGTGCGATAGTAATCCGCGAGGAAGTTATACTCGTTACCCTCAGCATCCACGGAATAGATATACGGGATCACCTGTACATAGGTGCCGGATAAATTCCACGGAAACGTGCTACGCGGCGTGCCTATACCAAACTGGCTTTCGGTCAGATTGGTTAGCGTCAGGCCTTCCTCCAGCGCCAGCCCCAGCGAGCCAAAACATTTGTGTGGGTACACACTGTCGCGATAAAGCTCGCCAGGCCCTCCTGTTGCCAGTACCACATTGGGCGCAGTCACAATTGCCAGCCCCCATGGGTTATGGGCGCGATGACCGGTCGCGAGGATTGCCCCCGCCACACAGTCTTCGCCGTTTTCGTCACGCTGATGCAGCAGTTTAATCACTGTTGCACTGGTCAACACTGGAATGGCGAGGCGCTGTACTTCTTCCAACAGCACTTTCACCATTAACCTTGAGGTACGCGGCCCACACGAGGTTGCACGCCCGGCTTCGTCATGGTCGGTTTGATAACGAAGAATCGCGCCATAGCGATCTTCCGGTAATTCCAGACCAAGATATTGCAACCCGCCAAGAGTGTGCAGAGAACCTACCGCTTCGACATAAGCGGTGTCGTGATCCATCGCCCCACCGCTCGCCAGTGCCTCTGCCAGTTTGGTGAAGTTGTCGCCATTGCCTGCGGTAGCGGCGGTAAACAGTGTCTGTTTATCGGAACCAGAACATGCCGACGTCCCCATATATAACCCGGCGGTGGCGATCAGCACATTTTGCTGGCGGCGTTTAAGTTCCACAGCTGCACGCAGCCCGGCTGCACCACTGCCGACTACCAGGGCATCTGTTTGCCAGAGTGGGTAATCAACACCGTCTACCGTGACAACCCATGCGGGTTCTGCCTGTGCAAAACCCTTTGGGAAAGTAACGTGCGTCAGCGCGTCAAGGATGGTGTCATCAAGCTGACTCATGCATCCTCCATCGGCGTAAACAGGCTACTTTCCATCAGGCGTGGGTGCTTGATAATTGGACGGAAGGCCATATACGGCAGAATGTCGCGCTCAATCTCCACACCCGGCGCGATTTCAATTAATTCAACGCCTTCTGCCGTTAACTGGAATACTGCGCGTTCAGTGATATACAACACTTCCTGACCACTTTGCTGTGCGTAGGCGGCGCTAAAAGTGATTTTTTCCACCTGGGTAACCAGTTTAGGGATTTGACCTGACTGGGCGATATGCAGGCCATCTGGCGTTACATCGATCTTGCTGCCTTTAGCGTCGAACGTGCCGCAGAACACCACTTTACGGGCATTTTGCGCAATTTCGAGAAATCCGCCGGGGCCAATTAGATTGCCATTGAGATGGGAGACGTTGACGTTACCGTACTGATCCATCTCTCCCATGCCGAGGAAGGTGATATCGATGCCGCCGCCACTGTAGAATTCGAATTGATCGAGTGATGGAATAATGGCGTCGGCGTTGCGGGCGCAGCCGAAAAACGCATCATCCAGCATCATACCGTTATGTACGCCTTGCTCGACGCTCAGCCATAAACTTTGGTAAGGAACGCCTTCGCGCAGCGCTACTCCTGGAATACCGCCGGGAATACCAAAGCCAAAGTTGGTTGAAGCGCCAGCTACCAGTTCGCGTGCCGCCCGACGGGCAATCAGGCGACGTACCGGATGACTAACCAGTTCAATAGCGTCGTTAGAACTCAGACGGCGATGTTGGCCGCTGATGGTCAGGTCGTAACCGCCAAGATAGGTTTGTGGTTGTTCGCGGTGTTCAACGATGCCATCAACCAGAATGCCCGGTAATTTGACCCGGCGTGGTTCAATCGCGCCAGCTTCCAGCACATCGCGTACCTGTACGAACACTTTGCCGCCGCTGTTGTGTGCTGCCAGCGCCATGGAATAGCTATCCATATCAATCGCTTCTTCTTCAAGGCTGACGTTGCCTCGAGGATCGGCATAAGTGCCACGCAAAATCGCGTAATCCACTTTGAAAGGGCGATAACGAAGTTTGGTTTCACCGTCGATTTCAATCAGTTCTACCAGCTCGTCGGTAGTGCATTCATTCGACTTACCGCCGCCATTGCGTGGATCAACAAACGATCCCAGCCCAACGTGGGTAAAAAGCCCCGGACGTCCGGCGCCGATCTCCCGTAGCAGTGCCTGAATCACGCCACCAGGAAAGCAGTAGGCTTCAATCGTGTTATTTTTTACCAGCGCCTGCATTTTGGGCGACCAGGTAAAGTGCCCGGCAATAATGCGTTTGAGCATCTCTGCGTGCGCAAAACGATTAGTGCCTTTGCAGTCGCGATCGCCAATACCCAGCGAGTGGATTAGCGTCAGGTCGCGAGGGTGTCCGGTTTGCAGGAAACGCGCTTCAATAGCAGCCAGAATATGGTCCGCTTCCACCATACCGCCGCCGTTACCGCTAATAGCAATAGTCGCACCGTCCTGAATTTGCGCCGCCAGTGCCTCGGCGGTTGTTATCTTACGCATACAATTTCCTTATTGATTATTGAAGCTCACGCTACTTTTTTCGGCAAAGGCGCGCGTCGCCTGCTGGCAATCCTGAGTGGCGGACATTAATCCGGCCAGTAGCTGGTGCGGGTAATCGGCATGTTTATTTTCCAGTGCCAGAATCAGTTGCTTAATATGTGCAAGCGCCACCGGACCACATTTTTCCAGCTGCGCTAACTGGTTCGCCATCCAGCTTTCCACCTGTTCTTTTTCTACCACTTCATCAATTAAATTCGCCGCCTGAGCTTCCTGCGCCGTCAGGCGTTTACCCAGCATCAGCATCTGGCGACCGACCACCGGACCAACCTGATTAAGCACACGTTCAATGCCCATCCAGCCAGGCACCATGCCGAGCATCACTTCCGGGTTAGAGAATTTCGCGCCGGGGCGAGCAATACGAATATCGCAGCACAAGGCAAGTTCAATACCACCGCCGATGGTATGACCGTTGAGATTCGCAACGGTTAATTGGGGTAAGTTGCGCAGGCGATTAAAAACGTCATTACCGCGTTTAATCCATTTTCTGCCCATATCTAATGGCGAATAGGCCGACCACGATTTAATATCGCCACCCGCACAAAAGAATTTATCGCCGGTTGCCGTTAATTCGACTAATCGTAATGTGGTGTCGTTTTCAATTTCATTTAAATAATGGTCGAGAGATTCAATCATCTCTTCGTTAATAGCATGACATTTATCTTCACGGTTCAATGTCAGGCGGCAGGAAGCTGCCGCTCTGCTGAACAGAACGGGTTGGTCACTCATGATCATTCCTTAACAATAATGCGCGATGCGATCGACGCTAATATCCAGCGTGCTGTTAATATCTTTCTGCCACCAGTACGGCGAGAATATTTCCAGTTCAATAGCGCCATTAAATCCGGCGTTTTCAACCAGCCGACGAATTGACGGAATATTGATGACGCCATCTCCCGGCATTCCCCGGTCATTGACCAGATCGGTGGTCGGCACTAACCAGTCGGAAACATGAAACGCGAGGATGCGGTTTCCGGCACGCAGGATCTGACTGGCGAGATCCGGATCCCACCAGACGTGATAAACATCCACCGCCACGCCGAGGCCAAACTCACCATCGGGATCGAGTTCATCACACCAGTCCAGCGCCTGACGTAACGTGCACAGGCAAGAGCGGTCGGCAGCAGTCATCGGGTGCAGCGGCTCCAGCGCAATTGGCACGCCGACATCTTTCGAATGTGGCAGCAACTGGCGAATCCCTTGTTTTACTTGTTCCCGCGCTTCGTACAAATCTTTTGTTCCCTGCGGTAACCCGCCAACCACCTGCATATAACAGGCGGCGTTAAGCACCGCTGCGTCGTCCAGCGCCCGGCGGTTATCATCAATCGCCAGTTTGCGTTCCGCCAGTGTCGGCGCGGTGTAGTAAGTGCTACGGCACAAACCGGAAACGCTCATGTTACTGGCGGCAAGCTGGCGGGCGATTTGCTGGAGATCTTCACCCTGCAACTCCCTGCGCCAGGGGGCAATTGCGCCAATACCGCGTGCGGCGCAGGCATCAATAATGGCGGGTAGCGGCGTTTTATAGCCCAGTGTTGCGGTATTGATACTGAATAAATCCGGGCGTTGTAACAGATCTCTCATGATTCAGCCTCAGAAGCGCGGCATACTTAAGCCGCCGTCGATGGCAACCGCCTGACCGCAGGTGTAAATCAGTTTACCTTCCGCTATCGCGCGGACGGTGGAAGCGATATCAGCCGGATAACCCCAACGTCCCCACGGCACCAGACCTTTGGCAATCAGTTCGTCGTAATAAGCCGTTGCCGGAATAGTCATATCGGTTTTGATGAGACCAGGGCGCACTTCATAAACGCCAATTTGTTCATTGCAAAGGCGAGCAGCAAACAGACGAGCAGCGGCAGAAACGGCGGTTTTGGCAATGGTGTATTCGCCGCGATTCATCGCCAGCATGATGGCGTTGATGGAACTGACGAAAATAATCGAGCGGTGCGGCAGTTCCGCTTCCGGTTTCGGCTGTGCCAGTAAACGCTTACTGAATGCCTGAGCAAGGAAGAACGGCGCGCGGGTGTTAATGGCAATGTTTTGATCGAAGCTGTCTGGTTCGAGGTCGAGGAGGTCACCGCGTTTTTTCACTGAAATTCCCGCGTTATTGAGCAGGCAGTCCAGACGCCCCCACTGGTTTTGCGCCGCGTCGAGCATCTCTTCATGCAAGGAGAGATCGCCGACATCGGCAGGGAAGCAAATCACTTCCACGCCTTCAGCTATACATTCTTGTTGTGTGATATGCAGTTTTTCTACGCTGTCGGCATCGGGAAGATCGTTAATCAGCAGGTTAAATCCGCCACGAGCAAGCTCCAGCGCACAGCCCTTTCCAATACCACGAGCGGCTCCGGTAATCACGGCAACAGGACGAGTGGATTTCATACAATAGCTCTCTTTTTTTGAATATTGTTTTCTAAGTGACAATTAGCTTGCGACGTGACGCAAGAAAGATCAACCATCTGGTTGGTTGATATGCGATAGTGATCACAGGACATTTGATAACTTGATGAAAGTACAAGTTTTTATCCTTTTTACTGGAGCTTCTAATTAATCGGGTTAAGATAGTTATCTTGAAGAGGTCGTGGGGAAGCGTTATGTATCTTGATACCAGCAACGTACAGAGCCTGAAGGAAAAGCTGCTGTTATGCGCGGTTAATGAATTTGCCGAATATGGTTATGAAGGGGCCAGGGTCGATAATATTGTTAAGGCTGCGGGGTGTAGTAAACAGACGGTTTATCATCACTTTGGTAATAAAGAAAATTTATTTATTGAAGTACTGGAATATACCTGGAACGATATTCGACAAAAAGAAAAGGCCCTTGATTTCTCAGATCTTCCTCCACAAAAAGCCATTGAGAAAATTATTGATTTTACATGGGATTATTATATTGCTAATCCCTGGTTTTTAAAAATTGTGCATAG
>OHAJ01003026.1_pt1 | contig 10969 bp, 10 predicted proteins | sample 1577101 | NCBI WGS metagenome assembly OHAJ01 (sample SAMEA3541531, study PRJEB24748) | human gut metagenome | biome: human gut; feature: human-associated habitat; material: faeces | place: China | collected 2012 | reverse complement strand
TGTTCGGCCAGCTCCTCATCGTTCAGCTGGCTGTGTCTCCGATTCCAGCTCGCCGAGCACGCGCTCGGCGGCGGCGCAAAGGGCGTTCTGCGGCGCGGAAAAGAGACGGGAGAGCGCTTCGGTCTCGGCGGCGCAGAGCGCGGCGTCCTCATAGGCCGCGCGCCCGGCGAGCATCGTAAAGCGCACGCCGCCGCGGTGACGCATCCGGTCCTTCAAGCGGACGAGACCGATCTCGCCGGTGAAGCTCACATGCGGTGCGCAGCACGCGCAAAGATCCACCCCCGGCACCTCCACGATGCGCACCGGCATCGCGAGCGCCTTTTTCTGCCGGAACGGCATCGCCGCAAGCTCTTCCTCCGTTGGCCAGAGGATGTTTATCGGAAGGTTTTTCCACACATCCTCGTTTGCAAGACGCTCGAGCCGCAAAAGCTGCTCCGCGTCAATCTCGCGGTCAAAGTCGATCGTCGCGCCGTGCTCGTCCATATGGAAGCCGATGTTCTCGCAGCCCCAGAGCGTGTGCGCATGGCCGGACACCAGATGCTCGGCCGAGTGGATCTGCATGCGCGCGAAGCGCGTTTCCCCGTCAAGCTCGCCCGTCACTTCCGCGCCGACGGTGAGCGGAGCGCCGCAGAAATGGACGATCTCGCCCTTTTCCTCGCGCGTATCCGTCACGCGCACGCCGCCGAGCGCGCCGGTATCGCCGCCCTGTCCGCCGCCCTCAGGGAAGAAGGCGGTGCGGTCGAGCGTTACGGCAAAGCGGCCGCCGCGCTCTTCGCACGTGAGGACGCGCGCGGTGAATTTTCGCATATGCGCGTCGGCGTAAAACAGCTTTTCGGTCATGGGATCAGAACTTAAAGAGATTCAGCCCGGTCACATCGTCCTTGAAGCGGTCCACCGCGCCGTCGATCACGCGGATGACCATCTCGCATGTCGCGCTCACGCGCGCGGCGTTGAGATGCCCGCCGACGACCGCGCCGGACTCGTTCGCGGCGCTCATGTGCAGATGGCTGTAGTATTCGCCGTTCATCGTGTTCACCGTGCCGGTCAGCGACACGATCTCGTGCGCGCCGGTGAACGTGAGCGCGTGGTACTGATGCTCGTCCACGTTGTACACGCCGACGGTGAACTCGTCCGTCGCGCCGAGCGCCTCAACGCTCGCCAGACGGATATTTTCCTTTTCGCACAGCGCGCGAAGCTGCGCCGTGATCTCCTCGCCGCGGTCGAAGCGCGCAACGATCGTATTTCCAAAACGCCGGTAGTCCATAGTTTGTATCTCCTTTGCATGGGATGTATCTGTATTATAGCCGCTCGGCGAGCGTAAATCAAGGTTGTCAAGGCCCGGTCCTTCGCGTATAATATCCGGAGAAACGAAAGGATCGGCCTATGGAAAACTTTTCCCGTCCGCTGGTGGACTGGTACAAAAAAGAGGCGCGTCCTCTCCCCTGGCGGGAGGAGCCGACGCCGTACCGCGTGTGGGTCTCGGAGATCATGCTGCAGCAGACGCGCATCGAGGCCGCGCGCGAATACTTCAACCGCTTCACGCGCGCGTTCCCGACCGTGGAGGCGCTCGCCGCGGCGGAGCTTGACGATGTGCTCAAGCTCTGGGAAGGGCTGGGGTACTACTCCCGCGCGCGGAATCTCCACAAATGCGCCAAAACCGTGTGCGAGACTTACGGCGGCGTATTTCCCCCGGACGCCGCGGCGCTGCGCGCGCTGCCCGGCATCGGGGACTATACCGCCGGGGCGATCGCCTCGATCGCCTACGGACTGCCGGAACCGGCGGTGGACGGAAACGTGCTGCGCGTGCTCGCGCGCATGGAGTGCTTCGGCGAGAGCATCGGCAGCGACAAGGTGAAAAAGCGCTTCCGCGAAGCGCTCCGGGATATCTATCCAACGGGCGAATGCGGCGCTTTTACGAGCGCGCTCATGGAGCTGGGCGAGACGGTGTGCACCGTCGGAACGCCAAGCTGCGCGCGCTGCCCGGTCGCGGCGTACTGCGCGGCGCACCGCTGCGGCGAGGAAGCGCTCTACCCCGTGCTGCCGGAGAAAAAACCGCGCCGGATCGAAAACCGGCGAGTACTGCTTTTGCTCTGCGGCGATGCGTGCGCCGTGCAGCGGCGTGCGGATACGGGGCTTCTCGCCTCAATGTGGGAGCTGCCGAACGACCTTTTGCCGGACGCGCCGGAAACCGGCGAGCCCTGCGGCGAGGCGGTGCACATTTTCAGCCATGTAGAATGGCATATGCGCGGGTACATCGTCCGCTGCAAGGAGAAGCTTCCGGGCTATGTCTGGGTGACGCGAGCCGAGCGCGAAGCGCTCGCCATGCCCACGGCGTTCCGGTATTACCGAAAAAAACTGGAGGAGATGGGATATTGAATATCTGTGTATTCGGCGCGGCGCGCGATGAGATCGGCGAGAACTTTATGGCCCTCGGCACGGCGCTCGGCCGCGAGATCGCGGCGCGCGGGCATACGCTCGTATTCGGCGCAGGCGGCCACGGCATGATGGGCGCCGCAGCGCGCGGGGCCTACGAAATGGGCGGGAAGATCGTCGGCGTCGTGCCGTATTTTTTCAACACTCCCGGCATTCTCTTTGAGCACTGCACGGAGCTTATCCGCATGGAAACGATGGCGGAGCGCAAAACGATCATGGAAGAGCGCTCGGACGCTTTCATCGCCCTGCCCGGCGGCATCGGCACGATGGAGGAGATCTTCGAGGTCATCACGCTCTCATCCCTTGGGCGGATGCAGAAAAAGAGCGCGTTTCTCGATGCGGAAAGCTATTGGGAGCCCGCGGTCGAGCTGCTGCGCGGCGCGGTGGATAAGGGCTTTGCGGGCAGAGAGCTGAATGAGCACTATGCGCGCTTCACGGATGTGGAAGCGTGCCTGGATTATCTGGAAAAATAATGCAGCGGGCGGAGCAGAGCCCCGCCCTCGCAGAAATTTTCAAAGAACGCCCGTAGGGTTGGGGCTCTGCCCCAACCGCATACAGTTCTCCCTCTTTCACGGCGCTGCCGCGGATGGAGGGAGATTTTTTATGCCAGCCTCTGCTGCATATACGCAAGCAGCGCCTGCGCCTCGACGGAATTTGTCGTGCGCGCGAACGCCAGCCCGATCATCCGGCAGCTCGTCGGCGAGAGCAGCGGCGCGGCGTTCCGCCGCAAGCAGCTGTACGCGGTCATGGTGCGCTTCGTCGTGCCAGTAATGATGCTCATCCTCTTCCTACAGTCCACCGGCATCATGGCATAAGAAGCTCTGATATATACAAGCATCCCCCATTTGCCAAGCAAACGGGGGATACTAATCTTTATCTGTGAACTGCCGTGCGGCGGGATTTGGCGAAAAGCGTCGTCAGCACTGCGAGCCAGAGGAATGCCAGCGCCGCTGCTGCGGCGGTGATATAGGAAACGGTTCTCACCGTTTTCCCCTCCTGCGCGCTGAACACCGCGCCCGCCTCCACGCTCTCCCCGTTCGAGAGCGTCACGGTGAGCATGCCGTTTTCACCCACCTGCACGGAGGAAATGCCGACGCCGGGCGCGCCGTCCTCTCCCGTGATTTTGCCAAGATTCGTTTCCGTTCCGTCCGTGAGGGCGACGATCAGCTCCCCGGAGTCGTTCAGCGATACCTCCCGGATGCCGACGCCGTCTTTTCCGTCTTTGCCGTCTTTGCCGTCCGTACCGTTTCGTCCGGCGGCGCCGGCAGCGCCTGTGGCTCCGGTCGCACCCACAGCGCCCGTGGCTCCGGTCGTTCCGGCGGCCCGCACACCGGTGTCTGTATTGCCCAGCCACCAGTTGCCGTTGCCGCCGATGGAGGGCGTCAGGCCGGGCGCGCCCTGCGCGCCGTCCGTGCCGTCTTTTCCGTCAACGCCATCCTTGCCGTCGACGCCGTCTTTACCGTCAGCGCCGTCCTTCCCATCGACACCGTCTTTACCGTCAGCGCCGTCTCTGCCGTCTGCAGCGGCAGCTTTTACGCCGGTGTCCGTGTCACCGATCCACCAGTTCCCGTTTTCGCCGATAGTCGGCGTCAAGCCGTCCGCGCCATCCTTGCCGTCCGCACCTCCGGCCTTTACGCCGGTGTCGGTATCACCGATCCACCAATTTCCATTCTCGCCGATGGCAGGCGTCAGACCGTCCGCGCCATTCTTACCGTCGACGCCGTCCCGTCCGTCTGTACCGACCGCTTTCACGCCGGTGTCCATACTGCCGATCCACCAGTTGCCGTTCAGACCGACGGAAGGCGTCCGGCCGTCCCGCCCGTCCTTTCCGTCCTCTCCGGTGGCTTTCACACCGAGAGATTTCCACGTGATCCCGCCGTCGTAGGATACCTCCCACTCGTTCGTAGCGGGATTGACGCGCAGCTTTGAACGGAACGGATCGTCCATCTGAACAAGGCTCAGCGGCTTTCCGTCCGGATAGGGACACGTCTCAAAGATAGACGGCATATAATCCCTGCTGAGATCTGTTTTCCAGCGGTAGAACTCCGCGCCGATATACAGCCCCATCTGCCAGTCAAAATGCTTATTGACAGTAAAGCGCCCGCCGTTGAAATAAAGCCCTCTTCCCTCTGCAGAGGTGCTTGACGGCCGGAGATCGTCGGTGATGAACGTTCCGCTTTCCATCGTCAGTCTGGTGATGTACGCTATATCGCCAACCAACGTGAGTGAACCGTTACCGCGAATGGTAATGTTCGGAGCGATGATCGGATAGTACGAGGTGTTCACGCTGAAGCGGTTTTCTCCCGTCAGATCTATAACAAGCGGGATAAAGACCGAGAGTAAAGCGGAGCCCATCGGCTGATTTCCCGTTCCCTTAAGATCGGCGTTTCGCAAAAACAGCGTCGTGCCGTCAAAACAGAAATTGTAATCATCCGCCGTTGCTTCGGAAAAGCCGCGGTTATCCGACGGATCGTTTTTATAGTAGGTACCAACCTCGAGAAACGTGCCGTTGATCTTCGGATCGTTCCAGTTCGCCCGAACACTCGGAACGTTCGCCGCTCCCAGCGGCTGAGCGGTCATCTCTTCGACCGACGCTCCAACCGTCTCTTCCACAGGCTCCATGACCGGCGCGGGCGTTGTTTCCGCCGGTGCGGGCGTTGTTTCCGCCGGTGCGGGCGTTGCTTCCACGGGTACGGGTGTTTCCGCTTCCGTATCGTCGGCCAGCGCCGGAATACAGAGGCTCGTCAGCGCAAGGCAGACGCAGATCATGGCGGCAAGAATACGATGCTTCATGGTTTTGTTCCTCCCTGTTTCTGTCTCTCGGGCGGGTCTCCCTATATCGGGCGGTTCTCCCTGTATTTACTTTGTATTATGCAGGAACAGCGCACGCTTTGCAAGATATTTTGGCTCGTATGCCGAAACAGGTAAAAAATCGGCTGTTTTTCTTCGAAACATCCTATTTTCGCGCTTATTCGATTTCCGCCGGAGGCAGCAGGCGCGTCATGCTCCGGAGACTCACGGTGAGCGTATACGCATTGTGCAGCAGCGCCGAGGTCGCCGGGGGCAGGATGCCCGCCACGCCGAGACAGATCAGCATAAAGTTGAAGCCGATGATGTTTCGGTAATTCGTGTGGATCCGGTCCATGAGCGCGCAGCTGAGCCGCCGCAGTGTCAAAAGCGAATAGAGGTCGTTCGCGCCGATGGTGATGTCCGCCACCTCGCGGGCGATGGCCGCGCCGTCGCGGATGGCGATGCCGGCGTCCGCCTCGGAGAGCGCCGGGGAGTCGTTCACGCCGTCGCCGAGCATGATTACGCGCCGTCCGGCCTCGTGCTCGCGGCGGATGAAGTTGGCCTTATCCTCCGGAAGGACCTCGGAGTAGTACTCGTCCACGCCGACCGCCGCCGCTACGGACTTCGCCGTGCGGTCGCTGTCGCCGGTCATCATAACAAGCTTCGTAAAGCCGAGAGAGCGCAGCCCCCGGACGACGTCGGCAGCCTCCGCGCGCAGCGGGTCCTCAATGCAGATGACCGCCGCGAGCACACCGCCCGCGGCGAGATAGAGATGCGAATACTCCGCCGGGAGCGATTCAAACTTTTCCTCTTCCCCCGCGGGGATGACGCACTTCTCGTCCTCAAACACGAAGTGGTGGCTGCCGATGATGACCTTTTCGCCGTCCACGCTGCTTGCGATGCCGTGCGCGACGATATAGCTCACGCTCGAATGGCGTTCCTCATGGGAGATGTGGCGGTTTTCCGCCTCGGCCACGACGGCCTTGGCCATGGAGTGCGGGTAGTGCTCTTCAAGACACGCAGCGAGCGCGAGCATGTCGTTTTCTTCCTTGCCGCCGAACGGCACGACTGCCGCCACGCGCGGAGCGGCATGGGTCAGCGTGCCGGTCTTATCAAAGACGATGGTGTCCGCCTGCGCCACCGCCTCCATGAAGCGGCCTCCTTTGACGGAGATGTGATGGATGCCGGCTTCCTTCATGCCGGAGAGCACCGCGATCGGCATGGAGAGCTTGAGCGCGCACGAGAAATCGACCATCAGCACGGCGAGCGCGCGGTTGACGTTGCGCGTCAGCAGCCAGATAAGCCCCGTCGCGCCGAGACTGTACGGCACGAGCCTGTCCGCCAGATGCGAGGCCTGCGCCTCGGTGTCGGACTTGAGCTTTTCGGATTCCTCGATCATATGGACGATGCGGTCGTAGCGTCCCGAGCCCATGCTCTTATCGACGCGGATCGTGCATTCGCCCTCTTCCACGACCGTCCCGGCATAGACGTAGCTGCCCGCCGTGCGGCGCACGGCCAGCCCCTCGCCGGTGATGGACGCCTGATTCACCATCGCTTCCCCCGCGACGACATGGCCGTCGAGCGGGATCATGCCGCCGGTGCGGACGATGATCCGGTCGCCGGGGCGCACGTCGCCGACCGGCACGGCCACGCTGCCGTCCGTCGTTTCGAGCCAGACCTTGTCCACCTGCAGCGCCATCGTCCCGGCAAGGTCGGCGACGGACTTTTTGTGCGTCCATTCGTCGAGCAGCTCGCCGATGCCGAGCAGGAAGATGACCGAACCCGCCGTTTCAAAGTCTCCGCGCAGGATCGATACGGCGATGGCTGTCGCGTCGAGCACCGGCACCTCGATCTTCCCGTGCAGCAGACAGCGGATACCGTCGCGCAGGAAACGGAGCGAGCGGATCACGGTACGGATCGCGCGCAATGGCGCGGGCAGGATGAGCTTCAATGTATACCGGCGGACGATGCGGAAAATGAGCTTTCCCTCGTACTCGCGGTTGAGCACGCGGACGCTGTGCTCCGGCGCGAGCGCCGCCGACTTCTCATAGGAAAACGCGGCGAGCGCCGCGACGATGGGCGCGCGCTGACCGGTATAAAGAATCGTAGCGTTGCCGGTGCGGTCGTGGACCGTCACATCGGCAACGCCGGGAGTATTTCGCAGATACGCCTCCAGAATGTCCGCTTGGAGCAGCGACATGCGCGGCTGCTCCAGATGGACACGGATGCGTCCCGCCGTATCGTGCAGGATCGTGCATTTCATGGCGAATTACTCCGCGACGTCCTCAATCGTCTCGGGCGCGTCCTCCGCGGCATACTTCTCGTTGAGCGCCTTCGCGTCGGCGAGAATGTCGTCCGCGCCCTCGCGGATATTCGTCGCGGTTGTCATGACGGCTTCCTTGGCGCGCAGCGCCGCCGCGGTCGTGAAAGCGTAGACCTTCTTCGCGTCGCGGCTGGTGAGGATCTTGATGCCTGCCGTGCCGAACAGCACGCCGCCCGCGAAAAGACCAACTTTACCCCAATTCATGAAAGTATCCTCCTTATCTTTTTGGGATTTCGCCCGCATTTTATCTTTATGTTCCGGCATTGTCAATAGATTTTCTGTTAATATTTGCATTTTTCAGCAAAATATTAGCACAGGCTTCCTTGAGTTAGTCATAATTAACTCGTTGACTTTGGAATGGCGGACTGCTATCATGCATCGCGGAGGCGATACTATGAAAACGTTTCTCAAGGAATTCAAGGAATTTGCCGTAAAGGGGAACGTGGTCGATATGGCGGTCGGCGTCATTGTCGGCGGCGCATTCGGAAAGATCGTAACGTCGCTCGTCAACGACGTCATCATGCCGCTCGTCGGCGTGCTCACCGGCGGGATCGACTTCAGCAATCTTTTTCTCCCGCTCGACGGGAATACCTACGCCACGCTCGCCGAAGCGGAGGCCGCGGGCGCGGTAGTGCTCAAGTACGGCTCGTTCCTCTCGCAGGTGCTCGATTTTCTGATCGTTTCGTTCGTGATCTTTATTTTTGTAAAGAAGATCATGGCGCTTGGCCGGAAAAAGGAAGCGCCCGCTCCGGAAGCGCCGAAAACGAAGGTCTGCCCCTACTGCAAGAGTGAGATCGCCATCGACGCCACACGCTGCCCGCACTGCACCTCGGAGCTCCCTTAAACCGTTTAAATTACGTCCTGGAGGTATGCCATGCAAACATTTGAAACGGAACACTACCTTCTTCACTATGGCGCAAACACCGCGGCAGAGCGCGATATTGAGAAGATCGCCGCGCTGCAGGAGAGCTGCTTCTCCCACATCTGCGCGGTGCTGGGTCTTACGCCGGACTTCAAGATCGAGTACTTCCTCTGCGATTCGCCGGAGGAGGTAGGACGCATCTGCGGCGACGACGAGCCCTGCAACGGCTTTGCCGACCTGCCGAGCCGCATCTACGCCGTGTATAACGAGACCGTCCAATGCGTCGGCTTCCACGAGGATGCGCACCTCATCAGCTTTGTCCACAACCGTCCGGTCTGTCCCGCCGTGACAGAGGGGCTGGCCATGTACTTTGACCGCAAGTGGTGGGGCATCGAAAATCTGGACTGGACGGGCTATTATCTCAAAACCGGACGGTATCTGCCGATGGACAGGCTGCTGGAGCGGGAGTTTTTCTTTGAGCACGACTGTGCCTTCACCTATCCCATTGTGGGCACGTTCACCGACTGGCTGCTCACGGTCTACGGCAGAGAGCGGTATGGGGAAATGTACTCCCAGCCAAACCCCGCCGCCGTCATGGAGCAGGTATACGGGAAATCCCCGGCGGCGCTGAACGCGGATTTTGAAGCATACGTCCGCCTGTTCCGCACCGACGATGCGCTGGAAGCGCGGATGGAAGAGCTGCTGCGGCAGGAGGGCGTTGAAGACTGACCAAGCAAAATTCTTTGGCTTACAAAAATGGCCGGATGCGTCTGCATCCGGCCATTTTATTGCTCTTTATTACTTTTTTGCCGCCCTGCCGAAGCGGCGTTTGACAGCGCCGGAAAGCGTGTAGACGCCCGCCGTAGCGGCCGCACCGCCGGCGGAATAAAGCAAGCAGCCGCCTGCCGCTAAACCGGATACAGAAAATCGCAGCCTGACGGCGCACTTTTTTCATTTAAATTGACAATTGACTGGTTCGTGAAGTGCGGCTATAATGACGCCAACAAGAAAATACCAACGAAACCTTTGAGAAAGAAGAGTACCCTTGCAAAACCGGGCCTTCAGAGAGCTGCCGATGGTGTGAGTGCAGCGGAACGGCGTAAGGGGAATGGCCTTTTGAGGGCGGTCTGAACGCATTCGTATGGATGTAAGTAGGAACCGACGGGTGCCCACCCGTTATCCACCGGGATGCGTATGATGGTGCGCATGAGCGAGCGGACGCGAAAGCGTCAATTTGGGTGGTATCGCAGGAGTACAGCTCTTGTCCCATAGTGGGATAAGGGGCTGTTTTTTTTATACTCCAAATTCAGCCGTTGGCAGCGGCTCCTCCATCCGCCACCCGAAAATACCATGGCAAAATGCCAAAAATGGAGGAAATCACCATGAAAAACCTGAACCTGAAAAACCTTGCCGTCCTCGTCCTGGTCTTCGCCCTGCTGCTGATGACAACGGCTTGCGGCGCCGGACAAACCGTATCGGACGCCTCGTCCGATACACAGCCTGCACAGACTGCGGACGGTGCCTCCGGACCGGCGGCGGAGCCGCAGTCCTTCCGCATCGGCATCTGCAACTATGTAGACGATGCCTCTCTGAACCAGATCGTGGAAAACATTCAGGCGCGGCTGGAGGAGATCAGCAAGGAGAAGGGCGTGCAGTTTGTGATCGACTATGATAACTGCAACGCGGACGCCACCGTGATGGAGCAGATCATCGCAAACTTCCAGGGCAGCGGCGCCGATCTTCTCGTCGGCGTTGCCACGCCTGTCGCCATGCGCATGCAGACAGCCACGGAGGACAGCCAAACGCCCGTTGTTTTCGCCGCTGTTTCCGACCCGATCGGCGCGGGTCTTGTGGAGTCGCTGGAAGCGCCTGGCAGCAACGTGACCGGGACATCGGACTATCTGGATACTGCCGCCGTCATGAAACTGATCTTTGCGGCTGACCCGGATGCATCGAAAATCGGCCTTTTGTATGACGCGGGACAGGATTCCTCGACGGCTGCCATTGCCAGCGCCAAGGCCTATCTGGACGAGAACGGGATCGAATACGTTGAACACACCGGCAGCACGGCGGACGAAGTCATGCTGGCTGCGCAGGCCATGGTTGCCGACGGCGTTGACGCCGTATTTACCCCGACCGACAACTCCATCATGAAAGCCGAGCTTGCCATTTACGAGACGTTCATCGATGCGGGCATCCCGCAGTACACCGGCGCCGACTCCTTCGCGCTCAACGGCGCGTTCCTCGGTTATGGTGTGGACTACGCAAACCTCGGCCGCGAGACGGCGGACATGATCGCGGACATTCTTTTGAACGGCGCTGATCCGGCCTCCACGCCGGTACGGACCTTTGATAACGGCACCGCCACCATCAACACGGAAACCTGCGCCGGGCTGGGTCTTGACTTTGACGCGCTCTCCCAGGCGTTTGCGCCGTACTGCACCAAGATCGCCACGCTGACGACGGCGGAGAGCTTCTCGTGATCCTGATCTGAAGCCGGATCCGGCAAAACAAACCGATCGCCCTGAATCCGACGGCGCGTGGAAGGTCTACGCAGTGAC
>OHAJ01003023.1_pt1 | contig 10980 bp, 6 predicted proteins | sample 1577101 | NCBI WGS metagenome assembly OHAJ01 (sample SAMEA3541531, study PRJEB24748) | human gut metagenome | biome: human gut; feature: human-associated habitat; material: faeces | place: China | collected 2012 | reverse complement strand
GACCCGGTCAAGATGGGCTTTGTGCAGGCACTGGGCGTGCTGATCGATACGGTGGCTCTTTCTGTGGCTCAGAAAGATACTATAGAGATGATCTATAGTTGCATAGGATTCAAGACTGTCCATCACAAACTGGTCAATCCCAAAGGCGACCTTACACTGAATATAAGACTATATCCTCTTGACGTGGATTTACGCGAAATAGAGGTGATCGGTTATAGGCAGAACTCCAACGGAATGCAGACGCTGAACACAGAAAGTTACAAACTGTCGCCCGATGTCTCGGGAGGAAGTGTCGAGGCAATGATCACTACGATGCCCGGTGTCAACTCGTCAAACGAGATGAGTTCACAATATTCTGTCCGTGGCGGTTCATTCGATGAAAATTCTGTTTATATCAACGGAATGGAATTATATCGTCCTCAGCTTGTGCGTAGCGGCCAGCAGGAGGGACTGAGTGTCATCAATCCGGACATGGTCGGAAATATCAAATTCTCTTCTGGAGGATTTCCTGCAAGATATGCGGATAAAATGTCATCGGCGCTTGATATAACCTATAGGGAGCCTCAGGCTTTTGAAGGAGCGGTCTCCGCAAGTCTCATGGGTGCTTCCGCCACGATAGGAAGCAATTCCGGTAAATTTACTCAGTTGTCGGGTATAAGATTCAAGAAGAATACCTCCCTTCTCTCCACTATGGACACTAAGGGAGAGTATGATCCTACTTTCTTCGATTTTCAGACAAACATGAATTACAAGCCGAGCGAACGGTGGACTATAAATTTGCTTGGCAACATTTCTCTGAATCATTTTAATTTCAAACCTCAGGACCGCGAGACGACATTTGGAACATCGGAGGATGCCAAGAATTTTACTGTATTCTTTGATGGTGAAGAAAAAGACAAGTTCGAGACCTATCTCGGATCATTGCAGGCGACCTATCGTCACAATAAAGCCACAAGTTTTACTCTCGGTGTGGCGGGTTTTTTGTCGAATGAGCTGGTAACTTATGATATTTCCGGAGAATATTGGCTCAATCAGGCAGGTACATCCGGTGCTGACGGCGTTGGTGGTGAACTCGGCGTCGGCAAATATATGGAACATTCCCGCAATAGACTGAAAACATCCGTTTTTCAGTTTTCATTCAAGGGAACAACTAAATTCCGTGCAAATAATTTCAGTTATGGAATTGGTTTTCAAAGAGAGAAATTTCATGACAGGACCAAGGAATGGGAATGGCGTGATTCCGCCGGTTATTCTTTGCCTACCTTGCCGGAGGGAGTGCATCTTGTCTATAATCTCAGTTCCCGACAGAATATCGACGTAAACAGATTTCATGCATATATAGAAGATGCAGTCTATATGAGCAATAATTTTGCTTATATGACTCTTAACGGAGGTATCCGTTTCTCATATAATAGTTTCAACAAAGAGTCTCTTGTCTCACCCCGGTTGAATTTCTCGATCAATCCGGTCAATTATCCCAATTGGTATTACAGAATAGGCGCCGGTCTTTATTATCAGTCTCCATTCTATAAAGAATACCGTGAAATGGTAGAGGATGACTACGGTAACTGTATCATTCAGCTGAACAGAAATATAAAGTCTCCACGGAGTATTCAGGTCATCGTAGGCGCGGATTACACATTCCGGGCGATGAACCGTCCTTTCAAACTGACTGGCGAGGCATATTATAAGAACCTTACGAATCTTATTTCATATGAATATGATAATCTTAAAATCAGTTATTCGGGACAAAACGATTCCAAAGGTTACACAATGGGGCTTGATTTTAAACTTTTCGGTCAATTTGTTGAGGGCAGTGATTCCTGGATAAGTTTTTCTCTGATGAAAACCCAGCAGGATCTGAATGGAAAGAAGGTGCCTCTTCCCAGCGATCAGAGATATTCTGTCACTGCATATTTTACTGATTATTTCCCGAAATTTCCTAAACTGAAGTTCAGTCTCAGAGGTGTTTTCTCGGATGGACTCACCATGACACCTCCTCATACGAGCCGGTCGGTAAGTTATTTCAGGGCTCCCGCATATAAACGTCTTGATATCGGATTAAGCTGGCAGTTTGTCGGAGCTCCTTCCGATCAGGAACCTCCAAAAAATTTCCTGAGGCATTTCAAGAGTGTCGTTCTCGGTGTGGATGTGTTCAATCTTCTTGATATCGCCAATGTAAGCAGCTACTATTGGGTCACGGATGTCAACAATATCCAATATGCCGTCCCGAATTATCTGACGAGACGTCAATTTAATGTGAGGCTCTCGGTTGAATTTTAAGAAACTGTTTATAAATGTCGCAACTTGCAAGAGTGGCGACATTTTTGTAAATTCGCGTGAATATAAGTCAAATTATAAGAAATCCACTAATATGGCTCAGAAACCAGGCATACCAAAAGGAACCAGAGACTTTTCTCCTATAGAAATGGCTCGTAGGAATTTTATTTTCGACACTATTAAAAAAAATTTCAAGCTTTTCGGATATAAGCAGATAGAAACTCCCGCAATGGAAAATTTATCCACACTCATGGGTAAATATGGAGAAGAAGGAGACAAACTCCTCTTCAAGATCCAGAATTCGGGTGATTTCCTGAAATCATGCGCTGAAGAGGAGTTATTGGGCCGTAATCTTGTGAAACTTACGAACAAGATGTGCGAGAAAGGATTGCGCTATGATCTCACGGTGCCTTTCGCGCGCTTTGTAGTCCAGCATAGAAATGAATTGGCTATGCCGTTTAAAAGATTTCAGATACAACCCGTATGGCGTGCCGATCGTCCTCAGAAAGGTCGTTACAGAGAGTTTTACCAGTGCGATGCGGATGTGGTGGGATCTGATTCTCTGCTCAATGAAGTCGAATTGCTGATGCTCACTGATAAGAATTTCCGTGATCTCGGCATTAATGTATGTATAAAAATCAATAACCGTAAGATATTGTCGGGAATTGCCGAGACAATAGGCGAGGCTGACAAGATAATCGATATAACTGTGGCTATTGACAAGATCGATAAAATAGGTCTGGATAATGTCAATACCGAATTGAGAGAGAAAGGGTTGAGTGAAAGTGCAATTTCTGCATTAAGGCCCATTCTTGAACTCACCGGTACCAATGATGAGAAATTGCAGATCATGTCGGATCTTCTGAAGGATTCGGAGACCGGAATGAAGGGTATAGCCGAAATGAAGGAAATCGTAGATGCAGTCTCTTCTCTTGGTCTTAGGTCGAAAGTGGAAATAGATGTCTCGTTGGCCCGCGGACTGAATTACTACACAGGGACAATACTTGAGGTCAAGGCCCTTGATGTAGAGATCGGCAGTATCAGTGGAGGTGGCCGATATGATAATCTCACAGGTGTGTTCGGAATGCCGGGCCTCTCCGGAGTCGGTATCTCATATGGCGCCGATCGTATTTATGATGTTATGGTGCAGCTCGATCTCTTTCCGGATGATCTCGGTCAGACTGTAAAAGTGATGTTTGTTAACTTCGGAGAGAAAGAGGCGCTGCAGTCTCTTAAATATGTGAAGGCATTGCGAGAGAACGGGATTCCTGCCCAACTATATCCTGACAATGCCAAGATGAAAAAGCAGATGTCAGCTGCCGACAGTGACTATGTCCCTTATGTCGCTTTTGTCGGTGAGTCTGAACTCGGCCGCGATGCCATTGTTTTAAAGGATATGAATACAGGTGAACAATCGACCTTTACTTTGGCTGAGGTTATAGAACGTCTTTCTTGACAATTATCGGGTCTGTTGTAAACTGTATATGCTTTTGACAGCTTCTGATTCTGCAAGTTTCAAAGGCCGATTATTTTGAAACACCTTCCTATATATAAGAATAGTATGGATAAGATTTCAATGAAAGAGTTTCTGTTGCGGCAACCTGCGTTCCCTCGTCAGACAGAAACGGATGGCTTTTATCTCGCAATCGCAAACAGACTTCTCGATGAGACGGATGGCATGGATCTCTCGGCGAGATTGCATGAAGGTGTAAGACATAAAATCGCCTTGATTGTTACGGATTACTTACAGGATATCGTATCTGATGCGGGATTATGGCGTTCATTTGTCGATGCGAACAGACAGCTGTATGGTTTTTCGGTCCCTTTTCATGATATACCGGAGAACTATATAGACTATGAGTTGAATCAAGAGGATGTACGGTTTCTTGTGTGGTATGCCGTGGCTATGCTGAGTGATGAATTCAAGCATATATATCCTCATGATCGGATGTTGCTTGAACTGGCGGATGCATGTTTTGAGATTCTTGATTCAGTATACGAAGAGGCTCCCGTACCTGAAGATTTTAATATTTCGCGAGGTCTTGAGTTTAATGATGCTGAAGATCATAAGGCTATATATCAGCTTGGAAACTGGTTGTTCCTGCATTCCTATCTGCTTACTCCGGCATATGCCGAGTCATTGCGTGACATAGTTATGAGCGTGGACCGGAATGATCCGGACAATATAGTTCATATAAATGAGCGGTTGGAAGCGGCTATGATGGAAGATACGACCGGACCTTTGGCATTGTATACTCCGGAATGGGTCTATCTTATGCTGGAAAGAAAATTGCCTGAGAAGCAGAAGACGGATAGTGATAAGGGAAATCATCCTTATTATGAGTCTTTCATTAGATATACAGGAGGAGAAGTCATCCGTTTCTTTGACAGTTATGACGCAATGAATGGATTCTTTATCGAGGCGCTCGGATGGGCGGCAGGGGAGAGACATCTTGAACAGGCGGCCGGCGCCCATGATTATACTCTTATGGTCACCCCCCATAAAGGTATGTTGATGGCACGGGATATAGCAAGATGTATCAATGCACCGGGCAATCCTTATTATGATAAAGAATATGCGGCTGCGCATGCATTCGAATTATTGAGTGAGCGGGGACTGTGTCCCGGAGACCTGCTCAGATACATATTCGAAAAGGGATGGCTGACTGATGCCGTCTTTCCCGGAACAGATGATACTGATCTCGTCCGTAATTATCAGGACTTTATAGCAAGATGCTATCTCCAGATATATTATCGTGGAGATTAAAATGATTTGGAATTTAATCAGAATAAACAACCTTACATTATGAGAAACTTCTTATCGGTATTTGTAATACTCATGTCCGCGAGTGTGGGTTATGCCCAGACAACCCGCGAAGAAATGGCGGCGGACCTTAACAAGACTGGCGGTGTATATTTTGCATATCCTGCAGTATCTGCCGATAATACACCTGCCCCTAAAGGGTTTAAACCATTTCATATAAGTCATTATGGACGCCATGGATCACGTTATCTGATCGGTGACAACGATTATAAATGGATAGCGGAGTTGCTTCATTTCGCTAATTCTGAAAACGCATTGACAGAAACCGGACGGGATCTCATGACAAGACTGGACTCTCTGATGATCGAGACTTCGGGCCGGGGTGGAGATCTTTCCCCTCTGGGGCGCAGGCAGCATCATGACATTGCTCGTCGGATGATGCAGAACTATCCCGAGGTCTTTACTTCCGGATCAAAAATATCAGCGCGTTCGACTCTTGTGCCGAGATGTATCCTGAGTATGGCTTCATTCTGTGAAAGCCTCAAGGAGAAAAATCCGGGATTGACGATAGATATGGAATCATCCAACAGATATATGCCTTATATCTGCTACAGTACCCCGGAATCAGATGCGTTTAACGATAAAAACGGATGGTGGGAAGAAATTTATCGCAAGTTTGTAAAAAAGCAGACGAAACCGGAAAGACTTGTTTCATCTATATTCCGTGATAACGAGTTTGTTGAAAAATATGTTAAGCCCGAAGATTTCATGTGGGGTGTGTATTGGCTCGCTTCAGATGCTCAGAACACAGAAGGGAAGATCTCGTTTTACGATTTCATGACCTCTGATGAATTGTTTGATCTCTGGCAGTGTTTCAACTCGCATTTTTATGCCAGACATGCGAACTATGGCCCTTCGGAAGGCGTACATCTGCAGAATGCGGCACGATTGGTAAAGAATATCATTGACACGGCTGATGCAGCCATTGAGTCTGAGGCGCCGTCTGCCGCGCTTAGATTTGGTCATGACGGGAATGTCGTTCCGCTTACAGCTCTTATGCATCTCAAAGGATGTGATGCGGTTATTGATCGTCCCGAGGACTTTTATAAAGGTTGGTGCGACTGGAAAGTGACCCCGATGGCAGCCAATATACAGCTGATCTTTTTCCGCAATTCCAAGGAGCCGGGTAAAATACTTGTGAAAATTCTCCATAATGAAAAAGAAACCGAGATCCCGGTAAAGACAGATATCTGGCCTTATTACGATTGGAAAGATGTAAAAGCATATTTTTTAAGCAATATCCATTGAATTGATTAATAAAACGATCTCAGACCGATGCCAGGTCTGAGATCGGTTTATTGTATTATTGCGGATTCTGTTCTAAAAATCAGCAGAAGGATTTTTTGCGGAATATGCTCTTAATCCTCAATGATATAACGCCGAATATGGCTTCTCCGAATATGCTCGAGTTCATTTTTGATGTGCCTAACTGACGGTTGACAAATACAATGGGAACCTCGACAATCTTGAACTTCTTGAAATGTGATTTGAATTTCATTTCAATCTGAAAGGCATATCCTTTGAATTGTATCTTGTCAAGATTAAGCTCGCGCAGTACGCGTGTATTGTAGCATACGAACCCGGCAGTTGAATCGTGCAGATTCATTCCGGTTATTATTCTGACATAAACCGAAGCGAAATAAGACATCAGTACACGTCCCATAGGCCAGTTCACCACATTCACACCAGAGATATATCTTGAGCCTATCGCCACATCTGCGCCATTTTCTTTACATTCTTTATAAAGACGGGGCAGATCATTGGGATTGTGAGAGAAATCCGCATCCATTTCTATAACGAAATCATACCCCTTGTCAATAGCCCATCTGAAGCCATGGATATATGCTGTCCCGAGACCAAGTTTCCCGGAGCGGGTTTCCATATGGACACGATCCGGATATTCTGTCATTTTTTTCTGTACTGCATCCTGTGTGCCATCGGGAGATGCATCATCAATAACAAGAATGTCGAATCTATCAGGCAATGCCATTACCGCATCGATGATATTTCCGATGTTTTCTATTTCATTGTATGTGGGTATAATGACAAGAACGTCACTCATCATGAATTTCTCAGTTTTAAACAGCTTCTTAATGTGATTGCAAATTTACGAAAAAAAACTTAATAACAGCATCCGGCAAAAGAAATTTTCAGATGCGTCATAAGAATCTGCGATTTTGTACAACCTTGTTTATATATAATGACGGATGATAGGATTCCTTGCTTCTCTTAAGACTTTCGTCTCCCATGTCTTCTTCCCTGTTGAGGTATCTGACATCTTTGAACCTTGACGAGACCTCATAAGCGAGGCGAGATGCAAGGGCCTGATATATTCCACGGAATCCGATATTTCCTTTTTCAACATGGACGAAAAAAGTGTCTCCTGTTTTTTCTCCGAAAGAATAACCGACTATCTCATTGTCCACTCTTATCACAATACCGAAAAACGGGTAATCATTATAATTCCGTAAAACATCTATTACTTGTGTACATTCATAAACAGCCAGCTTATTGTCCGAATGTACGGTACTGAACGCAAGAGTGAATGCAATGAGTTCGGCTATGTCGGAGTCGTTTATAACGGATACAGTAAATGGGGAGTAATTATTGATGAAGAAATTAAGATGATTTCTCTTTTTTTCCATTTTACGTCCGGCGAATGTCACAAATCGGTCTATGTCATACAGATATTCTTTCCATTCATCTATATGAACGGAAATTTTCATATCGGTGTCCGAACATGATTCTCCATTTGATTCATATGGATCAAGAATTATATACTTGAAATTATTTTGTCGGCAATATGTATTGACGAGACAGAGAAAGACGTTGTAGTCTATAGGTCCGCACGGGTGATAGAAAATCTTTTCACCATTGGCAGGGTTCGTTCCCATAAGAAACAATGTATCCATTGTTTCCGAAATTTCGTATTCGAAATAATCGGTCCACATAAGAACACCCCCGACTGAAAAATCACATGATCGGGAAGGATATTTAAAAAAATATCCTGTCAATAATCTTATATCACTATTCGTGACAGGACGGAACCGGAGTGCGGCTGCCTCACAGTCGTCAATAATAGCTTTATTTCTTGTTTTTAGGGTTATAGTAGAGTCCATAAAATTATTAAAGCATGGAACTGTGTGATTTTTTATTAAAAAAACTAAATTGATGCGAGAATAGTTTATAATGAACTAAAAAAAATTTCGTCGGAGTTTTGTATTTTCTAAATAATTAGTACTTTTGTAAAATGTGTATGGAGCTTTGTCACAAAGCTGGAATAAATGCGTTTAATTATAAATTGACCTTTAATCTGATCAACATAACAACAAATATAACCCCAATCAGAATTCTATGTTAAAAAAGATTCTAACTATGGCAGTGCTGACGGTGTCGGCTCTGTTTGCGGGTGCGCAGACGCCGCTTCCTTTGAATCCGGCGATCAAGCACGGCACCTTGCCTAACGGCTTAAATTATTACATTCTTCACAATGAGGAGCCGAAAGAACGTGTTAATTTTTATATAGCACAGAAGGTCGGTTCTACGCTTGAGACCCCTGAACAGCTCGGTCTTGCACATTTCCTTGAACATATGGCCTTTAACGGGACTACTAATTTCCCCGGCAAGACCATGTTGAATTATCTTCAGTCGAAAGGTATTCGTTTTGGCGCCGATATCAACGCTTATACTTCCTTTGATGAGACTGTATACAATATCGATAATGTGCCTTCAACTGATAAAGCACTTGTAGATAGTGTATTGCTTGTTCTTCATGACTGGAGCGGCAGCATTCTTCTTGAAGAGGATGAAATCAATGCCGAACGCGGTGTGATTGAGGAGGAATGGCGTTCACGCAACAGTGCCCAGCAGCGCCGCTTCGAGGCTATGTTGCCTCAGGTTTATCAGGAATATCAGTATCAGCAGATGCCGATAGGAAAAATGGAGATCGTCCGCAATTTCCCTCCTCAGGCTATACGTGACTATTATCATAAGTGGTATCGTCCGGATCAGCAGGGTATTGTCATTGTCGGCGACATCGATGTAGATGAAATGGAAAAGAAGGTTATAGATCTTTTCTCTACTATTCCCATGCCTGAAAACGCAGCCGAAAGAACATATCCGAATGTTTCCGACAATAAGGAACCCATTTATGTCTATTTCTCTGACAAGGAGCTTCGTTTCCCTATGATAACGGTTAGTTTCAAAACGGATAAGATTCCTTTTGAAATGAGAAATACTCTTGAGGCATATCTCCAGACTCAGGTAGTGGAGATTCTTCTTTCCACAATGATTAACAATCGCCTGAACGATTATGCCAAAAATCCGGATTGCAAGTATGTGCAGGCAGGTGTTTCATTCGGTGATTTTTATGTTTCGAAGACAAAAGCTGCATTTGATACTTACATTATCCCCAAGGGCGATGTAAAAGCTGCATTTGAGGACGCTATGGGTATTGTTGCGCGTGCTTGTAAAACCGGATTTATGGAATCTGAACTTGTTCGTGCGCGTGATGAACTTCTTGCCCAGTATGAGAAATTATATAATGAGCGCAATAATACCAAGACTGAGACTCTGGCACGTGAGATCTGCAGACATTTTATAGACAATGAGGCTGTTCCCGGCATAGAAAAAGAGTATGAACTCATAAAGATGATGCTCCCGATGCTTCCGGTTCAGGCATTTAACGAAGGTGCCAAGGAACTTCTCACTCCTGAAAATCAGGTAATAGTCGTTTCTGAACCTCAGCATGATGAAATGACCGTTATAACCAAGGAAGAGATGGTAGGTGATCTCCAGAATATACTTAATAAAGAATATGAGGCTTATGTTGACGAGGTCATAACCGATCCTCTTATTGAGAAACTTCCTGCCCCGGCAAAAATAGTCTCCACTTCTGATGGTAAGTTCGGAACTACTGTATTCACACTTTCAAATGGAGTTAAGGTTGTGGTTAAACCGACAGATTTCAAGCAGGATGAGATTATTATGACTGCTTATAAGGATGGCGGTAAACGCGCTTACGATAAGAAAGAGGCCATTGATGTCCTTCTTTCGGGTGATGCTGTCGAAGTCAGCAAACTTGGAAATTTTGATCAGATAAAGCTTGGCAAGTATCTTTCGGGAAAGAATGTATCTCTGGGATATGGTATCGGCAATACAACGAATTCTCTTAGTGGAAAGTCGACAGTAAAGGATCTTCCTACATTCATGGAACTTGTTTATGCTACCTTTACCGAACTCAATCCTGATGAGAATGCCTATAATGCGTATATCGATCAGATTAAGACCATCCTCAAAAATAATGATAAAAATCCCACAAGCGTGTTCCAGCGTGCTATTTCCAAGGCTTGCTACGGAGGAAATCCGATGTTCCAGCAGCCGACTGTAGAGATGGTTGAGTCAGCTAATTATGCACGTGAACTTGAGATCGTTAAAAATTCTCTTGCAAACGCTGCGGATTATACATTCATTTTTACCGGCAATATTGATCTGGATTCTTTCAAACCTCTGCTCGAACAGTATGTTGCTACTCTTCCCTCTACAGGCAAGAAAAGTCCGGCACCCGCACAGCTTACTTCAATCGGGCTCGCAAAAGGGGTCATAGATGACAAGTTTACTCAGCCTATGCAGGTTCCCGGTACGATGGTGATGTCTAATATCAGCGACAGCAATATAGAATATAATATTGAAAACTCTGTCAAGATTGATATGATAGGAGAGATCCTGAGCAATATATATACTGATACTTTACGTGAGGAAGAAGGTGGAACCTACAGCCCATATGCATATGGATCATTCAATCCTTATACCAATACATGGCATCAGCGATAAGACGGCATTTTTCCTGCTGGGTGAGCTGGTGGAGATGGGCCCGA
>OHAJ01003020.1_pt1 | contig 10985 bp, 10 predicted proteins | sample 1577101 | NCBI WGS metagenome assembly OHAJ01 (sample SAMEA3541531, study PRJEB24748) | human gut metagenome | biome: human gut; feature: human-associated habitat; material: faeces | place: China | collected 2012 | reverse complement strand
GGGAGGAGGGGGAAAAGCATGAGCAAATACTTGGATGAATATGTGTTGGGAGAACACTTTGTATCTGCCGCACGGACGGTGACGGAGTGCGATGTCGTCAATTTTGCCTGTATGACAGGGGATATGCACCCCAATCACACGGATGCCGAGGTCATGAAGCACAGCCAGTTCGGTCAGCGGATTGCCCATGGGCTGCTGGGGATCAGTTGGGCCCACGGGTTTCTGGACAGACTGGATCTGATCACGGACAGTGCCATCGCGTTTCTGGAAATTGAGGAATGGAAATTCAAGGCGCCTATTTTCTTCGGAGACACGATTCACGCGGAAATTACGGTGAAGGACGTGATTCCCAGCCGCAGCAAGCCGGATCGAGGAGTGCTCAAGCTGTACTTTGAGCTCATTAAGCAGGATGGTACCGTCTGCCAGAGCGGCACGAAGGCCATTATGATGAAACGCACCGCACAGAAAGAGGGATAAAGCATGAGTAAAGTTGTAAGTGTGGAAGAGGCCATTGCCTCCATTGCGGACGGCAGCACCGTTACTGTCTGCGGCTGTGAGAATATCCTGCTTCCCGAATATCTACTGGCTAATCTGGAGAAGCGGTTTCTGGAAACCGGCCATCCCAGAGACCTGACGGAGATCCACACCGTAATTCACGGCATGGGCGTGGGTCTGGGGCTGGAGCACTTCGCCCACGATGGTATGACGAAAAAGGTCATCGGCAGCGGTTACAGCTACTTGAAGACCTCAAAGATGACCTCCATGATTCGAGAGAACAAGATCCCCGCCTACCTGATTCCCATGGGCACGGTGCTGCAGATCATGGCCAACGTGGCTGCCGGCGAGCCCTATACATACAGCAAGGTGGGTTTCGGAACCTTTGTAGACTGCGATGTGGAGGGCGGCTGCGTCAACAGCATTGCGGAGAACACCTTCTGCACCCGAGATACCATTCACGGCGAGGAAATGCTCTGCTACAAAAATCCGAAGATTGACGTAGCTATCCTCCGGGGCACCACAGCCGATGAATTCGGCAATATCAGCCTGGAGCATGAGCCCATGACCTTGGGCGTTCGGACACTGGCCATGGCAGCCCGGGCCAGCGGCGGCAAGGTGATCGTTCAGGTCAGCCGTCTGGTGAAGCGGGGCAGCATTGACCCCCAGAAGGTAGTGATTCCCGGCATCATGGTAGACATGGTGGTGGTGGATGAGAATCAGGCCCCCAGCGGTGGGCGGATGAACCCGGCCCTCACCGGTGAAATTCGCATTCCCGTCTCTGCGCTGGAACCCCTGCCGCTGGACGCTGCCAAGGTTATCAGCCGCCGGGCGGCTCAGGAGATCACCAAGCAGTCCGCAGTGGTGAATCTGGGGGTAGGCATTCCCATCAATATTCCTATGATCCAAGTGGAAGAGAACTCTGACAAGGACACGATTTTCTTCCCGGAGCACGGCGCCATCGGCGGCGTTCCGGCAGAGCGGGCCATTTTCGGCACCAATGTAAACCCCGAGGCTATCATTGATTCCACCGATGTGTTCCGCTATTATCGGGGCGGCGGTCTGACTCAGACGTTCCTGGGCTTCGGTGAGTTTGACCAATACGGCAACGTGAATGTCAGCAAATTCAATGGCATCATCCCCGGCTGCGGCGGCTTCATCGACATTGCTCACAAAACGCCGAAGCTGGTGTTCTGCGGTTCCTTCACCGCCGGCGGCGCAAAAATTGAGATTGGCGGCGGTCGCCTGAAGATCATTCAGGAGGGCAAGTACCACAAGCTGATGGAAAAGGTGGAGCAGATTACCCTGAACGGTCAGGAAGCTCTGAAAAAGGGACAGGATGTCACTTATGTGACGGAGCGGGCGGTGTTCCACCTGACCCCCAAGGGCATTGAACTGCTGGAATACGCCCCCGGCATTGACATTCAGAAGGACATTCTGGATCTGATTCCCTTCCCGGTGCTGGTGTCCAACCCCAAGGAGATGGACGCAGCCTTGTTTACGTAAGAACGGAGCGTGGGTATGAGCAGCGAACTTAGGTTTGACGTACTGGTGCTGGGGGGCGGCGGCGCAGCCCTGCGGGCCGCCCTGAGCGCCTGTGAGCAGGGCGCAAAAACTGCCATCCTCTCCAAGGGTGAGGCAGGAAAAAGCGGCGCCACCTATTACAGTGTGGCAGAGGTGGGGGCCTTCAATGTGCCGGACGGAGCCCTGGATCCTGAGGACAGCCCGGAGGAATTCTACCGGGATATGGAGATGGCCGCCTTGGGTACTGCACAGTTGCCCCTATGCCGGATTCTGGCGGAACAGGCGGAGAGCGCCCTGCAATATCTGGAGAAGATCAGCGGCGGCACTGTGTTTGCCAAAGAGGATGGACACTTCAAGGTGTATCAGGCCTGCTTTTCCACCCGGCCTCGCTCCCATGTGGTGGAAAACCACTTCAAGCCCATCCTTCGGGCCCTCCGGGAGGAGGTGGCCAGAAGGGACATCACGGTTCTCAGCGGTCTGCAGGCGGTGGATCTGCTGAAAGAGGACGGACAGGTCTGCGGTGTGTACGCACTGGATGAGGCTGGTGCCCCAGTGATTGTTCATGCCGGCAGCGTTGTCCTGGCCACCGGCGGAGCCAGCCGCCTTTTCCGGCGGAATATGTATCCTCGGGACATTACCGGCGACGGATACGCAATGGCCTGGCGGGCCGGCGCCCGGATGAGCAACATGGAGTTCATTCAGGCGGGGATCGGCGTGGCGGCACCCTTTATCAACCTTTTCGGCAACTACCTCTGGGAGGCTAACCCCCAGATCGAAAACGCAGCAGGGGAGCCTGTGCTGGAAAAATACCTTCCGGCCGAAGTGACGCCGGAGGCTGTTATCCGGGAGAAGACCCATTTCCCATTCAGCACAAGAGATCTCTCCCGATATATTGAGATTGCGGTTCAGAGCGAGTATAATTACGGCCGGGGAACCGCCGGCGGCAACATGCTTCTGAATTTCCGCGGAACGGATTTTGACAGTCTGTTTCGGCGGGATCCGGTATTTGCCTCCATGTGGAAGGTTACCTATCAGTGGCACAAAGAGCGGGGGATCGACCTCTATCGGGATCCGGTGGAGATTGCCTGCTTTGCCCATGCCCTCAATGGCGGTGTCCTGATCGACGAACATGCCGCCGCCAGTCTCCCGGGACTCTATGCGGCAGGAGAGACGGCCTCCGGCCCCCACGGAGCCGACCGGCTGGGGGGCAACATGTCCGTTACCTGTCAGGTGTTCGGCAATATTGCCGGCCGCAGCGCTGCCGCCTATGCAAAGGGGCTGAAGGCTCACCCAACTGGAGAGGCGTCGGCAAGAGAGATCGCCCGGCGGCTGGAGCAGCTGACCTCCGGCACCAGACGGGAATGCAGAGACCTGCTGGAGACCCTGCAGGAGCGCTCGGACAAAGCCCTGATGATTATCCGCAGCCAGACCGGACTTCAAAAGTACCTGACGGAGCTGGCAGATCTGAAGGCGGAGATCGCCCGCGGCGGAACGGCTGGGTGTCTGGGAGAACTGGTACAGCTGGAAAATCTGGCAGAGGTCGGCGGACTGATCGCCCGGGCAGCGCTGGAGCGGAAGGAAAGCCGGGGCAGTCACTACCGGGCGGATTATCCAGATGCAGATCCGGCCCTTGCCCATCCCATTATCCTTGAAAAGGCGTAAAATACTACATTAAATATAGTATGGACAGAGAAGAAAGGACGGTTTCCATGAAAAAAAGACTTGTCTCCCTGATGCTGGCAGGATTGCTGACACTCACACTCACCGCCTGCGGCGGACAGAAGAGCGATTCCCCCGCTACCAGCGGCAATGGGGATGCCGCTCCCTCCGGCACAATCGTGCTTAAGTGCGGCCATGTGCTGGCGGATGGCAGCCACTTTGACTTTGGCGTGGACAAATTCGCCGAACTGGTAAACGAGAAGTCCGGCGGCACCCTTCAGGTGGAGGTACACACGGACGGCACGCTGGGGCAGGAGCGGGAGATGATGGAGTCCCTTCAGATCGGCAATCTGGATCTGGCGCTGGTTTCCACGGCTCCCATCAGCAACTTCTATTCTCAAATGTCCGTGCTGGACATGCCCTACCTCTTTGACTCCAAGGCCCATGCCTATGCGGTGCTGGACGGCGAGATCGGCCAGAGCCTCTTTGATGGTCTGGAGAGTCAGGGCATGGTGGGCCTTACTTACATGGAAAACGGTTTCCGCAATGTCTTTTCCACTAAGCCTATCACCAAGCCTGCTGATCTCAAGGGTGTGAAAATCCGTATCATGGAAAACCAGATCCAGACTGCCACCTTCAGTGCTCTGAACGCCATCGTCACCAATATGGCCTCCGGCGAGGTTTATACCGGCCTGCAGCAGGGGACCATTGATGCCGCCGAGAATGCCATCTGCGCCTACTACAGCAGCGCCTACTATGAGGTGTGCAAAGAACTGAGCCTGACGGAGCATTTCTATGGCGCCACTGCCCTGTTGATGAGCAAGAAGGTCTTTGCATCCCTGACGGAGGAGCAGCAGACCATTTTGAAGGAGGCTGCGGCTGAGGCGCGGGATCTTCAGCGGGCCGATGTGGCAGAAAGAGAGACCCGGTATCTGGATGAGCTTCAGGCCGAGGACGGCGTGACGGTGCATGAGGATGTGGACAAGGATGCATTCCGGGCTATCACCGATGAGATCTATCCCAAGTTCTATGATACCATCCCTCAGGATCTCGTTGAGTCCATCCGTAATTGTGCCTATTAAATTCTCTGAGAGAGAAGGGAGGGAGACTGCCGCTTTACGCCTTGTAAAATGTCAGTCGCGAGTATGAAATTTTACAACGGAATCAACAAAGTCGAAAAAGTTTTGGTGGCAATCGTCACAGTGCTGTTAGTTGCGGTTGTGTTTTTGCAGGTGGTTAATCGCACCATCATCAAGGCAACCATTGCTTGGCCCGAGGAGGCGGCCCGCTACCTGATGGTGTGGCAGGTGTTCCTGGCATCTGTCATCGCGTTCCGAACCGGGGCAAACTGCTGCATTGACGTGCTCATTAACCGGTTCCACGGCAAGGCCAAGGTTGTACTGACCTGCTTTTCAAACATTGTGTGCCTGGTGTTTGCGGTGGTGCTGATCCTGGGGGCACTGGAGGTCATCCAGACCCAGATCGAATTCAACCAGACCTCCACGGCACTGCGGATCAATATGGCCTTTGTCTATGCGGCCATGCCGGTATGGGGGTTTCTCTTCATTGTAGAGCTGGTGTTTATGACTATACAGGCTTTTAAGCCGACCGCTTTCAAGGATCAGACCGATGGGGAAGGAAGTGCTGCATGAGCTTGATTTTCATCCTGCTGGGAACTTTTTTCCTGCTGGCGTTTTTAGGGGTTCCCATTGCCATTTCTCTGGGTGTGGCGTCCGGCATCGGCATGCTGACGGCGGGTGTGTCCGTGTCCGGTATCGCCCAGCGAATGTTTGCCGGCGTGGATTCCTTCTCCTACTTAGCCATCCCCATGTTCATGCTTGCTGGTAAGTTGATGGAATACGGCGGTAGCCGCTTTCAGCGATGTATGGGTAAACCAAAAAGGAATGCCGATAATCAAATTCGAAATATCAGACAAACAGTTGACCATACATCAGCAAGATCCATATCAAAGAGGATTAAACTGGCCTCAAAAATTCAATATCACCCTTTGCGGAACAAGGGACACAACGATAGAAGCCAGTCTGACAGACAGCTTATGCCGTATTACGTTACCCTTTACCCCCACCCGTATTCTGCCCAATACGGACGGGAGAGGATATGGTTTGTTTGTTCCTGACAACAACAGTCTCCATTGGCTGCTGGAACATTGGCAAGAAATAGACAATGAAACAACCCGACAGGCAGTTTTAATGATGATGCATGAAAATTATCAAGCAAAAGGAATTCCGAATACTGCATGGATGAATGCATTACTCAACGGAATACATTGTGAAAAGAACCCGTTGATAGCTTCAACATTAACCAATTACCTGTCCTCTCCTCTGCAAGAGATATCTTCGGCAGAACGTGATAAAATAGAAAATGAGCTTTATAAACTCAGCCATTCTCATCCGATTCCTTCTTGTCGCATCCAGTTATTACGCCTTCTGATTACAGAAGCAGCAAGTCCGACTATGATTCAGTGCCTCTATTCCTTATGGGAAACCGAAAGAGTCCAACAATTAAATGAAAGAGATTACACTACATTGGCCTACGAACTGGCCTTGCGCATACCTGAGCAAGGAAAAGAAATACTTCAGACACAACGCCAACGCATCCACAATCCGGACCGTCTACGCCAATTCGATTTCATATCACGTGCGATGACTGCCGATACTTTAAAATTGGACAGTTTATTCCGATCTTTATTGCAAGCGGAAAACAGAAGGATTGAGCCTTGGGCAGCTACAACCTTAAGCTATCTGAATCATCCTACAAGACAAGATTATGCGGTGAAATATATCCGTCCGGCATTGGAAAAGCTGACAGAAGTTCAACGCACCGGAGATATCTTTTTCCCCCGCAATTGGGTCGGGGCTTTATTAAGGAATCACGATAGCGAAGCGGCCTACAAAGAAGTAGAAGCTTTTTTATCGGTTTATCCCGACTATCCGCCTTTATTAAAAAACAAAATACTGCAAGCGGCTTATCCTCTTTACAGAAAATATGCAGATAAGAAAAAATAAACTGAAAGAATCAAGGATTCATTACACCTTGATAGACAGCATGGCGTAATGTACCCTTTTCATCATCGCTATCATAGTCCCAGTACATAGCCCCCAGCATCCCTTTCTGATGCAGGAACTGGCACTTGAATGCGATGGACTGGGCATTCTCATAATTAACGACCACATGTCCTTGCGAATTTATCATATAAGGAACTTGTGCCACACTATCCCAACAACTCTGTAAAGAATCCAAAGCGATAATATGACGATAATCCAATAATTCCGGAGCTTCATTAGTCCCATGCCCATAGAACGGAATACCCAATACCAAGCGTCCGACAGGAAAACCTGCGGCAACATGGGCGGCAACCGCATCCTCGCAAGACCATTCCTCAGTCATTTCCGAACGGTACAAGGCCGAATGGTGATTAGGAGATTCCTCCATATCGTATGTCATGATATTGACATAATCCACATAAGGTTCGACAGCCTTTAAGTTGTAATATTTGGCACCTGCCTGTGTAGCAATGGTCAGCAGTTTGTCTTTACCGATAGCATGGCGTATATCCTTCATCAACAAAGAAAAGTTATCAGTATCTTCCGGCGAAAAAGATACACCGGCAGTTCCTATACCGGGATATTCCCAATCTATATCAATTCCGTCCAAATCAAACTGGTCTATCACCCGTTTACAATCTGCGGCAAACGCCATACGCGTACTATCTGTCTGTGCCATCTCACTAAACCGACTGCTTCCCCACCCGCCTACGGACAGCAAAACTTTCAAAGACGGTTTTTTTTCACGCAGCCCCACTACCATTTGCAAACGTGGTTCATTATCTATACGTATTCCTTTGAAATTATCTGTAACATGCCCGAACGCATAATTAATATGAGTCAAACATGCCGGATCAGGCGTACTTTCTCCCCATGAGGTGACATATGCCAAAACCACATATTTCGATTCATTCTCCGCTACCTCAATCTGCGAAGACCGCTTTTTGTCCTGACAGGCAACCACCAGCAGCAAAAAGGAAAGACCTGCTATTAATTTAAAGGTTCTCATACATAATAAAAGAGTTTAAAACAATGAGAGCTATCCGATTTATCTGTAACCGGCAGCAAACTCTTTTGAAATCGAATTATTCAAACTCATACAAACATCGGCACTGAAATCCTTTCCACAACGAATCACATGGTCCCAGTCATCTTCCGACAGTTCATCCAAATCATCCCGGCGGATACGATATTTTAGCAATCCGAAAACTACTCCGGCGTTAAAATTATCTCCGGCTCCCACCGTACTGACAGTCTGCAAAGGATCCACTTCATAATGCTTTTTTATATTCTTTGTATACAGGCGAATTCCTCTTCCACCGTGCGTGCAAATAAAATGCGGACAATAAAATTCAATCTTACTTTTATAAACCTTATCCGCATCTGTCAAACCAAACATATTCTCAAAATCCTCAACGGAGCCGCGAATGATATCAGCATATTCAAAATTCTCAAGAATAACAGGAAGCAGCTTTATCGCCTCGTTCTTGTGAGTACTGCGGAAATTCACGTCATAATAAATGATAGCCCCTTTTTCACGAGCTTTATCCAACAGTTCTTTCACCTTATCACGCAATTGAGGCGTTACAGCATAATAAGAGCCGATCATCACAATGTCATCCCGATGTATTTCAGGCATTGTCACATCCAGCCTCAACCGTGGATAATCTTTATAAAAAAGATATTCAGCATCATTCTGTTCATTCAGAAAAGCTAAAGACACAGGTGACTTTCCTTCAGGAAACACGTTCACATGATCTGTGCTTACTCCATTCTCTCGCATAAACTTCAGAATGATATCGCCCACTTTGTCATTTCCCGTTTCACTGATAAAAGTTACATTGACTCCCAAACGCCCCAATGAAATAATTCCATTGAAAACCGAGCCACCGGGAACAGCTGCCGTAGGTTGGCTATCTTTAAAAAGAATATCCAGAATGGTTTCACCTATACCTATTACTTTTCTCATTTTTATATTTACGATTTATATACATAAAACCGGAACACAAATGACACAAATCCTTTAATAAAATGCTATTTGTATTATTTGTGTCCTTTGCGTTCCGGTTCTATTTTATTTTACTTACTTAACTCGCGTGAACGCTCACCTAAGTACCCTCCATGATGGCGTTTGCTATACTCTTCGATGGTAAAACCAGTCTTTTTCATGGTTTCCACTACCAAAATATCACCTATCACGGTCATAACTGTAGTTGAAGTTGTGGGGGTCATACCCAAAGCACACACTTCATCAGGATGCCCGGTGCATAAACAAATATCAGACTCCCGGGCCAATGGACTATCCGCATTTCCGGTAATAACAATATATTTCAAATTTGGGTTCAAATTATGTGCAAGTTGTGTCAGTTCCACAATTTCACGGGTTTTTCCTGAATTAGAAATCAGAAGCAGCAAATCATTCTCCTGCAAAATCCCCAAATCCCCATGTTGGGCTTCGCTGGGATGTAAAAACACTGCCGGAATACCTGTAGAGCAAAAAGTCGTAGCTATATTCATAGCTATCTGTCCGGCCTTACCCATACCGGTAGTCACCAGCTTTCCTTTTTTACGGTGTATTTGCTCAACTATCAATTCCACTGCTTTCTCATAAGCATCAGTTATAGGAATATTCAAAACAGCCTGAGCCTCTTTCTGCAACAATTCGTGTATAGATGTCATCATAATAGGTTACATGAATATTATTTAAGTAGTTCGGTTAGTTCTCTCAAGTCATTGGCAACAGCAAAATAACTGTTCAACGGATAATGGGCAAAATGCTGCCTCTCCAATCCGGCCAAAAAGTCGATAATGCCATTCCAAAAGCCATTTATATTATAAAAAATTACTTTTTTACGATGATAGTCCAGCGTAGCGGCCGCCATTACATGAAAAACCTCATCCAGTGTACCCACTCCTCCCGGCAAAGCTATCACTACATCCGATTCATTCAACATCACATCTTTACGGTCACTCAAATTATCCGTACGGAAAGTCACATCCACCAAATCGCTGGCTCGTCCACGTTCTTCCAGCTTGGTCGGAATAACTCCCATTATCATCGAACCGTTGTCTTTGGCTGCCTTGGCAATACATTCCATCAATCCGATATTAGCACCTCCATACACTAACGTCTTCTTGTTTTGTCCCATCCAAACGCCCAACTCACGTGCTTTTTCAAAAAACACAGGCTCTATATTCTCGGATGCGGAACAGAAAATAGCAATTTTATCCATCATCTTGTTTTCTGTTAGTAAATACAAATATCTGCATTTTTTGAAGAACGGCAATAACTTTTGTTGTATTTTTGCCAACCGAAACTTATTTGAAGCAAAAAACAATGTCATACAATACTTTCACCTTGCCTAACGGGCTGCGCATTATTCACGCTCCCAATCAGTCTAATGTAGCCTATTGCGGCTTTGCCGTCGATGCCGGAACCCGTGATGAAAACGATGCATTAATTGTGCTTCCGTCAGTTCTTCGTCCGTGAGGTTGGGAGCGAGTTCTATCTCGACGCGCACGCCGCTGGCGTCGCCGGTCATCCCCTGTTCCAGCCCGACGTAGACGTTGTCCATGACGTACTTGCCCACTTCGAGGGAGGGGATGGAGTTGTCCTCGGCGTTCCCGACGCCGGACTGGCCGGGCGGCTGCAACAGACCGACGTTGCGGTTGTTCTGCTGCCGGGGGCCGTTCTGCATGCTGCCGAACCGGAGCACGTCGAACCCGAGCGTGTCCCGCACTTCACCGAGCACGCCGAGCCCGCCCGAACCGAACCCCGAGAGCGAGGCCAGCTCGGCGGCGAGCTGGAGCGCCTCCATACGCCCGAGGCTGGACGCGCTCTGTCCGAACAGCACCTGCGCCACCACTTCGTCCTGCGGCAGCGGCGGCTGGCTGGACAGCGTCAGCGTGGGCGAGGAGGCCGGACCGGAAACCGTGGCCTCGGCGGTGATGTTCGCCGCCTCGTAGGTCACGAGCACGTTGAGCAGGGGATCGGGCGGCGTGGCTCCGCTGAACTCGACGTCGCCCCGGCTCAGGGTAAACTGCTTGCCGAGCAGCCCGAACTGCCCCCGGATGGAATTGATGCTCCCGGTGACCACGGGACTGGAGGCCGGACCGGCGACGTGCAGATTGCCCTGCCATTCGCTCTCAAGCCCCTTGCCGCGCACGAAGAACCGGTTCGGGATGCTTATGCCGACGTTCAGATGCGGCCCCGCGCCGGAAGACGACGAGGCGGGCGCATCC
>OHAJ01003019.1_pt1 | contig 10990 bp, 7 predicted proteins | sample 1577101 | NCBI WGS metagenome assembly OHAJ01 (sample SAMEA3541531, study PRJEB24748) | human gut metagenome | biome: human gut; feature: human-associated habitat; material: faeces | place: China | collected 2012 | reverse complement strand
CCCGCCAAAGGGTCTTCGACCCTCTGGACTCCCTTTTTCGCGATTGAGTTGGTGACAACTGCACAATTTACCCGCGTGTTTATTTTAGGGAACGTTGCATCCTCTTGCGCAGCTTCTTCCGAAACGTTTCGCGGTCGAACAGCAGGAAGCCAATCGTCCGCTTCACCAGCCCTGTCTGCTCCGGGATGAAGCCAATCATGCGGCTCGGTGCGTCCGCCGCGCCCATCTCGTGCGCCGCAACCGCCGCTTCCGCCGACTGGTCGCGCACCAGCGTCCGCAAATCCAGCGCGTTCTCCCCCGCGAACACCACATCCTCGAACGGGATATTCCGCAGCAGCTCCGCGTCCGCTTCGGGCAGCTGCCGCAGCGCCCCCTCGAAGGGCAGTGACATCGCCAGCTGCACGCCGGGATTGTCAAGCGACTGCATCACGCCCGTTCCGGTGAAGGTATCGTGGAAGTCGCGCACGAATTGCAGCGCGTGATGCTGGACGCAGGTCGACAGGAAATGCGCGGCTTCATTGTGCCCCTCCTGCGCGTACACCGGGACGACACGCGCATTCTGCCGCTCGAAGCCCACGCAGGGCGCCTCGTCGGAGGACAGCAGGAACTCGCGGAACGCGCCGGACATGGCGGGCAGCATCGGATAGAAGCAGTGTACGGGAAAATCGTAGGCAGCGGACAAACGCTCGCTGTTCCGCCCGTCCGCATGGACGTAGTAGACCGGAATCGCGCGCTGCGTCAGCTGGCAGAGCGCCGCCTGCAAACGCCCGCTGTACCCCATATCAAAGCACGCTGAGCCTTCCGGCAGCTTTTCCTCATAATACGCCCGTGCCGCGCTGTATGCCGCCTGATGACGGCAGCCGTCGTAGAGTTTATCGCGGAAGAAGCGCAGAAACGCCTGCCAGCGCGTTTTTTCCTGAAACGGCGATTGCCACGGGAAACCCGCCGCCTCCGCCTGATGGCGCAGTTCGTTTTCCGGCGCGTCAAGCGTGCAGAAGGACAGCAGCTTCAGCGCCTTTTCGGGCGTGTAGACCGCCCAGCGCACCGGCAGCGCCGCCCAGTCGGTCGGATTCGCCATCAGCGCAGGCAGCAAGCACCGCCGCGACGCGGGAATGTAGTCTGTTTCGACAGCATCCGCGTCCGTGCGCAGCAGCTCGACTGCCTGCCGCAGCAGCGCGCCATCCCGCGCGAGGAACACCAGCCGCTTTACGCCATCCGCCCGACAGCGGCACAGCAGCCACTTCGCCAGCGCCAGCAGGTGTGTGCCGACGGCGTAGTACCCCAGCCGCGACGGATACGCCGCAAACGCGGAATCCGCCGTCGCGGGGGCATAGCCGTCGTCAAAGAAGCGGTTTGCCGCCAGCCCTTGCGCGCACCTGAGCGCCAGCGGCTGCATGGCGTCCGCCGTCGTGAAGCCCGCCAGACACCCGTGTCCCAGATTCGCCATCTGCGTGCAGTCCGCATCCATGAAAACATCCGCCGGGCGCGGCAGCAGCAGGGCGTGCAAACCCGCTTTTTTCGCGGCCTCCACGTCGATTTTCGCATTGTCGCCGATGTGCAGCACGTTATCCGGCTTCACGCCCAGTTGCGCCGTCATCTTCCGGTAGAGCGCGCCGTTCCATTTCAGCGCGTTCTGCTCATTCGAGAGGAAGAAGGCGTCCCAGCCGCGGACGCCGCATTTTTCCAGCATCCGCCGAATCGTGTCCGCGTCAAGGTACATGTCCGACGTCAGCACGACGCGCTTTCCCGCCGCTTTCGCCAAATGAAACAGCTGCACGCCGGTTTTGCGCGGGCGGCAGAAATGTATCTCCGCCTCCCGCTCGTTGTAGGTCATTTGCCCCACGCAGTCGTCCGACACACCCAGATTCTGCATCATGGCGCTATAAATGTTCCACATCGTCACGTCAGCTTGCGTTTCGGGCAGCCACGCGCGCGCGCAGCTTTCCGCCTCCGTCCGCGCCTGTGCGAAGGAGGTCATGTTCCGCCGCGCCGCCCGCTGCCATTTGCCTTCCAGCGTGTGGAAGAGGTCAATCGGTGTGCGGAAGGGGCGCAGAATCAGCGTATCGAACACATCCAGCGAAATCACCGGGCAGTCGATGCCGTCCAGCCCCAGAATCGCGCGCTTGATGCGCTCCGTCCCGTCCCGCCACGGGGTCATCGGCTGGTCAAACCAGAAGATTTCCGGCAGATTCGCGTCCCCATCCAGCGAAAAATCCGGGCAGAGTGCCGCCGTCAAGCGGCTGATTTCCGGCTGATTCGCCGCCTTCCGCGCCTGCTCCGCCCACATCCGCGCATACCACTTTCGCGCCTTTTGCAGCTGCTGACGCGCTTGATTCGCCCCCTGCTGATGCAGAAATTCATCCGCAAAGGCAAACACCTGCGCAATATCGGCGTAATTTTTGCGGAATTTCGCCGGATTTCCCGCCGCCCCCGTCGAGGACGACGCATGTTCACAGTAGAACACGCCGTCGCCGCGGTGCCGCCCGAAACCCTGCGCAAAGAAATACAGCACGACGGAAAACGCAATGTCCTCCGTCATCACAATGTGCTTTTTCGCCAGCGGCGCGTAGTAGGGCGCGCACCGCAGCCACAAATCGCGCCGAATCACCTTGTTCCAAATGGTATGGAAGCTGTAACACGTCATCGCCTGCTGAAAAAACGCATCCCGCACCGCATCGCCGCGCAGCTCGTCCTCCAGCACACAGTCCGCATGAACCGGGCGCACGAAGCGGTCGCCGTTTTCGCGCTGCCAGACCGTGTCGCCCATCACGAGGTCAAAGTCGTTGTCTTCCGCCAGCGCGACGGCGGCACGGTAAAAATCCACCGACACAAAATCGTCGCTGTCCAGAAAAGCGAGGTACTTGCCCGTCGCCGCGTCCGCGCCGGTCATCCGCGCCGCGAAAAGTCCGCGGTTCTGCGAATGCGTCAGCACCCGAAAGCGGCTGTCGCGCCGGGCATACTCCGCCAGCACCGCGCCCGCGCCATCCGGCGAGGCATCATCCACCAGCAGGAACTCCGCGTCCCGCAGTGACTGCGTGCGCAGCGACTCCAGACACGCGGGCAAATCCCGCTTCGTCCCATATACCGGAACGACCACAGACAGCGTTGCAGCCACCGCGCTTCTCCTTTCTGCCCATCCGAAAACGAGTGATACTTGCCGATTTTGACATGTACATTCTACCATATTCCCGCCCGATTAGCAAGCCTTTCGGGGGATTTTTACGCTCCCCAAAAAACGCGGTCAGACAGCTTTTTTCGCCATCTGACCGCAGGATGCCCTATTTTGCGGATAATCCGCTTACCAAGTAATATCCTCGCCCGTCAGCGCCTTCCACGCCTTGCGGATATCCTTCTGATGGCGCACGCCGTTCTTCGGGTCGAGCTTCGCGGTTTCCTCCATCGTGCGCGGGAAATGGACGCACAAATGCCCGTCGAAGTCGTTATCCTTGATGCTGCCGGACAGGTGGGGCATACAGTGCATGGAGGCCAGCACCCATGTGCCGCTGGGCAGCAGGACATACACCGGCTTCTCGTCCCACGAGAACTTGCCGCCCCACGCCGCCTTCATAATCGCGGTATCCTGCGCCGTCAGCGGCTCAGAGTCCGCATGGCGACCCAAGGAGTAGAAGCGCAGGCGGAAGGAGGAACCGCTTCTCGGCTCATAGACCAGCACCGTCTGCCCGCTCTTGATGGTCGGCTTGATTTCCGTGTACCACATCTGCAGCTTAATCTGGCTCTTTGCCGGGCCATTGCCAAAGGACGCGCCGCTGTTGCCCGTGCCGCCGTTTTTATTTTCGTCCGGCAGCGCGGTATCGCCGGTCACGCAGTCGCCCGTGTACAGCTTCGTCTGCGTGTTCACGCCCGCGATGCCGTCCGGGGCAAGCCCGTTGCGCTTCTGGAATGCCAGCACCGCCGCGCGGGTCGTCTCGTCATAAGTGCCGTTGATGGTCACGGTATAGCGCAGGTTGCTCAGCGCCTGCTGGAGGCGCAGCACCGCGTCGCCCGTCGCGCCGACTTTCAGGTTGGTGTACACCGTCGGCGTGGTGGAATCGACCTGCTTGCCCTCCGCCGTAATCGCGTTGACGGAGTAGAGGATGGTGTACGTCGCCGTATCGCCGTTGCCGGAGCCGGTCAAGCCGTTGCGCAGCTGGAACGCGCGCATGGCGGCGACCGTGTTCGCGCCGTACTTGCCGTCCACCTTGTCCGTCAGGTAGCCCAAATCCTTCAAGCGCTGCTGGACGCTCTTCACGTCGTCGCCCGTGCAGCCGGAATAGAGCAGGCGGGTCGGACGCGTCACGCCCGTGGTCGGGGTGGACGTCGGCGTGCTGATGGCAGCAAGCGCATCCGAAGAATACAGCTTCTTGTAGGTGCGCTTGCCCGCCACGCCATCCGCGCTCAAATTGTTGCGCAGCTGGAACGACGCAACCGCCGCCATCGTGCCCGTGCCGTAGTTGCCATCCACCGTGCCCGTGTAGTAGCCCAGCGCCTTCAAGCGGCTCTGCACGCTCTTCACGTCATCGCCGGACGAACCTTCGCGGAGGGTGCGCGTGGGCACGATGCCGAAGGACTGCGTGGGGGTCGGCGTGGGCGTGGCAGCCGACGGATCAGCCGCAATCGCATTGCTCGAATAGAGGATTTTAACCGTGTTCGCGCCGACTTTGCCATCCGCCGTCAAGCCGTTGCGCGCTTGGAACGCCTGAACCGCCGCCACCGTCGCCGCGCCGTAGATGCCATCCAGCGCGCCGGAGTAGTAGCCGAACTTGTCCAAGCGGCTCTGCACGCTCTTCACGTCGTCGCCGGACATGCCGGGGCGCAGAATGCGCGTGGGTGCGCTTTCATCCACCGGCTTGGGAGAGGGCGTGACGGAGCTGCCCGCGTCAATCGCGGTGCTGCTGTACAGCGCCTTGACCGTGTCCTCGCCGCAGATGCCGTCGGACGTAAGCCCGTTGCGCGTCTGGAAGCGGCGAATCGCGCTTTCCGTCGCCGTGCCGTACACGCCGTCCGCCTTGCCCGTCAAGTAGCCCAGCGCAATCAGCTTCTTCTGCACGCTCTTCACGTCGTCGCCCTTCATGCCCAGCGTCAGCTTGCGTTCGCCCACACCGTCGGGCTGCGACGTTTCCTTCGCGCCAATCGCGCCTTCGGAGAACAGGCGCTTGCGGGTGTTTGTGCCCAGCACGCCGTCAGCGGACAAGCCGTTTTTCTTCTGGAAGGCAAGAACCGCCGCCTTCGTCGCCGCGCCGTACTGCCCGTCGGAGATGCCGGTCAGGTAGCCCAGCGCCGCCAGACGGTCCTGCGTGTACAGCACATCCTGCCCACCCATGCCCTCGCGGAGCGTGCGGGTCGGGATGCCGTAGGCGATGTTGTCCAAATCCGCGGTGGGCTTGGGCGTAATCATCGGCTGGGTGACGTTGCCATTGCTGTCGAAGTAGCTTTCCAGCTTGACGAGCGTGTTCCTGCCCGCCTTGCCGTCCACCGTCAGCCCGGTCGCCTTCTGGAACGCCATGACCGCCTCAAACGTGGACTGCCCGAACACGCCGTCCACCTTGGAGATGGTGAAGCCCAAGTCCTTCAGTGCCTGCTGCAATACCCGCACGCGCGAGCCGCTGGACGTGTACTGCAATTTGCTGTAATCACCCTTGAACAGCCCCGTCGCGGTCGAAGAGGAGGACGACGAATTGCCGTCAATGTCAATACCCGTCTGCTTTTCCAGCAGAGCAATCGTCGCGGAACCGGCGATACCGTCCACCGTCAGGTTGTTCGCCTGCTGGAACGCGCTCACCGCCGCCTTCGTGCCGCTGCCGAAGCTGCCGTCCACCGTGCCGGAGTAGTAGCCCAATTGCGTCAAGGCCTGCTGCAAGCGGCGCACATTGTCGCTCTTGTCGTTCTTCTGCAGCTTCAAGGCTGCCGCGCTGCTTGTGATGACCAGCGTCAGCATCAGCACCAGCGCCAGCACACGCACGATGCTCTTTTTCATAGCATTCCCCTCCAAATAATCCGGGAAGCTCTGATGAAATGAGGTAGTCAGATGGCGGAAAAGACATTCGCCAGATGGCTGCCGAATGAATCAGAGATTCCCACAGGTACTGTGGCTATTGTATCAGAAAATCACGCAATTGTAAAGAACTATTACGCATTTGTTACAAGTTGAACTTCTCCAGCAATTCCATCGGGTGGGCAATCAGCACCTTCGCGCCATTGTCCAGCAGCTCCTGCGCCGTGCGGAAGCCCCACAGCACGCCCACTGGGTTCATGCCCGCGCTGCACGCACAGGTCATATCCACCTTCGTGTCGCCCAGATAGAGGAAATCCGCCGGGGCAATGCCGAGCTGCTCCGCCACCAGCAGCGCGCCCGCCTTGTCCGGCTTCACCGGCACGCCCTCCACCTGCCCGCGCACGACGCTGAACGGCACATCCGGGAAGAAGTGGCTGATGACGTTCTTCGTATCCGCGTCGGGCTTATTGGAGAGCACCGCCAGCTTCAAGCCGCGCTCCGCCAAGGCATGCAGCAGCTCCGGAATGCCGTCGTAGGGCTGCGTTTTCACCTGCGTATGCTTCTCGTAGTACGCCTGATACTCCGCCTGCACCGCGTCCGCCAAGTCCTGCCGGTCGCGAACCGCCCGCTGCGCCAGAATCTTCGCGCCGTTGCCGACGAGGTAGCAGTATTCCTTCGTCTCCCAGCCGGGCAGCCCGTGCAGGCGCAAGGCACGGTTCATCGCCGTGGCAATGTCGTCAATCGTGTTCGTCAGCGTACCGTCCAAATCAAACAAAACCGCCTGAATCATCAAAAAAATCTCCTTTATGGGATGAATGGATTTCGCGCCGCGCTGCCATGCTAAGGCAGAAAGGAGCGATGAACATGGACAAAAAACGCAAGGATTCCGTCATTCGCGCAACCGTTGACCGTGCCGCCCTGCTGCGCGGGGTGCTGATGCTGACGGCGCTCGCCCTGCTGATCTGCTTCGGCTTGAAGCCCAGCCGCGCCGCCGCACCCGACGCCGAGGACGGCGCACTGACCGCCTCCGACGCCTCCGCTCGCCTGAGCGCCGAGTGCGAACTGCTCCAGCGCGTCACCTTTTCCCCCTGCGGGCACGAAATGACGCGCCGCCAGCGCCTGCCGGCCGAACTGGCCGGCATGACGAAGGACGAACTCGCTGCGAAGTACGACCAGTGGGTCATCACGTCGTTTTCGCCCGCGCAGGTGAGCATGGAGCGCGCGCTTGCCCTCTACTGCCCGGAGCATGTTGTGCTGATGCCGGACGAAAGCGGGCAGCTGTGCATCTTCCGCAACCGTTACGGCGACGCGCTGGCGCTGGTGCGCGAACTCGGCGTGCCGCTGAGCGACTTGCCGGACGATGTGCAGGAGGAGGTTCGTCCCGGGCTGGGGTTCGATGACGAGGTCACGCTGGAGAAGTGGCTGGAAAGCGTGCAGTCGTAAATCCCCACCCCATTGTACGCCGATTCGTGCCGCTTGTCCAGCGGATTTCGCGGTTTTGTTTGCTTCCAGCGAAGAAGTATGCTATAATGATAGCGAACTTTCGCGATAGAGGTGAGCGCATGGCACGAATCGGCATCATGACCTTCCTGCACAATGACAACTACGGGTCGATTCTTCAAGCGTGGGCGCTGCAAAACGCCGTCCGTTCCTTGGGGTACGACGCGGAGCATATCGACTATGTTCCCTCGCAGACGGAAAAGATGAAGAATCTGCTGTGCAGCGGCAATTCGCCCCGCCTGATTTTGGACGGCATGAAAAAGCGCAGCGCGGCGCGCGGGCTGAACGAGGGCTTTGATGAGTTCCGGCAGACGCAGATGATTTTGTCGCCCGTCTGCCGCGACCAGAGCGCGCTGGCGCATCAGGCGCTGTCATACGACACGCTGATTTGCGGGTCAGACCAGATTTGGTCGCCGACGTGGCTCAATCCGGCGTATTTCCTGAATTTCACGAAGAAGCCGAAAGTCGCCTACGCGCCGTCGCTGGGCGTATCGACGATGACGGACAGCGCGAAAGGGCGCAAAATCGCCGCATTGATACGGGGGTTCGCCGCCATCTCCGTCCGGGAGGAAGAGGGCGCGGCGCTCCTGCAATCCCTCATCGGCAAAAAGCCTGCCGTCATGCCCGACCCCGTGATGCTCCTGCCGCGCGAAAGGTGGCTGGAACTCATCGGCGGCGACATCCCGATGGGCAATGATATTCTGTGCTTCTTCCTGGCGGACAATCCCGCGTACTGGACGCAGGTGGAGCAGATTCGGCAGAAAACTGGGCTGGGCGTGCGCGTCATTCCGCGGACGGAATCGGCATTGCAGTCCGCGTATCCGCTGGCGAAGGGCGTGACCCCCGCGCAGTGGCTTTCTCTGATTGCGGGCGCGAGCATGGTGCTGACGGACAGCTTCCACGCCGCCGCGTTTTCCCTCCTGCTGCACACGTCCTGCACAATTCTCCGCCGCTACCGCGAGGACGACCCCGAAAGCCGCAACAGCCGCGTTGACCAGCTGCTGCGCACGCTGCAAGTTGCCGACCCCACACATCCGGATTTTTCCGTGGTGGACGCACAGCTTTCCATCCAGCGGCAGCGGGGTTTGGACTTCCTGCAATCCGCCATCAGTCAAGCAGTGTCGCAAGCGACGCCGGCAAAGGCGAGGTAAGCGACAGCCAATCCCCCGTCATCGGGTGATGGAGCGTCAAGGCGCTGGCGTGCAGCGCGAACCGCCCCGGCAATTGCGGAATTTCCGTGCCGTAGAGGAAATCCCCGACGACCGGACAGCCGATAGACGCCATGTGTACGCGAATTTGGTGCGTGCGCCCGGTTTCAAGCACCAATTCCACCAGCGTGCGCGTTTTCCCGCGTTTCAGCACGCGATAGTGCGTCACCGACGGCTTGCCGGATGCGGTCACGATACGGCGGATGCTGGCGGCGTCCTCCTTGCCGATGGGCGCGTCAATCACGCCGCAGTCGTCATCCGGGCAGCCATCCACCACCGCCTGATACGTCCGGATGAACTCCGGCGTATGCAGAAGCGCCTGCAAGCGGTGCTGAATATGCGCGTCCTTGGCGACAATCATCAGCCCGCTTGTGCCCTTGTCCAGCCGATTCACCGGACGGTAGACGAAATCCGCCGGACAGCGCAAATGAGCGTACAGCGCGTTTTCAAGCGTGTCGTCCGGGTGCAGGGCGCTGGACTGGCTCGCCAGCGGGGCGGGTTTGTCAATCACGAACAGCCAGTCATCCTCATGCGCAATGGTCAGCGGCAGGTCATACGGCTTGACCGCGTACGCCGGGGCGTTCTCCCGGAAGCGAATTGCCACCACCTGCCCGGCGCGCACAAACGCATCCACCGGGGTCACGTCGCCGTCCACCGTGATGCCGCCGTTCCACTTGGCGGACTTCATCGCCGTGTAGCTCACGCCCATCACGCGGCGCAGCACATCGCGCAGGCGCATCCCGTCCTGCTCCGGCAAAACCATATATTCCAACAAAAGCACCTCTTTTCAGGAGATGAAACCAATGAATGACATTCTTGCAATCCTCTCCGGCGGCGATTATGTCTCCGGCGAAAAAATCAGTCAGAAACTGGGCATCAGCCGCGCCGCCGTGTGGAAGCGCATTGCCCAGCTGCGCGAAGAGGGCTGGCAGATTGAAGCCGCCGGCCGCCGTGGCTACCGCCTCATCCCCGGCGACAGCCTCGACCCCATTTTCTGGGTGAATCAGCTGACGACCAAGACGCTTGGACGTACCATCAACCACTACGAGCACACCATCACGTCCTCCAACACGCTGGTGAAGCAGATGGCGGTGCAGGGCGCGCCGAGCGGGAGCCTTTGCCTGTGCGAATGCCAGACGGCGGGCAAAGGGCGGCTGGGGCGCACATGGTCAGCCCCCGCGGGGCAGGCGATCCTGATGAGCGTCCTCCTGCGGCCGAAGCTCCCGCCGAAAAACGCGCCGCTGATTACCCTCGCGACCGCGATGGCAATGGCGCACGCCGTCCGCGAAGTGACGGGCATTGACGCGCAGATTAAGTGGCCCAACGACCTCGTGTTCTCCGGCAAAAAGCTGTGCGGCATTCTGCTGGAAATCAGCGCTGACCTCGACCAGATTGAGTACGTTGTCGTCGGCACGGGGCTGAACGTGCTGCGCGGGGCGTATCCGCCGGAGCTGTCTGACCGCGCCGCCGCCTTGGAGGAGTTCGCCAATCCGCCCGTGCGCCGGGAGATTGTCGTGCACTACCTGAAGGCGCTGGAGGACAACATGACGCTGCTGGAGGAGCACGGCTTCCCCGGCATACAGGAAGCGTACCGCCGCCACTGCTGCACGCTGGGCAGCCGGGTGCACGTCATCGGCACAGAGATTGACTTCATCGGCACGGCGGAGGACATTGACGAAACGGGCGCGCTGCTGGTGCGCGACGAAAGCGGCGTATTGCAGCGCGTGCTGTCCGGCGACGTATCCGTGCGCGGGGTCATGGGCTATGTCTGAGCTGCGCGGCATCGGGCTGGATATCTGCGGCATCGACCGCATGGCACAGCAGCTTGACAACACGCATTTCCTCCAGCGCATCCTGACGAAAGAGGAAATCGCGTACCTGCGCAGCCGCGGCGCGTCGGCGGCGGACACGCTGGCGGGGCTGTACGCGGCGAAGGAAGCCATCGTCAAGGCGCTCGGCTGCGGCATTGCCTTTCCGCTGACGGAGATTGCCATCTCGCACACGGCGCAGGGGCAGCCGACGGCGGCGCTCTCCGGCGAAGCGGCATTGCGCTATCCGGGACATCTGCTGCTGACGATTACGCACGACGCGGGCGTCGCGGCGGCATCCGCACTCTATTTAGAATGAAGGAAAGCCTGCTCATGCGGTGATTGGCGTGGGCAGGCGGTTTTTTAATTCGGAATGCGGAATGCGGAATTATTGGGGGGCTTCACGAAATCTTGGCGGAAAAAGCAGCTTGGGGGCGCGTCTGAGGACGCGCAAAGTTACTGCGCAGGGACGCTTCGCTGCC